>Ga0222712_10001332_pt1 | contig 30804 bp, 60 predicted proteins | sample C33_657DmetaG_FD_165043 | JGI IMG/M metagenome (GOLD analysis project Ga0222712, IMG submission 165043) | Estuarine water microbial communities from San Francisco Bay, California, United States - C33_657D | ecosystem: Environmental > Aquatic > Marine > Unclassified | place: USA: California...
CCCTGTTGTAACCGCACCTGCTACTACATACGCTTGAACAGGTTGCATATTTTGTTCTGCCATACCTTGTGCTATTTGATTTGCACCACCTTGACCTACTACATTGAAAGAAGGGGCTGAACCTGCACCTGCACCACCACCCGTTCCTGCACCTGCACCACTCGGAGCACCACCACCACCTAAAGCAGAAAGTGCTTTTGATGTAGCTGCTATATTTGCTGCAATACCTAAACCTGCAGAAACTTGATTCATTATTTTTTTAGTAGCTAAATATGGAATACCTGCAGGACCCATTAAAGCTGCTGCTGCTGTATCGGCTGCATTAGCTGCTTGTGTACCAATTATAATTCTTGCAATACCCATAGCACTTTCAGCAATAATTAAACCTTTTTGTATATCTTCATTTCCTTCAAACAAGCCTTTTAATAAACTTAAACCACCTTCTATATTTGATAATGTAGCTTCTTGTATTGCTTTTTTACCTTCTAAAGTTGCTTTTTCTTGTTCTAATATTTTTTCTTTAGTTTGTGTTGCATTAAGAATTAAAGCATTATCTATTTCTTGTTTTTTAGTTTTAAAAGCTAATTCAGCATCTACTCTTGCTTGTGTACCTAAAGTTGCAGCATTTATATTATTTTGTAACCTTTCAAGTTCAATTCTTTTTTCTTCTTCTAAATTAGCTTTTTGTTTTGCTAATTTTTTTAATTCGTTTGTTTCTAATTCTTCATCAAATTTTCTTTGTTCAATAGCTAAAGCATTTAAACCTTCAATTTCTGATTGACCTAAAGCAATTTTTTCTTTTTGTAAAGAAATGTTATTTGCAATTTGTTCACTTCGTAAACCTTCAACTTGTGCTAATACTCCTTCTTTATTTGCTAATGCTTCTGTTACAGCAGCTTGGTTTTCAATGCTTTTATTCATTGAATAATTTGCTTGGGCTGCTTGAACTTGTAAATCAGCTTGGGCTATCATAGCTTTTTGCTGTTTTTCTAAAACTTTCTGTAAATCATTATTAGCTTTAATTCTATCATCAATGCTTAATAAATCATTATCCCTAATTTGTCTTAATTTTTCTGCTTGTCTATCATATTGTTCAACTAACCTACCTTGTTCTGCAGCAGCTAATATAGCAGTGTTTTGTAGTTTAACATTTGCCTCGGATGCTTTATATGTTTTAACAGCATAATTTGTAATTGCTTCTGCAGCATCACCTAAAGCTTTACCTGTTCTATCAACTGTATTATTAACACCTGTAAATATATCAACGGATTCTTTACCTGCTTTTTTAACAGAATCCATAGCACCTGCAAAATCACCCTGAAATACTTTGCTTATTGCTTCACCAATATAACCTATTGTATCTAAAAATGAATTAAACCTTTCAATTAAATTTTCTTTAACTAAATCACCAAACTTTTTTAAATACTTTGTAGGATTTTCAAATACATCTTTAAATACATTTATAACAGCAGGGAAATTATCCATTACAAAGCCAACCAAATCATTAAAGGCAATAGATAAAGCACCAATAACAGTATTAAAAGCATCTACAACTTTTTGATTTTTACCTAATACTTCCTTAAAAATATTAAATGCTTCTAAAACTAAACCAATACCAAGTGCTTTAATAGCAAGTCCCATTCCTTTAAACCCATCGGACATAGCTTTAATTCCTGATTCAGCATTTTTAGTAGATTTTTGTATGCTTTTTATTTCATCTGCAGTATCATCAAAAGTAGAATTTAATTTTTTTACTTCTTTAGTAACAACATCTAAATTACTTTGTATTTCTAAATTTACTATTTTGTTTTCCATTCTCTTTTTATTTTTTCAAATGCTTGTTTCCAAGAAGTTGTTAATTTATATTTTCCTTTTGCTATTTCTATTACTTCACTTTGTCCGTAATGTTCGTGTAGTGATAATAATTCTAAAATGTTTTTTATCATATTGCAGTTTGTAAAAAATTAATGTATTCTGTTTTTTGTAATACACCATCAATGTAATATTCAATACCTATTCTATCAGTTCTATCTGCACCTGAATTAGCAGGTATAGTAACTGTTAAAGAAACATCTGTTACATTGTCTAATGTTGGCGTATAAACTAAAAAGTTTTCTGCACCTTTTAATGAAAAACTATCATAGTCATTTAAATAAATAATTTCTTCTAATACTTGTGCTGTTTTATCTACCTGTACATCATCATAACTTGCGTATCTATATCCAACGGAAGTTGCAGCATTTAAACCCCTATAATCTGTAATTAATTCTAAATTAGCTTCGCCTGTTGTTAAATCAATAGTCATATTATTAATGATATATCTTTTGTTTCTAATTACTAATCTATCGTTTAAAGCTATTCCTAATGCTCTGCCTGAACCATTTGTAACAGATGAATTTAATAAACTTGTAGGGAACAACGCTTTACATTTAATAACTCTTGTTTTAATATTATATAAATTATCTACATAGTTTTTATAGTGTCTAAAATACAATCCTTTTGGTGCTAAAACATTATACCAAGGCGATTGTTCATTACCAAAATTCATAGACATCAAATATGTATATGTTAAATCTGTAGGCACACTATTATATTCATTTGAAAATCTAATGTAATTATCTTGATGCGAGTGTCCTGTTTCTGTTGTAACATAAAATCTATCTGAACCTGTTAAATCAGTAGGTAATTCACCATTGTTATAAATCAACATTGGTTTTGGCGTATATGGTTTTAAATCTTTATCTATTAATGTTGCAGTTTCAAAATTGTAACCTACAGCACGTTCAAATAAAACATTTTCAAATGGTAGTTTAATATCATAATTTGCACTTTCGTTTGAATTAGTATTAGTATAAATTAAATCACCATATTCTTTATTGTATAAACCTCTATAAGCGTTATTTAAAATGTTATTGCTTTTTTCATATTGAAAATTGATTGCCTTAAATAATTTAGGGCGTTCTATTTCCATTTCATCTGCATAAACATATTTTGTTATATCTAATATTTTTCCTGCGTTGTAATACATTTCTAAAGGTAAAAATTCAAATGTATTTATATCTTTAGGAATAATCATTAAGTTAAACGCTTTAATAATTCCTGTAATAAAATCATTAACAGTAATATCAGGTACATAATCATTTAAATCAATTCTACCTGATGTTGATTGTGATGAACTAAATGCACGTACGGTAACAACGCTTGAAGTACGTGAAGGAAAATGATTTACAAAACTTCTTCTATAATGTAATTCTGTTGTAAAATTAAAATTTGAATTAGAACTAATTTTAACTGTATATGTATAATTAGCACCTTGCACATCTGCATAAGCAAAATCATCTAATTGTGATTGTGAATTACCTACACATTGATAGGTGCGATATAATAAATCATTTTTAAAAATATAAACAGTGTAATTAACAGCACCAAAACCTGAATCAGGCGTTACATATATATCAGATGTTATACGTGCAGAAAATGAAGGTGATGTAGTAGGTGCAAAATTCCAATTAGTAGTAACCACATTAGTTGTTAAATTCATTTCAGGAAACGGACCTGCAAGAATAGAAGTGAAATCTACCATTAATTGCTCGGTAGTATATGTTATTGTTTCACCATTCTTAAGATATAAATATAAATTGTTCCATTGGTCTAAACTAAAGAAACTACCTGTAAATGTTACGCCATATTTTGTTTGTATAAATTCAAACACTTTCCATAAAGGTACGGCAGGAAATAACTCATTCCATTGAATAGCACCTGCAGTGTGAGTAATATCCTCGTGTGATGCACCTGATTTATAATAGAATTTTCTTCGTGAACCAATTAAAGGATAGCTAACTAAATAACTTGTTCCTGTAGGGTTTATTCTATTAATTACATTAGTTGAATTATAAGTGTGATTTAAACTACTGAAATCTAAAGTGTTTAATTTATCATCTTTAAATTTATCTTTTAATTGTGTTAAGTTACCATAAAACGTAACTGTATAACTTTCAATAAATCCGTTCTTTTTATTTGCCTTTTCTAATTGTATATTCCCTTTCTTAAATAGAACTGAATTTACTTCTATATAAGCATCATATCTTTTTCTATGGTCGTAACCATTATCTATAGAACTTTCGTACCAATGTGATAGTATTTTGTTATTCTTTTTAGATGCAGGTATTGTAAACGATTGTGTAAAGTCTGTATAGATTTTTCCTAAATCATTAAAATTAGAAACAGCACTTGTAACAGATATTTTTTCATCTGAAAATAATTCTAATCTTTTTGAAATTGTATCTGTATAAATATAAAGTGAAACTACATTCATTATATTACGTTGTTAATTAAAGTATCTGAATATTCAAAATCAATAGTAAAGTTTATATTTTTATCTAATAAATTAGTTTTGTATTGTAACGATTGTGTTTTAATTGTTACAGGTTTTGCATCCAATAAAATAGTTTCACTTAACATTAATTCTTTTATAAAAGTATTATATCCTTCGGTAACCCAACCTGTGTTACAAGTTATAGTTTGCTTTCCGTTTATGTTAAATGATTTATTTGTTCCTTCGTTTATATTATAGTATATTGCAGAAGGTATTAAATTATATTTGCTACCTTGTACATCAATTTTATTTGTTTGTGCCTTAAAGAACGTTATTTGTTGCCACCCACCATTTTTATTTACATAAGTACAATTTACAGGCGTATATTTACATTCTTCTAACTTTTCTGTATAAACTCTATAAATAACACTTGCGACATCACTTTCAATTTCACAATAAGAAGAATTATTAAAAGCTAATGGGACTTTATAATTAAAATAATCTGTTGAACCACCACTTAAAATAACAGTTGAATTTAATAAAGTACCTGCAGCATTAAAATAGCTAACTATATAATCATTTGCAGGTTCACGTTTCATTAATAAATTTAAAGATGGTATATTATTGTAATATTGTATTTTATTATTTGAATTGTTTGATGCCCCTAATAATATATAATCTTCATCATCGGTAATATTATAATTTACACCATCTGATACTTCTGTATAAGCATTAATACCAAGGTATAATGTAGTATCTAATAAAGTAAATGCACCTGAAACGTTTTTATATCTTTTTACTTTTACAAAACACCATTCATTATTACCTGCTACAGAAGGCGTTGTTCCATAAACAGCAACAATATGATTAACATATTCTAATATATAAGGCGATATATTATAGTTAGTTTCTATTTGTGATGCAGAAGTAATATTAGAACTTAAAATATAAGTTGGCGTTGTAGGTTCTGTTGTACCTTTATTCCAAATAAACAACTCTACTTTACTACCTGTTTGCCCTGCTTCATCTATTATTATTTGGTATGGGCTTCTTGCACTTATTACTTTCATTTTTTATCTTTTAAATTATAATCTACCATTGTTTCAACATCCTGACCGAACGCCTTTATTAAATCTATATCTATGTATTTTTTATATCCTGCTTCAAATGGTTTAGTAAAGAATAAAGAAGGTTTAATACCTTTGTGAAATATAGAACGTGTAATTAAATAAGCTGTTGAATCGTAACTTAAAAACCTACCTCTTTTATCCCTGAATTGAAAACCTTTTTGTTTAACCCATTTATTTATCCCTTGTGTTAAACCACCTTTTTTACCTGTACCACTACCAAACTTATAAGGGCTGTTAGGTGCTTTATTAGAACTTGTTTTACCTTTAACACCTAAATCTACAAATGTTCCATAATCATTCATTGTAAACCCTACAATAGCATAATTATCATCTGTTACTATTTCACCTTTTAAACTATTTGCTAATGAACTTGTGTTGTTATGACCTGTACGTTTTAAATTATCCTTTGCTTCACGAATAACATAATCACGAAACATCTGAATAGTTTTATTTACTTTTTCAAGTTTTAACATTTTGTCATTTTGTTTTCAATAGCAATATCAAAAGTAAAAGTTACACCTGCTATTTTGTTTTCAAATCTTTCAGTAAAAAATTCAATGTTTGCAGTACCATTAACTAATTCGTAATCTTCTGCTAAAGCACCTCTGCTTAATACTTCTAAAAATCTATTTGCTACAGCTAATTGTGTGTTTAATACATCCTGCTCATTATCGTTACCAAGAAATATATCTGTAACTTTTGATTTACTTTCATCTACAATATCCATACATAAAATAGATATATTATAATTTAATACAGGACCTTGATACGATACTGAATTAACTATAATATGACTTAATGGAAATATAGTTTGTTTATTTAAATCTACTTTAAATATATCACCTGTTGTAACTGTATTTACAAATATATCTTCTTGTAGTTTATTCTTTATTACTTGTGTTATTTCGTAAAATGTACTCATTATCTTTTTTTAATTAAATCCGATTCTATTTTGTTTTTTTGTTTTTCAAATGTTAGGTATGTTAAACATTGGTTAATTGGTAATTCTGTGATTGTGTCAAATCTTGTAATATCCCCCTGAGCAAGTCCATAGATTGAAGAATACCAACCCCATCGTTTGCCAAACTGTGCTGTTGCAGAATAGTCTGCATCTGCTTGTTCGTATCCAAATAGTTCATCGTACTTTTCAATAATTCGTTGCCTAAATTGTAAAAAAAAACATTAGCACCAAATACAACATCCAAAGGTGCGTGTTTCATTACATCACTATACGTTATACTACCATTATACTTTTCTATTTCGTATGTATTATTTAAACCTTTCTTTTTAATTGGTCTATACAATACAGCCATAGCTTTATGCATATTATCCCAATCACCAATGTATGAATCTAAATCTGTATATTCGCCAAAAGTCATTTCATCTAAATCAGGAATAAAACCAAATTCAACTCCACCAAGTTTAAATCTGTTTATAAACCTATGTGAAGTAACATCAAACATTTTACCAAGTGATGCAGTTATTTGTAACACATCCTTATACTTGATTTCAGCAACATCTTTTAAATCTATATTGCAGAACGTTTGAACCATTTTCTGATTCATAAATTCAACATCATCATTATCTTTAGCTATTTTTAAAAACGCCTGATATTGTGATAACTTAATTTCATTTAATTCTGTTGGTACGCTAATTTCTAATTTCATATTATTGTTTTTTATATTAATAACTATTTTGTGATATTGTATTAAACAAAAAAAAGGCACATATTTCTATGCACCTTAATTAACCAAATTAACTAATCTAAAACAAAATTTAATCTTCTATTTCTTCTATTGCTAAATCTATTATATCATTGATTTGCTTTTGTGATAATATTTCCCATACATCAACGCCTTGTATTAATATTTGTTCATCTTCAATACAGCTTCCTGTATAATCATATGAATCACCTTTTATATAGAATCCTTTTACTTCAAATTCTATATCACAATAATTAACTGTTACTTTTACTTTTTTCATTTTTCTTTGTTTTAAATTTTTAACAAATATAATATAAATTTGTTACATAAATTAGTTTTAACAATTATTTAACTTTTCAAATGTTCCGATGCTATTAAGTACATCTTTTGCATCTTTTTAATTTCACCTATATTACGTGGTAGGTTTATATTCACTTCTTTACCTGTAGCGTGATGAATATAACATTGTATTGTGGCTATCATTTGTCCGTATGTCATTTTATATTTAATTGATTATTAAAACAATAAATCTATTATTGTACAATAAACTTTATAGGTTTATTATTAATTTGTCAAGTTTTTGCCATCATTTACTTTGTCGCAAGTATAGTATTAATTTGCGACATTAATATATAAAATAGTTCCCTTTATTAGCATTTCCTAATTGATATGTAACAGCGTAACGCAACGGATCGAGTAAATGGTTGTGGGCATCGATTGGAGTTTTTGACTTTTTTTCTAACCAACAATAATTATTTAATTCTCTAATTAAGTTTATTGATTCAGGTGATACAATCAAATCATAATCTTGCAATACACTAATACCATACGTAACAGAATCAGGACCTTTAATTGCAGGTACAATATTTAATCCTAATGTTTGAAGTTCTGAAATCAATCTTGGCTCGGAAGAATCAGCTACGATTAAACCATCGTTTGCGTGTTGCTTGTTTAATTGATATATCTGACTTGTTGTTAAACCTTTTAAATAAAACCTTTCATTAATATAAATTCGTTTGTTAGAACTATCTATATTGCATTCTAATAAAGTTGATTCATCTGAAGCAAAACCATAATCTTGACCAAAGATAGATTTACCTATTTGTTTATATTCGCCTATAGTCCAATTAGTAAATATAACTCCTTCTGCTTTATCTAACCAACCACCTAAAATTTGATGCTTATATTTTTCAGGTCTACGTTTCTTTATATTCTCTATTTGATTTATAAATGATTCAGATAGGTTATTGATATTATCTAAATAGGTAGTATGTATATATGTAGTATCACCTTTGATTAAATTGCTTCCTGCTTCTACACCTTTATCTTCAAAGAACTTCTTATATATAAAGTGTTCTTTTGTTGCAGGGTTCAATATTAATAAAATTCTATTATGTATTCCTTTAGTACGAATACTTAAATCTATTTTATCAAATATATCTTCATCTGTTAATTCTTCTGCCTCATCTAAAACGAATGTTGTAACACCTGCTAAAGATTTTAAAGAAGCTGTTTGTGTACCACTACTTGTTTTAATACCTTTAAATAAGATTTTAGACCCTGTTTTAAGATTTACTATTTCATCTTTAGTTATATAAAAATCGTTGCTTAAATCAGCTGTTTCAATTTTGTCTATAAATTCAGGAATAATAGAAACGTTAGCAGAAGTTAAAGTATAACGTGTAAATAATATTACGTGTCCTGCTTCATAGGTTAATAGTAATAAAAACGAGTTAAGGGAATATGATTTACCACTTCCCCTACCACCTGTAATTACAAAGTACCTACTATCTGAACCTAATAGATTATATTTCTGATTTATTGCTATTCCCAACTTTGAAGATATCTTTTATATTAAAATCATTTACGTTGTGTGTAGCTTCTATTATTTCTTTTGGCTTACCAAATATATGTTCTGCAATAAATAACTGACCCCTTTGTGAATCCATTAATGTACCTTTAACAAAAGCTATCTTTGTTTCTTCTTCTGTTTCTTTATTGTACAGTTCACCTAATGCTTTTAGGAATATGTTATTTACTTTTTGCTCATCTACTTTCGTAGGTCTACCTTTTCCTAATTTATTACCCTTTTCAAATCCCATAGTTAAAAGTTATGTTTAAACATATTAATAATAAATAAAATCTATTGTTGTTTAAAGATTGATTTGTATCTTCATTGTTGCACAACTTAATTTATGTTTACCATTTTCTTGGTTACAATATTCGCATACTTCCCAATAGTAATCACATTGATTATTTATATTAGGTGGTTTTACAAAGTATGATTGTCTATATTCTGATGGTTCTGCTTTATATCTGTAGCAGGTCTTTGCTAATTCGCAATAGTTACCATTACACATTGTTATATCAGGCATAGTTATTTGTTTTTAAATTGTTTAAACCATTCTTCTTTTGTATCAATATTGGAATTTACTAAATCATAATGAAAAGAATAAAGTATTTTAATTACTTCTTCCTCACTATAACTTCTTTCTTGTTGCCATTTAGCACCTGCTATAAATGATTCATAATCACCAAAAGCATTAATAGTATTTAAATTATAATTTTCAGCGGCTTCTTCAAGTGTTTCTACTTTCATAATTATTTCTTTTTAATTTCCTTTAATATTATTGATGTTATTGCTGCAATCTGTATTAAAATTGCTATTACTCCTAATATACCCATAAAATTATTTGTTATATAATTTTGCTAATTCTTTTGCTACTTCTTTCCAATGTTCATTTTGTTGCATAGCACCTGAACAAACTATTCTGTTATATTCTTTAGTATACTTATTGTAAAGTATTACTGCTCTCTCGTATGGTGTTATTGGTTCTATTGTTGGTGTTATCATAACTTTTCTATTTCTTGTTTAACTTCTAAATAAAATTTATCAATATCCCAATTATTCTCATCACAATTAGAAAGGCCCAAATTTAAATCTAATATTTCATTAACTGCTATTAATGCACATACCTTAGCATCTTCCCTCGCTTCTTCATCATACATTAAATTTGATTTTAAATAACTGTAATATTCGTTAAATAAATCTACTGCTTTTGAGTGCGCTGTCATAATACTATACATTTAATTATTAATACTATTGCTAATGCAACTATAAATGATGCTATAATTGCAAATGTTTCTACTGCTATTTTTTCTTGTTTTGGTGTCATAGTTTTATGTTTTTATTCATTATATAAAATGCTTGTAATCTTTGTTGTATTAATGTGTGTTGTGGTGTTCCTTTAGTGTTTAACATTAGTGTGTTTAGTTCATCTATTATTTTGTGTTCGTATCTTGGTCTATCTATTTGTTCTTGTAATTCTTTTTTAAGTTTATCATTTTCAAATGTTAGTTTATAAATCTGTTGTTTTACTTTTTCAATTTCAGATAGTTCTTTTAATTCTTCTTCATTATCTATTGTAAAGTAACTTAATACAGTTGTTCTAAACTTCTTTAATTCAGGGTTATATTCTTCATACATTTTATAGTTCTTTAAAGCGTGTATAACTGTAGCGTGATTTAGTTCTAATGTATCACCTATAGCTTGGAGTGTTTTGTTTGGTTTTAATTGTTTTAATACATTACAATATAAAGAACGTAATTCAATAACTTCTCTTTTACGTGTTCTTACTTCTATATCTGTATTCGTTTCTTGCTTAATTATTTCTTTTAATCTTTGTGTAATTTCCATATTTGTTTTTTATAAAATTCCTCTTAATACATATTGATTTAAATCTACTTCTTCTTCACCGAAAAAGTATTTATAGTTTGCTATACCTTGTTCTAATTTTCTTTTACCACTTTCGTAAAATTCATCAGAACATTCAAAGATTCCAATATCTAAACTTCCTTTATCTATTGCAACAAAAACAAAGTTATCTACACCAAACATTTCACGATATAAATACGCTTGTAAATCATAACTATATTTAGATGCAGAATATCTAAATTCATTTAAACCTGTAGTAGTTTTTAAATCTACAATCATATTATCTTTTAATATATCTGCTTTTGCTCTAAATGGTATATCATCAATCATAGCTATTGCAGGTATTTCAAATTGTGCTTTATTCATATAGTGTACAGCTTCATCATTTCTTAATAGTGCATCTGCTAAACGTTCTGCATCTTTTAATTCCTTTGATGTATAAACATCTAAACCTTGTTCTTTAGCTTCTTTGTATGCTTTTCCTGCTTTTGTTGCTACATCTACAATTACTAAATCATCTATTTTATGTGGTTCTAAAATCATAGTGTGAAATAGTTTACCATCACGTAACGCTTGTGATTCACCTGAACCATATTTAGTAACGTATTTATATGTTTTAGGTGATTGTATTAGCATTTTTAAACTTGAACTGCTTAATGCGTTTTTACCTAAATAACCATAGTAAAAATCATCTTCATACATATTATCTAAAAGTTCTTGTTTATCCCAAATTTTGTTGTCGAAAGTTTTAATTGTTGTTTCCATTTATTATTATTAGTTTTAAAATATAGTTATAAATACTTAATTCTCTTGTTGTACTGTTAATCATCTTGCTTAATTGGTCTTCATTCAATAAAGTTTTGCCTGATATTAATTCATCTACATATCCTTTTAGTTCCCTATCTAAACCAAGTATTATAGATTGTACTTTGATTAATGCGAGTTCATTCATTATCTTATTTTTATGTTATTTAAATTAAACATTGTTTCATCATAATTTAATACATCTTTTACTTCTTGTTCATACGTATCAGAATTATTAAATTCAGTTCTTAATGCTTCTGTAATTTCTTCTAATTCGTGTTTTACATAAGTGTTTTCTACTTCTGCCATTAACCAAGTAATGTTTTCTAATCGTTCAATAATTTCTTGCTTTGTCATAGTGTTTGTTTTTAATTGTTAATTTATATATGCAAATATAAACAAGTTATTAATATAAAATACATTTTTTAACAAAAATTTAAGATAAAAAAAAGCTACCTTTTATTAGATAGCTTTTGAGTTATAATTTTTCTATAGACTTCATTAACGGATTCTTTATTGTTTCCACGTTTCCAAAGGAAATCCATTATCCTATTTATTCTTTGTAGTGGTGATTGTTTACTCTTTGTCATTTAATTTTTCTTTTAGTTTCTGAACGTAAAGTGTTGCATCCATTAATTCTTCTTGAAGATGTTGTAGCCATTCTAAAGCGTTTAAATCTTCTCTATCAAGTGTAACACCATATTTATTTATTCCTGCTTCTGAACGTTGTTTAAATTGTTCTATTACTGATTCTACTATTGTATCTTTCATTATAATTTTAATAATATTTTAAAATGTTCTAATGCTATTATGTAACCTTTTTCTTCTTTAGTTTTTTTATTTATATATTTATAATGTTCTAAAGTTTCATCTATTAATTCTATTATTTCTTTACGTTTCATTTGTTAAATCTTTTTGAGTGTAATGTATAAAGCTCCATTGTTTTTTTTAAAGCATCGTGTTCTGTAAATTCAACATCAATATTATTTTCTTTGTAAGTATATTGTTCTAATCTATTTGAAATTTGAAATTTAACTACTTTATATTTCTTTGTATATTGTATTGGTTGTATTACGTATGCTAAATCATTTCTATTGCAAATATACATAGATTGTATTTCTGATTCTGTAGGTGAATAATTTGTTTCTTGCTTTTTAGCCATTTAATTTTAAAAATTCAGTTTCACCATATTCTTTAAACCATTCTTTGTTTTCTTTGTATTTATCAATTACTGCATTTATAAATACTAATTCATCTATTGAACTTGTTTGCAGCTTTTTAATAATTGTTTCAATACTGTTTAAAATATTAGTAGTTGTTTCAGGGTCGGTATTATAAATTATTTTATATTCGTTTCTAACTACTTCTTCTAAATCTTTATTTAAGCTGTTTATTTTGTGTTTTATTTGTTGTTTGTATTGTGTTGTAAAAAATAAACTTTCATTTGCTTCTAAAAGTAATTGACTTAATAAAACGCTTTTTAAATATTCCTGTTGTATTATGTTTTGTTCCATTATATTAAATTTGTTAATAGTATATTTATTTGATTCAGTACCTTTTGTTTTTCGTATAATTTACCATTTTCATAGTAGATTAAAAAATGTGGTACTTTAAATTTTTCTTTGTAGTTTGTTCTTTGCCTTTCGTGATTTAATTTAGCTTGATTCTGATAGGGCGTATTCATATACATATAAGTTATTGGTTTAATCTGTAAACCTAAAAATAATTTATCATTTGAATATGCTTCCCAATCAGTAAAATAGTTTTCATCTAAATTATAATCAGCTTTTTTAAAATCAATGTTTGGGAATTCCTGTTTTAATTCTTCTATTAAATTTATTTCGTTTAGCATACCATTCCAAGTTTGCCCGAGTACTCTAAATTTTACATAGTCATAACAAACAGCTTCACTTAAATTAGTTAATTCAATTAGTTTATTTGTTACTTCTTTTAAAATAGTAATTCCCATTACTGATTCATAGAATCTATACCAATCTGAAGGTTTTAATTCTATTGTTGATTTGTAGTAATCATCAAATATTTTAGCACATTTACCAACAGATGAACTTCTAAATAAATAAGATATTTTTTTATCTTTATTAAGTTTAGAAAATTCATCTTTACTTAATGATATTTCAAACCTATATTTATTGTGCATCTACTTTATATTCGTTGTAAACTTTTCTTAATTCTTGTATTTTACCTGCCCAACAAGAACCACAAGAACTCAACTGTAACCTATAATTAAATACATTGTAATAAATTTCAGCTATTGTATTTTGTTCTTCTGCTGTTAATGAACTCTTTTTAGGGTCTATTAATTCAGTTAAAGCATTGTAATCTTTTTCAGTTAAACAATTAATGTTCCTGTTATAAGAAAATAACTGATTTAACTTTTCTTTACGTTCATCGCATCCACAATCTAAACCTGTTGCTTTGCTAAACATTTCTACTGCTTTTTTAATTCCTGTTGCTTCTGTGATTTGCTCAATCGTATCACCTAAACCTTGTGCTTTCTTTTTAGCCATTTTAATTTAATTTAGTTATTAATATTGTGTGTTATAATCATTAGTTTTGTATTCATCATATTGTTTTTGAAACTTATTTCTTAATATTTCTTTATAGTTTTTAATGCTATGAAAAATACTAATTAAACTTATTGTAGTTTCTTTTGAAATATCACGCATTGATAAATCATTATCACGATACAATTTAAATAATTTCTTATCATACCACCCCCAATTATCTATTTCTTCATCAATCATTAAACATATATCATTGTAGGCGTTTTGTTCTTCTATGTTTGAATCATCAAATAATTCCCAACATCCATCAAAAGGCACTTTATTTACAAGTTTCTTTTTATTGTAGTATTGGTAGTATAAAGAACGTAATGTAAAAAACATATATCCTTTACGTACATTACCTTTATCATCTATTAACTTTTCTGCATTTGCATACTTCATTAAAGCAATATAAGATTCTTGTACTATATCTTCTGCATAGTCAAACTCACCAAGTTTCTGAATAGTTTTAACCCATTCTTTGTGATGCTTTGCTACTTGTTCGAGCCATTTGAAGTTGTCCATAAAAAGTTAAATGATATAAATAATATTACTATTTGAATTGTATGGTCTGTTTCAATATCATATACATCATCGTTATATAAAGCACCAAACATTACTCCTTTAATTGGCGTTATAATAACATCGCATTCAAAAAAACTTGTTGCTAAAAATACTAATGCTAAAATAACTACTAATATTACTATAAAAAATTCCATACTATAAACTTTTAATTGTTAAAAATGCTTCTTTTTTTTCTGTTATTACTTCTTTAATTTTAAAATTTACATTAATATTAGTTAGTTCTGAATCTTTTTCTTTTAATAAATTCATTATGTTTTCAATTTCTAACCAATTATATTTTGATTCCATTTGAACTAACTCCTGTAAATATATTAACTTTTCTGTTAAGTCTTTAAAATAACTTATTAACATTTTATTATCTGAATTTAATACAAGCATTCGTGTTGCAGAAGTATGTAATTCATCTAAGTGTGTTTTAATTGTTGTTTCCATATTAAAATATATCTTTTAGTGGGTCGTAAAAAGCGCCTTCAACTTGTGGCAAGCCAAAACTATTAACTTTAAAGCTAAAATTTTCAAATGGCGCATTACGTGAACGCTTGCAAGATACTGTTACTAAACCCTTGTTTACTGTATTTAATTCTAATTGTATTTGTGTTTCTGCTTTCTTTTCTAAAAATGAACCTAAATGACCTGTAGGTTTATCTGAACCAAAGTTACTATGAATAACTGTTACTATGTGGCAATTTAATTCTTTTGACCATTTCATTAGTTTTTGAACTACAGCATTTGATTCTTCTATGTTATTTACATCACTACATAAATCTGCAATACCATCAATTATAACTAAACCTATTTCTTTTGCTTCTAATTTGTCATAAAGGTAGTATTCTATAAATTCAACACGTTCTTTAAATGATAATTGTCTTAATGCTAAAGTATGATATCTATCAGTTTTTATAGCAGTCATATCTAATGGTCGTTTAAATACCATTTGAGCGTGAAAATTCGATTGTTCTGTATCAAAGTGTATAATGTGTTGATTTTCTCTATTAGCTTTTAAATCGCCACAAAATGATTCTAAATGTTCTGCTAAATATATTGCTGATAATAAACTTACAAAAAATGTTTTCTTTGATTTTGGAGGTGCTTGTACAAAACTAAAGTTGCCATAAGTTCCTAAAGGGACCGGATATTCTTTTGAACCATCTTTTGTATCATAACTTTTTGTGCCAAATGATATTGCAGGTTTAGGATATTCTATTTTCTCTAATGGATTTATAAAGCAATCTTCTTCAAACATTTGCATTAATAGCCTTTGTGCTTCTATATCCATATTATTGTTTTCTTGTTTTAATTGTTTTTAATAATTAGTGCAAATATATTTAATCTGTATTTTATTTAAATTAAACCATTCGCCTCTTACTCTAAAATCTTTATATTTAATATGTAATTCATTTTCAATATTTTTATCAAAAATTTTAATTAATTTAATATTAGGCTTTTCAGATTGTAATGTTTTTTCTCTTTTTATCGGGTCTATACTTCTGCCTATTTTATATAAATTAGTATTATCATCTTTTATAATATATGTTTTAGAATATTTTTTTTCTTTTATATTTTCTATAATAGTATTTACTAATATTCTTTCATTTTTATAATTTTTTTCATCTTCTATTTGTTGTGGATTTTTAAAAAAATCTTTTATTTTATCTTTTTGATATTGACATAAATCATATCACATTATAGAAATATAAGACATTATTTCATAAATTTTATCTCTTGTATTATCATATTCAAACCACGTTGGTGTTGCATAATAATCTCTTGCATAATTTATTCTTTTATTTAAATAAAATTTGTCTTTAAATAATATTTTAAAATTAATATAATGATAAGATTCATAATTTATATTAACAACTTCTATTTCTTTTACTTTAAATAATTCTTTTGTTTCAAAAAATATTTTTTCAGCTAAACTTGTACCACTTGTAAATTCATTCATTGTTTCTTTGTTTGTTTAAAAAAAGGGGTTTTTACACCCCTGTTAATTTTAGAAAGGCAAACTATCATCACCTACTACTTCTTTAGTAGCAACTCCTTCTTTCTTTTCTGCTAATTGGATAGTTCCATTTGTCCAAATCACGTTACCATTACCCAAATATGATTTAGGTTTTTTAGCTTCACGTTCTTCTTTAGTTTGAGAATCTGTAGCTGATACATTTTGTCCGAATTGATTAGATTCATCATTAACACTGATTGTAAAATTGTAATAAACTTTACCATCTTTACCTTGAACAAATTTTTCTTTAGGTAATTTGTCAACTCTTAAGCTTAAATTAATTAATGCTCCCATATTATTGTTTTTAATTTGCTTACCTTTTTTTACTGTTGTCAGCTATTCAGTTTTATTATTTAACTTTTAGTAATTCTGCACGAACTGCTTCCTGCATTTTGTATTTAGTTTGTATTGCTTCAAAGTTACCACCATTTTTTAGATATTCAATAGCTTTATTAAATTCAGGTGTGTTTTTATTTAAAAACTTTTTTTCATCAGCTACAGGTTCTTTATCGTGCTTATTAACTGCATCTGAATCTTGTGTATCATCAATTAAAAGTAAGTTACCTAATGCGTACTTTTTTGCGTAACTTGATGCAGAACCAAACTTTTGTGGCATTTGCATTCCTTTCTGTTCTAAATCAATACCTACAATAGCTGTAGCAGAAATAGAATCTAAATCATCGTTTATAGAAGCTGTAGAACGTAACATTGGAAATTGTAAAAATTGCGATTCTTCTATTTGTTCTGTAATTGTAAAATTCACTTTGTATTTTTCGTTAAAAGGTTTAAGTGCTTCTAATATATCTTCTGCACTTCTAAAGTTATATTTTCCAAAGCTGTTAAACTTTGACTTACTTGCTTTAAATTCTTTTTGAATTAAAGATAATTTTTGGTTTAATGTTAATTCCATTTTAATTTGTTTTTGAGTTATAAAGTTCTTGTTTAATAATTGTTTTGTATGCTTCAGGGCAATCTATATCTGCTAATTCAAACACATAAGTTTCTAATGTTGAAATATGGTGTTCTAATTTACATATTTGAGCCTGTAAAGCTTCCATTCTAAATCTGTTGTAATCTAATAAATCTTTCATAATCTTATTTGTTTTTAAATTAATTTTGAATATTCATATAAAACCTTCATTTTATCATAACTATCGATTTCAGTTGATAAATTTGGATATACAAATTTTAAAGTGCCTTTCATTTGTTCAATACGTTTGTTAGAATAATTATCTAATTCATCTTGTAACATTTCATAAAATCTAACATACTTACCATTTGTTGAAGTATCTTTTATAATTTCATTTAATAATTCTTGTTCTATCATAATCTTATTTGTTTTTAAATTGTTCAAACCAATCATTAAAACTATATTTACCAAATTGACCTTCAAAAAATGCTACTTCTAAATCTTCCTCACTAAAACCTTGTTGTTGCTTTTCCATTTCTTTGGCTTGTTCAATTTTGTTTCTAAAATCAGGAGTACAATTTTCAATACTTCCAAAATTTGTTTCAATTAACCATTCTATTGCTGTTTGTTCTTGTTTAGGTTCTTCAAGTGTTTCTTGTTTAGGTTCTTCTTTCATAGTAGCTTTAAAGTTGTAATGTGTGTTACCACTTTCATCTGTTGTTGGCTCTATACCTGTGTTAGCAAATAATTCTTTAAATGTTTTTGGTGTTTCCATAATATTTGTAGCACTTATCCTTGCAATCGGGTTTGTTTGTTTTTAAATTGTTAAATAAAATTTGAAATTAATAATTGCATAGTAAATAAACCTGCCCATAATAATAAAGCTAATCCGAAATTTTTTAATGTTTGTTTCATAATGTTTGTTTTTAATTATAGGGCAAATATATAAATACATTTCAGATAAAAAACTACAATATAAAACTTTAACAAAACTTTAACAAAAAACCCTGCACTATTAATACAGGGTCTTAAAACAAAGAAAAACAAGAAACAAATTATAAACTATTAACCTTTTCAGTATAGTGTTCTATTAGTTGTAATAAATCCGATTCTGTAAATTTAACTACTTCTTTTGATTTTATCATTAAATCTTCAGCAAAGTTATCACCATATTTTAAACAAAGTTTTTTACCAAATTCAAATTGCATACCTTGATTACATATATTGCAGGAATAACATTGTACTTGTACATTAAATTCATCCCACCTTGTTGAATAATGCCTTCTTGATGCGAAATGACCTGCTTGTTGTTTTTTATAATCATTTTTAACTCCACAAGTAAAACATTCAGATATATTATTAATAGCATATCTTCTACGTATGTACTGACTAAAGATTTTATCTAACTTTTCTACTAATGATTTTCTTGTTGGTTTTTTCATATTTCAAATGTAAATTTAAGATATAAACAATTTTGTTAAAAACTTTTAAAATTAATGTATCTTTTTTTTATATACCTTCGTGGAATCAAAAACGATATATATGAAAGTTAAATTTAAAATAAAAAATGAAAAAGATAGATTAAGAGAATTTATAAAAGAATTTGAAAATATTGAACATTTAAATAATTATAGAAATAGTTTAATAAAAACAAATTGCTTTATTTTTAAAGAAACTTACCTTCCTTGACCTTTATAGATTTTTTTATAGTTCTTTGAAGATTTTAATTTAGAACTTTTACTTTTGCTGTGTATGTTGGGTCTTGATATATGTTTATCTTCTTTTACAAGAACAATCGTTTGCTTCGCCATATTAAATATAAAATTATTATTCCTAAAATAAACCACAAATAAATAAAGTAATTAGCTTTTTTATCTATTTGCTTTTCTTTAATATTTTCTTTACTTGATGTTTTTACTTTAATATCAGTTTTAACGTGTTTTAACGTGTTTTCTGATACTTTTATCTTATTGTTATATAAAGTATTAGTTTTAGTTTTTTTATAGCTTAAAACAACGTTTTTATATGTTTTACCTTCTACAATAAATTCTTTACAACTGTCTAAAGGTTTAATAGTAATTTCATCAAAGTAAACAATTTTGTTTATATTAGTTTCTGCAATAGAATCTTTAACTTTATTTTCAGTTAAATCTATTTTTGTTTCTACTAAACTATCTTTTTTAATTTCTATTTTTTTAACATCTACTTTACGTGATGCACAAGAAAATAAAAGTGCACCACATATGATATATAATATATATTTCATTAAGATATAATTAAAGTTATTTCTTTTGCTTTTTGCATTTTAGCAAATAAAGAATCAAACGCTTTACGTGATTGACCTATAAAATCTTTTGAGCGAGTTCTACCAACTAAAATACAACCTTCTGTATTATGATTAGTATTTCCTGAATGAATACGTACACCTTCAAAATTAGGTACATTTAATAATAAAGGCAATAATCTTTTAAATCTATTAGACTGATTAATTATAACTTTATAAGTACCTCTTGGAATTGCAGTTTCATTTTTAATTTTTACATCACGTTCTTTATCTTCTAATGTATAGCATTCCCAAACACCATCAATTAATAATTCACCAATAGTAGAATTTTCTGTTCTATGTAACCTTTTAACTTCTATCTTCATTATTTTTGTTTTTTTCCATTAAATACCATCTACGTAAAGTATAACCTGAAGCTAACATAAATGCTAAAACTTTCATTGTAGCATCTACATTAGCAAAAGATATTGCAAAATATGTTCCTGTTAAAAGTGATAATTTCAAGTCTAAAAAATATTGTCTCATTTTCTTAATCGTTCTACTATATTGGTAACGCCCTCAATTCCTATATAAGCAGTAGCAATAACAACCCAATCAGATGAAGTTAATGTTTGATTAAATAAACCAAAACAAGCAATTACAAAAACTGATAATTTTCTGCTAATTAACTTATTTAATATAGAATCAAATTGTTGCATACTCATTACCTAATTATTTAACTTGATAAAGTGCATTAATAAATAAATCTATATTTTCGTATTTTTTATCATTAATAGATAAAGATAAATCTAAAAATATTAAACCTTCATTTGTACCTGATAACATTTGGCTATCTGAAACAATTTCATAAGGTTTTAAAATACCATCTATTTCAAAAGATTCAAAAGTATAATCTATTGAATTTAAATTAAAGCCGTTTTTTAAAGTTTTTATATTCATATTAAATTGATTTAATTGCTCTTGCCATTGATATATTTGCCGAATCTGCTGCGTTTCCTAATTGAATTGAAAATATAATATAGTTATCTACATTTGTTGTAAAAGTAGTTGATGATATTGCTGAAATAGAAGCAAAATCATTTAAAATGCTACTACCAAAAGAATAACCACTCAAAGTATTTGAGTTTATTCTAAATGTTCTCATCATTTGCGAAAATACATTTGTACCTGTAATTGTAGTATTTGTAGCTATTAAAGTAGCACCTGATAAACTATTAGTAGTGTTTTTATATATTCTAATATTTGATGTACTTGCAGTTCCTGTTTTACTCATTCTGCAAATAACTTCTAAAATACCATTAGCTAAATATGTATTAGCAGGTATTAATAAAGATTGACTTAAAGTATCTGCAGTAGTTCCTGTTACAGCAGTTCCGTCTGTAGCTGTTAGTGCTATAACAGAAGGGTTTAATGAATTATAAACTTCTGTAAAGTTATCATTAACTTTTACAAAAGATGCTCTTAAAGTATCCCCTGTTCCATCGTTGGCTGTTGTACCTACGTTAATTGTTTGTTTTGCCATTTTTTAAATTTTGTATTTGTTCGTAAATTTCTAATAATTCTTTTTCTTTTTGTGTAATTAAATCTTCTGTAGCAGTTTCTTCTACTTCTATATATTGAACTTCAATAAGTCCGTTTTCATCATAAATTTCATTTCTAACTTGTGCCATAATATTATGCTTTTCTAATTGCAACCATTGGAATATTTCCCCCTTGATAATTAATAGAACCTAATGTTGAAGGAATTGAATTGTATGTTGATGCTATAAATCCTTGAGTTGCTGCACTAAAATTTCCTGATGTAGAAAACGCATAAACAGCAGCTTGTGATAAATGTGTAAATACATTTGTAGCATTATTAGCAATAAAACCAATCCAATATGTTGTACCTGCATTAAAGGTAAATGATGTTGTAGCTGTTTTATTACCTATTGTTGAACAATCAAAATCAGCACTTTCATATAACTTTGAACTTGGTACACCATTTAAATCAGAAAATATTAAAACTTTTGCTAAACCGCCAACAAATAAAGTACTTACGTTTATACCTAATGATTGCGTTGTAAAAGTTTGATTCGGAAAAAAAGGCATACAATATAATCTATTCGCTACAACTGTTGATGTTGTTGGTGCCGATGAATAAACTACATATTGATTAACATATTGACCACTAACAATAAATTTTTGAGCGTGAACTCCACCACTATTTCCACCACCACTTATTTCTAAATCACCACTACCTAATAAAGAATTTCCATTTATTGTTTTTATAGTTGAACCACTAACTAATGTATCTTGCTTTTCAGCATAAATATCATCAATATTTTCATTTACTTTAGCAATAACTATTTTTAAATTATCACCTGTTCCATCGTTTGGCGTTCTACCTATTTCAATATTTTTTTTAGGCATCTTAAATTAATGTTTGGTCTGCTTTAATTAATGTTGAATCTGCTTTATAAGCAGTTGAATCTACTGTTAAAGGTACTTGTGCAACTATTTCTAATAATGTTTCACCTGAATAAGATACAGAATAACTTGAACCCCAATCAATAGAATTATTAGTTGAACCTTGCCCCCAACCAATGTTATTATCTACTCCTTCGCCCCAATTAATATTATTTGCCATTCTTTAATTTATTTAAAAAGATTTCTAATTTCTTTACATTAGTTTCTTTTGGTTTATACGTTTCTTTTACTTTCATAATTTAATTATAAAACCCAACTTACAAAGTTAACATCTTTATCAGGATATACATCTGCATTTGAATTTAGATTATATTCAGGAAATAAAGATTGGTTAAAAGTCATATAGTCAATAAATCTATTTGTGTAGCTTTGTGCTGTATCACGTGATTTTTCAATCAAATAATCTATTTCTGTTTTATCTACTACTGTACTATTTTCAGAATTATGTTTAAATACACCTTTCTCGCTTATTTTAATAGATGCATAAGGTAAAAACTCTACCATAGTCCAATGTACTACCATCATTTTAATATAATCGCTTAAAAGCGTTGTATAAGGTGATGCTAAATTACCTGCTACAATTCCATCGTTAATTTTATTATATAATTTAGTACCTAAATAATTTTGTATGTGAACCTGTTGTGCTTGAAAAATATATTGTGTATATGTATCAGGGTCAACATTACCATTTAAAATAGTATATTTAACTAAATCGTTTGTCGTTATAAATAATGCTTTTGCTGCCATTTCTTATTAATTTGTATATCCCATTTTATCCCAATACTCTTGTGTGTAACCTTTTGTAGGCATATCGCTTGGCTTCATAGAAACTTCTTTTTCATTTCTAATTCTATAACCATATTTTTCAGCAGTAGCAGAACTAATAGCTTTTGCATTTGGATTTGTAGGGTCTATTTTAATACCTTCAAAACTTGCGTATGTTCTACGTAACCATTTATGATTGCATCGTGCTCCGCCCTTCCAAAGCCATATAGAATAAGTATCAGAACCACCTTTTCCAAAACCTGAATTTACTACCTTCGATTCCATCGCTATAATATCTTCTTTACGATATACTTTTTCAGCACGTAACATTTTTTTGCAAAATTCACGTTCACCTGTTAAATCGCCACTATAAACATATCTTGTAATAAATTGAACGCCATCTATAACTTTATCTTGTTCTGTGCTTTTTGCGTTTGGTCTTGCTGTACCTGTAGAAGTAATAAATTTCCACATTTTAGATAATGTACTTTTCTTTTTATTATTTAAAGCATTTATTTCAGCATCTAATTCTTCTTCTGTATCGTAATCTACTTCTGTTTCATCAATTAAAAACCATTCATCGCTTAATTGTTCACCTTTTTCAATTAAAGCATCTGCAATACTTTCAGTAGATAAATTGTGTGAACACATTTTAACACCTGTTTCTTCTTCCATTGTTTCGTTGTTCATTCCTGATACATCAACGAATTCTAAAGGTTGTATTGTTTTAAAATATAATTTTAATGATATACTATTAACAGCTAATATTTCATCTAAAGCATCGATTATTTCAAGTTGGTATGGTTTAATAACTATATTATCAAATAATAAAGTAGCAGTTTTAATTTCATCTGCATTGTTACCAAGTCCACCATCGCCCGTTCTGATTCCTAAAAGCATTGGTGAAGTAACTCTATGACCTACAATTAATTTATCAAAACATTCTTTACTTAAATATTCGTAATGTGCAGGTGCATCGTTTAATGGTAAATCTTCTACAGTAGTTTTACTTTCTGCATTAGCATTAAAAGCTATAATAACTTTTTCACCTCTTGCACCTGTTAATTTACCCATAACATCACGCTTCATTTTATCACGCATTTCCTCTGAAGGAATACCATTATTGAAGTTGATTACTTTTGTGCCACTAAATCCATTTTGAACATCGTTAATTTGATAATCAGCAATATTTTCTTCTAATAAAGCATAAGGTAAAGAACCTGAATAATCTATTGGAGAATAATAATCAAATCCTGATACATAAGGTTGAATAACATAAATTTCTACTTCATTACCATTACCAAAACCAAAAGCAGGAATACGTTTTACATCTTCACTTGGCTTCTTTTTAGTCCAATCGTGGTGATAATACCAAGCTTCTATCTGTCCTTTATCGTTGCATTTTTCAGCACGTAAAGTTTGCATAGGAAAATGTAATACTTGTTTAACTACTTTATTCTGCATTACAACTTGCATAGCAGCCATTCCTAATAACTTTCTTTCTAAAGCTATTTTACGCAAATCTGAATCTTTAATTATAGATTTCATTTGTGCATATTCATTTGGCTTCTTGTTAGAATCTAAAGCATCTAAACCTTTACCATAAATCATATTAGCAATACCTGTAATAATTGCACCATTGGTAGCAGAATATAAATATCTATCAATTAAATATTGAAAGTAATTGTTATCACTTCCATATTCAATGTAACTATTCTTTTTATTTTCTTGTATTACAGGGCTTGTATAAGCACTTAAATTTACTATTGATATATTACTCATAAATTTTAAATTCGTTGTTTGTAACGTTTGCTACGTATTGATTTTGGTTTACTGTATATGTATCATTCGCTTGGTTTGTGCAAAAGATAATATCTTTGTAAACTATATTATTACCATTTTTAATAGTTAAATTATAAAAGGTATTTTCTTTTAAATCAAATATTGTAGTAGTAGTTAAATAATAACTTGATAAAGCAAATGTAGCAGAAATTGTAGTTTCTTCATTTGTAGTTTCATTTCTTAATACAATAGTTGTAGCACTCATCACCCTTGGTATAAATGTTAATGTTTGTGCTGTAGCTTGTTCTCTTAAAATTATCATAAACTATTTTTATATATTAATAATTTAAATTCAAAATTGTTTTAATAGTTAAATATTTGTTAAAATAGATTTTGTATTATAAAGTTTTATATATTTGTCAAAACAATTAAAAACAAAAATTATGAATGAAGAACAAAGAGCAGAAGAAATTAGATTAAGAATGGATAGAGCATTTAGGGAAGTTTTACAACTATCTTCAACTAAAGAAGTAAAAGCTTGTTGTAATGTAGCTATAAAATTATTATTAGCAAATGATAATGCACAAACTAAAGAAGCATCAGATGAATATTTTAAATTTTGGAAACTTGTTGCAGAAAAAATAAATAAATAAATTATGTTAGGAAATAATAAAGATATAGAATTAATTTGTAGAAAATATTATACTTTTGGTTTAAATAGATTAGGAGGCGATTCTTTTTCAGAATACGAATGTTTTAAATTAGCAATTTTAGAAATTAATTCTATTTTAAATGTTTTAGAATGGCAAGATAATTATTATATGTACTATTATAGTTTAAAATTAAAAATAGAAAAAAAAATAAAAAAAATAGAAAAACAAGATGAAGCAGAAGATTGTTTATTTGAATATTAAAAAAAAGGGAGTTATTAGCTCCCTTTAATTTATAATTTGAATGTTAAAACTCTATTTATATCTGATTTATATTTTTTAATTTTATCTGATATTTTTGATAATTCTGCATTTTGACTATCTAAACCTAAATCTTTTAATTTTTGTATAGCTTGTACTATATTTTTTTCTATAACATCTAATTTTGGTAAATCATTTTTAATTAAAGATTGTTTGTTTTTAGCACTTTCAATATCATTATAGAATCCATCATAAATAGCACCAAAATCTTTATCTACAAAATTAAAATCAGATTTTATATCATCTAATAAACCAAGTTCAACTTTTTGTGAAGATAATTCTGTTTTGAATAATGTTCCCATTACTCTTTTTAATTCACTCATTTTTTATATTTTTAAAAGTTATTGTTTTAAAAAAAGGGATTTCTAATTAAAGTAAACCCCTTTTAAAAAAACAAATAATAATATTATGCTACAGTTCCTTCAACAATAGAAGCTAAAATACTTGTAGTTAATGGTCCTGTTATAAAGTTTGCAGGTACAGGTTCCATTCCTTGGAATTCCATAGAATAACCTGATAAATCAGCCATAGCAGCACCTGTAGAAATAGTTGAAGTAACTAAATCCATACCTTTAGTTAAACCTGCCATAAAGAAGTTTCCGTTGTTATCTTCTACTATAATTTGTGGTCTACCATAAGAAAGTAATTTTAATTGCTTGTGGTCTGCAATAGTTAATTTCTTAATGCTTAAAGTTAATTTTTGGTCTACAAATGTAGTTCCGTTTTCTCTTGATGAAGTTACAGTTTGTTCAAATGTTGAAGTTCCCTTCAATTCATATTTGTACCCAACAGGAGTTCCACCTAAAGCTGTAATTACATCTTCCATTCCTGCAGTTGCAGAATAAGTTACCGTTGTAGCATCACCCCAATTAATGAAGTATGCTGCTCTCAATCCACCGATGCTATTTTTGCATTGTTCGGCTCTTCCTAATGATATATCGCAAGGCATAGTTTTATTTTTTAAAAGTTAATAAAAAAGGGAAGGCATTTTACCTCCCCTTATTTAAGTAAACTAAGTTAGTATTAGTTAGCGGCGTTTGTAATTCCGTATGTTACAATATCTTCTACAGCAGAATATTGAACACCTGCAGTAAAACGCATAACAACTCTTACATTTTCAGAACCATCAATGTCAGCCATATCAATCACTTTTACTTCATTGTAGTCAGATAATAAACCTGTTCCGAAATATAAGTTAGATTTTTGTGCTGCAATAGCAATGTTAGAAGCTAAACCATTAGCAACAAAGATTTTAACACCATCAAAAGATAATGAACCATTGTTAAACCATTGTGTACCTTGTGTATTAGTACCATTAGCACCTAAACCTGATGCACCAAAACCACCTAAAGCACGTACATATGCTCTTGCGATGTTTTGAGAAACATAGATGTATAAATCTTCTTTTCCGTAAAGTGAAGCAGGAATAGCATCTACGATTTTTCCTAATTCAGTAATTACGTTTGCAGCAGTTACAGTAGTTCCTGCAACTTCTTGTGCAGCAGGTAAAGCAGCATCTAAAGTTAACAATCTTGTGAATCCGTTAAATTCACCTGCATTAGCAGTTACACCTCTCCAAATGTTTTGTTCTGTTTTTTCAGCAACTTTAGAAGCAACGTGTGCTAATAAGAAATCTGCAAAAGCAGGAGGTAAAGAATCAAATGCAGAATAACCCATTTGAACGGCTTCCCAATCCGATTTAAATGAAGATTTACAAAGCTGTAAATTTACTTGAAATTCCTCAGGTTGTAAAATTCTTTCAGTTAATGTTACTGTAGAAGTAGCATCAAAATCACAAGTAGCATCTTTAACGATTGCATCTGTAGCAACTTTTTTAAGAACTTCTTTAAATTTTACGTTTGGTTTTACTTCAATTCCACCATTTGCAATAGTAGAACCTGATAATAATGCAGCAGAAACATATTTTCCTGCAAATTCTCCACTATAGGTAGTGGTCACCGATACACTTGTTGGCATAGTTTTTTAATTAAAAAGTTTAGACATAACTATATCTTGTGTAGTTAATTGTCTGTTAGATGAAAATTTATTTAGTTTTACTTCGTTTTTAACTTCAGGTGAGTGTGTTAATGGTTCAACAACTACATCTGAACTTAATTCTTCTTTAACAACTTCTTTTACTGATTTTAATTCAGCAATTTCAGTTCTTAATTTTTCAATTTCTGCAAAAAACATTTCTTTAGAAACTGATTCTACAATTCTTTTTGGAGTAGCTACTGTTTCAGCTTGTGCTTCAACCTCAACTTCTACTTCAGCTTCAGGTGCTTCTTCTACTTCTACAGCAGGTTCTTTAATTTCAGCAATAATACCTTCAACAGCTACTACTAAAATCATACCATCTTCTAATTCGTATTCTCCAACAGGCATAGGAATTCTGTCCTCACCATTAACAATAAAAACAGCTTTTTCCATTTCAAAAGCATCTGCTTCTATAATGGTAACTCCATCTTTAAGTTTCATTTGAGCAAGTTTTACTTCCATACCCAAAAGAGTTTTGATTTCATTTAAAACATTCATATTTACTTAATTTACTTATTAACGTATATTTTTATAATAAAAAAATTTTTTTTTGTTATATTTTTGTTAAAATAGATTTTGTATTATAAAGTTTTATATATTTGTAAAAACAATTAAAAATAAAAATTATGAATGAAAAACAAGAAGCAATTAATTTAATAGGTAAATTTCAAGATTTAGTTTTAGTAAATAATTATGATGAACCTGATTTTGAAAGGCAAAAAAAATGTGCTATAATAGTAATTGAAAAAATATTAGAATTATTACCAACAATAGATTATGATAAACAAGGAGAAGATTATGAATTTTTATACGATTGGTATAGTGGGGTAAGAAGAGAAATAGAAAGTATGTAAAAAAAATAAATATGGAAAAAACAATAATGCAATATCTATTAGATTTAATAGAATCAAGATTGATGTTAAATAATGAAAAAATCATTTACAATATTGATACAAATTATTTTTTAACAAAAGAACAAGAACAAAAAGATGATTTTGCTTTAAGATTTGCACAATGGTATCATTCATCTAATAATAATGAATATCATTTATATTCTAATAAAAATATAGAAGAACATTTAAAAATATTTAAAAAAGAAAAAGGGTACTAATTTAGCACCCTTATTTTTTATACAGATAATAATTTATTTAAAATTGTATCTAACGCATTTAAATTACCACTTACTTCAGATTTTGCTTTTTGAACTTTTTGTAATTCAGAATCTAATCCTAAATCTTTTATAAGTACTTCAGCTTTATTTAATTCTTTTAATAATTCTCTATTTTTATTTATTGAAACTTGGGTAAGTTTTGCAGCTTGTGATTTTAAATCTAATGCTTTAATAACTTCTTTATTTGCTTCAGCTAACGCACCTTTTAAATCTTCATATATAGTAGCTAATTCAATTTTTTGTGTAGCTAATTCTGTTTTGAATAGTTTATTAAAAACCAATTTTTCAGTTTGCATAATTTTATTTTTTATATTAATTAATGTTATTTATTTTTGTTATAAATTAACCATTAGAACGTACCATAGTTCTTTCAGTATTTACATTTGTAACTGAACTTGATTGTTGTGCTACAGTTGAACCAATACCTTGTTCTTGTAATTCACCTTGGCAACATTCAGAACTATATTTTCCATCTTTACAAAGACATCCTCTTTTTCCACCTTTAGGCGAACTTGTTTTATTACCCATAATTTTATTTATTAATTTAAACATTATTCTTTTCTTATTTGCTTTAATTTTCTACTTGCCCATTCAATACCTGCATCACCACCCCAAGCTAACCACATTAAACGCCCACATCCTTCGCCTAATGGTCTATCTGAATTTTGTCTTTGTCTTTCAAATGATGCCATTCTTGCGATTGTATCTTCTGAAATTGGTTCTCTATTTGCTAATTGATTTGCCCTTGCTTTACCTACAGGCGTACCACAAGCACCCCATCCATTCTCTTCTGCATATCTTAAAGCTATCTTTGCATTTTCAGTAGCTTGTTCAGGATAATCTGTATATGATTCTAAATTAGTCTTTTTTTTTTCGCTATTTAAAATAATATCTTTTATTTTATTTAGCAATTCTAATTCTTTTTCTTGTTGTAAAGACATTTCTAATTTATCAGCAAAGTAACCTTCGATTGAAAAACCTTTTACTTTACCTGTTTTAACAAAATCATTCCAAATAGTATCATTATTTACTTTCATTGAAACTACCCAAGAACCTACAGGTGCATCTAAACCATATTTTTTAGATTTGTCCATTTCTGCATCTTCAACAATCCAAGATTCTACAATACTTAAATCTTTTAATTCTTTTTGATGTTCTAATGTAGCGTTGTTTTGATTTGAGTTCATTAAAAACAATTCACTTGCTTTACGTACTGTTTCATCTGAAAAGAAAATGTAATATTCATCATTACCATTTCTTCTATAAATGTGCTTGTTAGGAATTAAAGCAGCACCCATTAAAATACGTTTTTCATCATCAACTTTTGCCAAAGCTAATTGTTGATTTAATGAAACAAAATTAGATTCTATTGCAGGAAATTCTACTATTGAAACAGCATCAACTCCTGATAGTTCTTCATTTTCATCTATTATTAGTTCTATTATCTTCATATTATTAAAATAAATTAAGTTTTGTTTTGTTTTAATTAACCCATTGAAGCGTTGTTAATGATATTTCTGTTTAATGCTTGCCCTGTTGTAACCGCACCTGCTACTACATACGCTTGAACAGGTTGCATATTTTGTTCTGCCATACC
>Ga0222712_10001333_pt1 | contig 30749 bp, 28 predicted proteins | sample C33_657DmetaG_FD_165043 | JGI IMG/M metagenome (GOLD analysis project Ga0222712, IMG submission 165043) | Estuarine water microbial communities from San Francisco Bay, California, United States - C33_657D | ecosystem: Environmental > Aquatic > Marine > Unclassified | place: USA: California...
CAAATCAATCATATGGATATACAACTGGATATACAGGAACAAATCAATCATATGGATATACAACTGGATATACAGGAACAAATCAATCATATGGATATACAACTGGATATACAGGAACAAATCAATCATATGGATATACAACTGGATATACAGGAACAAATCAATCATATGGATATACAACTGGATATACAGGAACAAATCAATCTAATATAAATACAACTGTATTTGCTATGCATGGATATACAACTGGATATACAGGAACAAATCAATCATATGTTCAAACATTTGGACCAAGTGGTACACCTTTTATAGGACCATTTGGATATAGTGGTATGTCAGGAACCAATCAATCATGTTATCATAAACATGCTCTCTATGATAAGATAAAATTAGTTATTAAAAACGAATTAATTTTTTTTGAAGTACTACCAAATGATAATTCTAGAGTTTATATTTTTAACTATAAAGGCATTACTAAAAAAGTAATCTTAAAAATAAATCCAAAATCTGGTGAACCATATGCAAATTTAAAATTTATGGAATTAGTTCAAATATTAGATGATATAAGATTAAATGATGAAAACAGTAATATTAAAAAAGCAATTAATAGTATTATTAAGAATGATCCTTTTATTTCTAACAAAATATTTAATAAAATTAAGATTACTATATAAAAAAATAATTATATTCAAATAATGGATATTCCCATATATTGTATAAGTTATAATAATATTATTCGAAAAAATAATATGATTGAAAAATTTAATAAAATTGATTTAAAATTAAAATTTATTAATGATATTTCTTTTGATGATCCTAAGATGAAAATTCACGATCATGTGAAATGTTCACATATTATATTACAACATTTAAATTGCATTAATGATTATTTAAATAATTCAACAGATGAATATTGTATTGTATGTGAAGATGATATATATATATCAAAAAATTTAAAAAATGATCTACCAAATATAATTAAAAATTTTGAGGAAAATGAATTAGATATATTATTATTAGGATATTTATATCCATATGCAAATAATAACTCTAAAATTATAAAAGATTTTGGTTATTTATTTTGTGAATATGATAATAATGTATGGGGTACACAAATGTATTTAATAAGTCGTAAATATGCTAAATTTCTAATCGATAATTACTTTAATGAAGATAAAATAAAAGATTTAAAAACTCCATTTGCTGCAGATTGGGTTATTACAAAAAATGGTAATCGTGCAAGATTATATCCAATGGTTGCAGTTGAAGATGGAATTAATGATTGTGGTCACCATGGTCAAAATGAATTTCATAGAATATGTTGTCAACTAAATTATAAACAAGATATTTTTATTTAAAATTATATTATTAATTAATATAATCTTCGATAATTTTTACTAAATTATTACCATCAATATAGATTGATTCTTTAGAAATTGGATTTATTGATAGAAATTTTCCTCCATATCTTACTGCTTCTATTTCAGTATATTTTTTATCAATTAGATAACATAAATTATGATAATCTGCTTTATGAAAAATATTATGATAATTTAAAGTACCACTACATTTTTCATTTATATTTATTTTACCAGTAAAATGATCATCACATACTGGATCACAATACCAATGATTTCTAAAATTTATTTCTATAAGAGGACATTCAATTGGCGTAAATATACAATTTGTACATCCTGCACCATGTACTGATATAAATAAAATTGCTTTAGAACATATATTATATTGTTCTTCAGGACTTATAGTTTCAAAATTACAATATTTTATTGGATATTTAAATTGTTTTGTATTTAAATAATCTTCTATAGATAATTCAGTATTAGACTCATATAAATATCGATTATTAATACTTCTTTGATTTACTAAAATATATTCACCTTTATATTTTGAATTTATAATATTTACAATATTACTTATATGTTTATCAATTGGATATTTAATAAAATCTTTATGATTAAATCCTTGATGGGTTATACAACTTGATTTAAAATTATTATTATATTGTATATTTATATTTGGATATAATTTTTTCATAACAAATATTCTCCATAATTGACAAGGATTACTTTTATCAATATATTGATCATTTATATAAATAATATTGATAAAAGGATTATATTGCTTAATAATATCAAATGCAAAAATATGATATATATTATTATCAGGGATAGTTGAAATTAAAATTGTATTCATAATATTTAAAATAAATTAAATAACAAATTTATACGAAATATTTTTATATAATAAAAAATTGATTAATTATATAATTCATTTATTTATAATAAACATTATAAATAAATGAATTATAGTCAAACTAGATGTGGTATATGTATTTCTGAAAAAAACTATAAGCAATATGCATACTTATTCGGTATATCTTTTATAATTGGTCTAATTCTAGCAGTATATGGATCATCTACTTTACCTACTGATATACCTGGACACAATCAAATATATATATCTAATTCAAATTCTAATGAGGAAAGTCAACAATATCAAATAGATTTAAGAAATTATCAAATTCAATCAAAAGAATTTAAAATTCTTATGATTGGAATTGGATTTGTAATTATTTCATTTGTATTTGGTTGTATATCACATATAAAATATAATATACATTTTCAATTAGAAGAAACTAGACAAAATAAAAAACCAATCTTAAAAGTTAAAAGAAATAATGATCCAAAAATATTACCAATGGAAGTAGCAGACTCAAATACAGTAATTGAAGTTACAAGATTAAATACATCTAAAAATAAATCTCCTGATTCTCCACCAATTATGTTAAAAACTACACCTAATAATAGAACAATACAAAGATCATATTATGAATGTATGCCACCGAGTTATCAAGAATATTTTAAAAAAAATGGCTATCCTGTATCACTACTTAAAAAATAAAAAAATTGATATTTATTTATTTATCTATTAATTATAATTAATTCATATATAAAATGGTAGATACTATTAGAATTAAAGATATTGAAGACTTTTGTAAGTCAAAGCCTGAAACACATGTTTTTAGAAGTTTTGAAATATCAAGTGATGATTTTTCAAAATATCGCAATGTAATTATTGATATGAATGTTCTTCCAGAATTAACAGATAAAACGATGAAACAAATTTGGAAGAAGTATCATACACTTCCTCCAAAGCCTCGTCTAATGGAAGTTTATTTTCGAATGATAGATACTGAAAATTTTCCAAAATCTATTATGATTGAAGATTTTCTTGCAAGCCATGAAGTACGTGGAATCTCCGGTGTATCTGTATGTGCTCTATTTCTATCACCATATCCAAATGGTCAAAAGTTTACATGCAAATGGAATTGTGCTTATTGTCCATATGAAGAAGGTCAACCAAGAAGTTATCTTTTTGGTGAACCAGGTGTTCTAAGAGCAAATCAAAATAAATTTGATTGTGTTGAACAATTTTATTGTCGTATTCGTTCTCTAAAACATTGTGGTCATCCAACTGATAAATTTGAAGTTAAAGTTCTTGGTGGTACAATCCATTCTTATCCAAAAGATTATCTAGAAGACTTTATGCGCGATATTTATTATGCAGCAAATACGTGTTCTACAAAACATTCACGTGTTAGAGGGACTCTTCAAGAAGAACAAGATCTTAATGAAAATTCCGAACACCGAGTAATTGGACTTACTATTGAAACCCGTCCTGATTGTATTAATGCTTCCGAACTTCGTAATTTTAGACGCTGGGGTGTAACACGTATTGAAATTGGTGCTCAACATACAGAAGATTCAGTTCTTAAAGCTGTAAATCGAGGGCATGGAATTAAACATACTATGCGAGCACTTAAACTTATGAGGGATTCTGGATTTAAGGAAGTTGTACATCTAATGCCAAATCTTCCTACATCAACACCTGATATGGATATTGAAATGATGAACTATGTACTTAAAAATATTAATCCAGATGAAGTGAAAATGTATCCTACAACAATTACTCCTTTTACAAAAATCCTAGAAGATTATAAAGAAGGTAAGTATGTACCATATGGAAATGAAGATCTTGAAAGAGTAATCCTTCATTGGATGATAAATGTTCATCCATGGATGCGTAATGATAGAATAGTAAGAGATATTCCCAAATATTATATTGTTGATGGTGTAAAGAATTCAAATCAAAAGCAAGAATTTGATGAAATTATGAAGGAAAGAGGTCTAAAATGTAACTGTATTCGGTATCGTGAAGCTGGTCGTCATAATCAAAATCCAGAAGATGGGGAACTAGTTATTCGTAATTATGAAGCTCATGATGGAATGGAATATTTTATATCATGGGAAAGTAAAGATCGTGATGTAATTTTTGGATTTGTACGTCTTCGACTAACTAAAAATCAATGTATTGATATTTTTCCTGAACTTGAAAACTGTGCACTAATTCGTGAACTCCATGTATATGGAAAAACGATTAAAGTTAACGATAAAAATATTGGTGAAGGGTCTCAACACATTGGTATTGGAAAAACACTAATGAATATAGCTGAAGAAGTAGCAAAAGAAAATGGTTATAATAAAATAAGTGTAATTGCTGGAATTGGAACTAGATCATATTATAAAAAAATTGGTTATGTACAAGTAGAAACTTTCATGATTAAAAACATTTAATTTATATTCGCTTAATTATTAATAAAATTAAAAATGTGTAATTTATAAAATAATGAATCTCATATATGCATGTGTATTTCTTCAAGAAAGTTATATAAATTTATTAAAATTACTTATTAAATCGATTGCAATTAGATCAAATTTTAATAAACAAAATACTGATATTCTTATAGTAACATCTGAATCATTTAAACCTATTATACAAAAAGAATTATCAATTTTTGATTTACCAATATATTATTATATATTAAATGTAAATACACTATTTGAAGCGGGATGTGCCAGATTAAATATTTTTAATTATGAAAATATTAATAAATATGATAAAATATTATATTTAGATACTGATATATTAATAAATAATAATATTAATATTTTATTGGATCATGATATATCAAATGATAAAATATATGCTTTAGAAGAAGGAACTATAAAACATCAATATTGGGGTGGACTCTTATTTGATTTCTCTAAATATAATAATAATCAATCTGCATTTACAACAGCAATATTATTTTTTAAAAATAGCGAATCAATGAGATCATTATTTGATAAAATAAACATACATATAAAAAATTATAAATTTAATCAGATACCAGCTTGTCTTGAACAAGGATTTGTTGTATATAATGCAATAACAGAAAATAAATTTGATAATCAATTATTAAATTTATATGCTGAAAATAATCCGATTCATATAAATAATAATAAAATTATTTATCATTTTGGTGGAGGTCCGGGTGTATATAAATCTAAATTTGATAAAATGACATTATTTTTTAAAATAATTGAGTCATATATTATGAGCAATAATATATCTATAGTTAGTAAAAATGAAGATATATGGACAATCTCTAATAAAATGCGCACTGATATTGCTGAATTCTTTAATTATAGTACAAATTATAAGATAGCAGAGATTGGATCTCATAAAGGATATACAACAAAATTTTTATCTAGTATCTTTTCAAAAGTATATGCAATTGATAACAATGTAGAATGGACTTATTTAAATAAAAATTTTAATAAAGATAAAAGTAATATTCAGTATATTATATTAGATATATATAAAGATACATGGGATGTATTACCAGATGATATAGAAGTTTCATTTATTGATGCAATTCATTCATATGAATTATGTAAAAATGATATTTTAAATTCAATTAAAAGATTCAGTAAATTAAAATATATAATATTTGATGATTATGGTGTATGGCCTGGTGTTAAAAAGGCTGTAGATGAAATGATTCAAACAAAGAAATTACATTTTGTAAAATTCATTGGTACAACCGATGTACCAAGTCCAAATGGAATAGTTAAGAATACAAATGAAGGAATTATATGTAGTATTAATAAATTTAGTATAGAAAATTGTAGTTATTCTTGGCAAAATAGTAATATAAAATTTTTAGAGAATGGTAAAATGGATGCATTTGGAAAAGGAACATATAAACAAATTGAAACTTATAAATTTTATGCAAATTTTGGTATGAGAAACCATTTAATTATATTTAATAATGATTATAGTCAATTTAAATCTACTAGATTAGATGATTCAGAAACTAATTTTGGGAATCTAATAAATTAAAAATATTTAAATTTTAATTATAATTTTATTAGATTCATTCTTAATAAAATCATATATTTCTCCAAAAACACTAATATTATATTTAGTATGAAAATCCCAATCAATTTTTTTATCCATATATTTTTCATATAGTATATTTAAATGTGCACCATATTTTTGTAAGAGTTTAATTACAGTTATTTTTCTTTTTATAAATTCCTCATTTGAAACTCTCATAATATGACTTTGAGTTTCAAATATTACTTTCATAATTGGTAAATCATATGAATCTGAATATTTTTCATTCTTCATACGAGTATTTAAAATATCTTCTAGATTATTAAATTTAGATTTTAAAATATTAAGTTTCCATTCAATATTAGATATTGCGATGCCATTATGAATAACATCATAAATAAGATGCATAAAATCTTCTTGTTCAATAATTGATAACATTATTTTATTATTTTTAAATACTAATTAAAAAATAATAAATATTTCAATTTTTAATTATTATGATAGCTTATAGTCTTAATTAATTCTATTAACGATTTAATTTTGCATATATATAAATAAGTAATATTAGAAATATAAAATATATATAATTTGTTACATGTTTTGTTTCTCTTATTTGTATTTTCAATTTTGGTTGTAATTTATTAACTAAATATATAGCATTAGATACTGCAGATTCCATAGATGTAAAATTATAATTACTTTTTCCATTATGAGTTCCACAATTATATAAATTTTTAATTAGTTTACTTTTATTTGATATAACAGTATTATCATTTGTTGCAACATATGCCGTATCAACATTTACCCATTTATTTGTAACAGTGTCTTTATAAACTTGGGGTGACATTATTATTCTATCAGGCATTGGTAATTTAGGAAATGATAATCTTAATTGTGCAAGTATTTCATCATTTACTTCTTTAATCGAACATTCATGAGCAGTTTTTTTAATATTTCTACTAATGTTTTCGGGGAATGTAATACAGGTACTAATTACTGTTTGGGAATTTTCTAATTCTACTTTATCATTAAAATCCATGTAATTACTTAATACAATAAATGCTAATCCCCAATCAGATGATGGAAATCCTTGTATTTTTGGTAAGTCTAATGGTTTATTCCAATGTAATGTTATAGGAATATAATCAAAATAACTATTTTGTAATCCCCATCTTTCTAATATTTTTATATTTCCAAATGCATTTGATACTTCATTTGAATTCTTTAATAATTGTATCATTGGTTTTGGTGGTAATGTTATAATAAATTTTTTACCAGTAGCATTATATTGATTTAATGTAATTCTATCTTTTATTATAACTGATATAATTTTGTTATTTTTTGATTCTAATTTAATAACTTCGTGATTTAATAAAATATTTATATTATTATTTAATAATAATCTTTCTTGCCATACTTTCATTAATCCACGATCATTGGGTAATTTAGGTTGATATAAATCATACATTATTTGTTGATCAACTAATTGTAAAAATTGGAAAAGTGTATATGTATCACTTGTTGCACCATCTGTTAATCTACATACTCTATCAATATATTCTTTCGATTCTTCTGTAAAATTATTATTTTCCATAAATTTTAATATACTTATATCTTTTCCATATGATGGAAATAATGTTAATTTAATAAATGATGATATTAAACTTAGTTTTTCAAAATTACTTAAACTATGATGATTTTTACCTCCTATATTTGTAATATTGAAATCATAAAGAGTAAATAAATCTTCAAATTCTAAATTCATATCTTTTAATAAATCAATAAAATTTAAATATGAATTTGAATATACTCTTGGACCATGTTCAGTAAATAATCCATCAACGCGCTGTACTCTATGACATCCACCTAATGTATCTTCTTTTTCAATTAATAATACTTTTTTATTAGCTTTAGCTAAATACCATGCAAGTGTTAGTCCAGTAGGACCACCTCCAATAATCACATAATTATATTTATTATTTAATAAATAATTTGGATTATTTACTGATTTAGTAATTTCCATATTTTTAGGAAATTTATAATCAATATTTTTTGCTTTCTTAATCTTTTTAATGGGATTTACTATTTTTTTTAATTTATTAGATATTTCATTAGAGTTATTTTTTATTTTTTTAATTGTATTTACTAATAAATTAATAACTTCTGGATTTACTCTTGCATTTGGTGATAATTTATTTAATGTATGATTTACTAATTCTTTTAATTCATCGGGTATATGTGTCATTGGTGATATATTTTTTAATGATTCTTTTAATTTCTTTTTTAAATCTATTAATATTTCAGATTTAGGTGATACATTTTTAGTATTATTATTTAATTCATCTTTTAAATCTAATGATACTTTTAATCTAGGTGATAATCTTTTTAATGTTTTTTTTAATATGTTATTTATTTCTGATGAAATATTTGATTTAGGTGATATCTTCTTTAATGTATTTTTTATTTCTTTACTTAATTCTACTGACATTTTTGATTTGGGTGATAATCTTTTTAGTACTTTATTTAATAAAGTATTTAATTTAATCGATGATTGAGGTTTAGGTGATATTTTTTTAAGTGTTTTTTTTATTATATATTTAATTTTTTTAGGTATTTTTGTTTTTGGTGATAATCTTTTAATAGTATCTATTAGTAATTTAATAACTTCAGGTGATACTTGTGCTTTAGGTGATAATGATTTTAAAGTTTCTTTTAATAGCTTTTTTAATTCATTTGGTAATTCTACTTTTGGAGATAACTTTTTTATTGAACCTTTAATTGAATTATTTAATTCATCAGATATTTTTAATTTAGGTGATATTTTTCTTAATGATTCCTTTATCTTACTATTTAATTTCTTAGGTATTTCTGATCTAGGCGACATCTTTTTTAAATTTTTTTTAATTATATTATTTAATTCATCAGATATTTCTGATTTTGGAGATATCTTTTTAATAGTTTTATTTAATTCCGAATCTATAATTTTTCTCATTTCAGTATCCATTGTTTCACTCATATTATAATAAAATAATTTAATTTAAATTTATTATTATATCTTAAGATTTTTTACAATTTTATTAAATGCTGTAAAAATTGATATATTATTATCTTATAATGATATATTCTTAATAATTATAATTAAAAATGTATCATTTTGAAACTAGTGACTTTAAAACTAAAAAGGCTGTTACTTTTGAAGATACAGATTTTAAAACAATTCTAAAGACTGTACTGAATCATAATAACGGTAAATTTAATGATAATGAAGATAGTGACGTAATCATTGAAGATTCTGTTGGTAATATTTTGCAAACTGTATCTGAGAAATATCTTAAACATATTCTTGGAATACATTCTGTTAGGAAGACCGCTAAATTAGAAAAATCTAAAGATACATTTAATAAGCTTATTATTAAAGATATTGCTACAGTAACATTTAAAAATAAATGTCATGATGGTATTGTTACTATATGGGAAAATGATTATGAATCAGTACCAAATACAGATTCTGATGATGAATTAGAAGATGCTTTATTAGAAGGAGATGCATCTGAATCTGATTTAGAATCAGTACATATGCAAACCAATTCTAATATTTTAGCAGAAAATAAAAAATTAAAAGAAGAAAATGAAAAATTAAAGGAACAAATTACAATTCTTAAATCTTTTGTTTCTAAATATAGAGATTTATCAGTTCAAATTAATAGTGATACTGTAAAATATTTATAAATAAATTATTCTTTTATAATATATGTGTTAATTCTATAAGAAAAATATATATGGTTATAGAATATATATGTCAATTGCAAAATACCTAGATGATTCAGGTTTTAAATGGTTTGAAGGAAATTGTTCAACAATTAATGAACAAATGAATGATTTAATTACTTTAACTAAAGAACAAAATATAAATGTCATGCAGATAGGTTTTAATGCTGGTCATTCTGCTGAAGTTTTTTTAAAAAATAATGACTCTCTTACATTAACATCATTTGATATTGGATTATATAAATATGTAAATGTTGCAAATAAATATATAGAGTCTATTTATCCAAATAGACATACTTTAATATTAGGTGATTCTTTAATTTCAGTAGAAAAATATATTAGTAATAATAAGGATAAAAAATTTGATGTAATATTCATTGATGGTGGACATGATTATAATGTAGCAGATTCTGATTTAAAAAATTGTGCAAAATTAGCACATAAGGATACAATTGTTATATTAGATGATACTTATTATTTACCAGATGGTGCTGATTGGACAAAGGGAGCTACAAGAACATGGACAGAACATATTTCTGATAAAAAAATTATTGAATTAGGAAGAAAACAATATGAAAAAAATAGAGGAATGTCATGGGGTAAATATAATTTTAATAGTACATCCAATTAATAAAAAATTTTATAAATATTTATGATATAAATATTTATTAGATATATATAATATATATTATGATTGAACAATTAGCTACTGAAAATGAAAAGTTAAAGAATCAAATAGATGGACTTTTATGTGAAAAAAAAAGATTAGAAATAAAATATACAAATTATTTTGAATATACAAATACTATAATAGAATCTTTAATAAAGGATAAAAATAAATTAAATGAAGAATTAGAATATAATAATCATAAAACATTCAAAGAATTAAGAATTGAAAATGGAGAATTATTAAAAAAACTAGAAGAAAAAAATGATAAGTGTCTAAAAGAAAAACAAGCATTAAAAGATGAAATTAAAGAATTACAAAAATTATTAAATAATAATTACTTAAATAAAAGAAAAAGAACTGAAATTATAACCAATTGTTAAATAAATTAATTTATAATAATCTAACTTTCTTTTTGATTTTCCTTTCGATTAATCAAAAAGTACACCTTATAAATATAATATTTGGATAATATCTAAAAATCTACATTATAATTAAATCATTCTATTTTCATAATTAAAATTATTTATATTTCTTTTAGATTAATCAAAAAGAAATTTTGAAAATTTTTCAAAAAAAAGGATTCAAAAGCCGAAAAATATTTTTCAAAAAAGTTGGATTTTTTTTTTCTGATTTTTTGAATTTCGTTTTGATTTTTAATAATTTCGAAAGAGTTTTTATATCATTGTTGTTTTTTTTAACTTACTTATCCTATTACTTTATACCTTATTTCTTATATTTATTTAAATAATCGAAAAGAAAGTAAAAGATACCATAAAGTAAGTAAAAAGTAGTATTGATTGATCTATTAAATACCTAAAAATCTAATTTCTTTTCGATTAATCAAAACGAAAAAATCCGATTAATCGAAAAGAAAAAAATATATAGTATTCTATAAATGTCAGAAATCCAGTGTAATAAATGTAATAAATATTTTTCTTCTAAGCAAATGCTAATAAAACATGAAAACAGAAAAAATAAATGTGATGAACCAACAAACTTTAAATGCAAGATCTGTAATAGATTCTTTAAACAGAAAAAAAATTTAGTTGAACACCTTGAAAAAAAAGTATGTATTAATAATTGTATTGATATAATTAGTAAGAAAGAATATTCTCAAGATATTAATGATAAAGATATCTCTGATATTTTAGAAAATAAAACATCAAATGAAAATAAAATATTCTTGATCAAACTACTGGGAGTTGATATAACAGATGAAGAATTAAATAAATTAATTGAGTCTTCGATATCAAACTTAACCAAAGTAAATCTGATAAAAAATAAGATAAAAATGAAGTCAAATATTAATAATATTAATTCAAACAATACAACAAATAATATTCAAATAAATAATTTTGGTAATGAAAACATTGAATATTTAACTCCAACATATTTTAAAAAACTATTAACTACTCATTATGGACAAGATAGTTTTCTTAAATTATCTAATGAGATATATTTAAATGATAAATATCCAGAAAATAATACAATTAAGGTTGATAATTTAAATAATAAATATTGTAAAATAAAGAAAGATAATAAATGGATTACAACAACTAAAGATGATGCATTAAAGAAAATCTTTGACAAAGTTGCAGATGAAATACTAAAAAACTCAGATGAATTTACAGATTCTATATCAGAACAAAGATTAGCATCAATTATTCAATATTTTGAGAAAGACTATGATGAAGAAATAATAAAAGATGCTATTAAAAAATTTATAATAGACATATATAATTATACATTAAATGATGTATAAAAAATTGATATATATTTTAATTATTTATAATATGTATTAAATTATAAATAATATGACTAGATTATCATGGGATAATTACTTTAAAGAATTAGCACAATTAGTAGCAAAAAGATCTCCTTGTGATCGTTTGCATGTAGGATGTGTTTTAGTAAAAGATAATAGAATTATATCTACTGGTTATAATGGTTTTCTACCAGGAGCAGAACATAAATCAATTGTTGTTGATAATCATGAGCAAGCTACGGTTCATGCTGAACAAAATTGTATTACAGATTGTGCAAAACGTGGAGTTAATACAACAGATTCAATTGCATGTATTACTCATTATCCATGTATTAACTGTTATAAAGTATTAGTATCTGCTGGAGTAAAAGAAATATATTATATAGATGATTATAAAAATAATCCAATAATTGAAGAAATTAATAAAGATCTAAAAATAGTTTTAAAAAAAATTTAATTTATTAACAAAATCTTATACACTACAGTTCGGCTTTGCCGAACGCATATGTTCCTTTCAGGAACTATAAAACTGTATTTGAGAAATTCCAATGAATGAATAATCTGGTGCAATCATTTCTACTCTAAAAATACTAGTTTCAATATTAAAAGGAAGCTCATTTGAAATATCTGATTGTTCACTATTAAGTAATATATCATATTGATATACACTATGTTTATTATTTAAATTATAATCTAATGGTTTAATATTTTCAATACTAAAAAATTTAAGGGGTGGATCACCAGATAATGTAGCTAAATTCCATAAATTAAATCCTGTAGGTAAATCATTAAGTTCTTCATTATATGTGCCATAAATTGATATCTTACTTAGTTTTACTCTCTTATCAAATGTAAAGTCAAAATTATAATTAGGTGCAGTACCTACAATACCAGCAGTAGTATAAAGATTAATAAAATTACCATTAATTAAAATATTAACATCATCTGTACTATTATTATTTGCACTTACACTTACAGGTACTACACGTTTTCTTCTATTAGATAAACTAGTTATTTGATTTTTATTTTCATTGACATATGGATTAATATTATTTATTGGAATATCATATTTACCACCTAAATAAACTTCTATTCTTTGTCTTTCATCATCGGTTAGTACATTATTATATGCAATAACTTCTGCTATATTACCACCACTTGTAAGAGCATCAGTATATCCTCCAATATAGAATGTTTTATAATCAGTATGTAATATATCTTTATCAGTATATTCACCTATAAAATTACCATTTAAATATGATTTGTAATAGTCTTTATCTTTAATTAATTCTAAAATATATTTACCACTAACATGTTTTTCTATTACTGGCATAATAATATCTTGACCATCTTCAATATCTACTGCAGCAATTACTGCAGTAGTATCAAGTATTAAAGATACTGCAGTTAATATATTTCCTCCACTTAAATTATAATCTTTAGAAGCCATAAAAAGAGTTTTTGGGTTAGTATGAGGTGCAATACATGCAGTATCTTCAGATATTTTAGTTTCACCAACTATAAAATATGATAAATTATTATCAACATCTTCATTTAATGAACATCTTAAAAATGAAGACATTTGTCCATTATTTCTGAAGTTTGCAAAATATACACCATCGATAGATTCAAGTTTAGGTGGATTTAATAGTTCAGTTTTCTTATTATTAATCATTCCTGATTTATCATTCCATGTTTTTACTGTATTGTCTGGATGAGTAAATATTGTTTTATCATCATTGGCATCATACCATAATACTAAATGTTGTATATCAGTTATTAAAGTATTATTATAGTAATATGGATGGTAATAAGGAAATGATCCTTTTACATTCCATTTCCATCCTAAATATGCTTCTACAGTGGTTCTTTCATCAGGTGTTAATGCTCTATCATAAAATACAATTTCAGCAATATTTGCATTTGATAAGTGAAAGAACATATCATCACTTGTTAAGTCAGTAATATCTGCATTATATATAAAATTACCAGGTATTCCATCAATATAATTTGCAATTAAATTACCATATTCACTCATTGTATTATATTTTATTGCAGTTTGGATTACATATTTATTTGATATATCACTTATACTTGATATATTATCATTTTTATAGTGAGTATATGATTTATTATTATAACCAATACTCATATTTGAATAAGTAATTACATCTCCACTTCCAGAATTTTGCCATACTAATATACAAGTATAATCTACTTTATAAACTCCTTTATTATTTATTCTATCTGCATGTATTATAGAACTTTCACTACCCCCTGTAAATACTTTATGCCCTAATTTAGATTTTGATAAATGTATATCAGTTAGTTCATATATTTTATTTTTGTGACTTTTATCTTTTATCATTGTAAGTTTTCCTGTATTATTTACTTCATAAGATGATGAATCATTTGCATCAAACCATACAGTTAAATTACTCAACATTGATGGATTAAAATTATGTGGTCCACCAGATAAATATGGTGTAATTTCAGTAACTTTATTATATTTATATGGATGTTTATTATCAAGTAAATATTGTATATCCCATTTCCATGCTAAGTATCCTTCAATTTGTATTCTTTCATCATATACTAATTGTTTATTAAATGATACTACTTCACCAATATATGCCTTTGCTAGACCTAATGTATTATCTATGGTTTTAGATCCAATTGTAACAGTAGTATTTGAATTATTAACCCATGTTATTATCTCATTATATGAATAATTAGTTCCATTTTTTCTTATTATATAATTATTATCTGTCATCGACCATTCTAATAATATTATACCTGTAGAAGTTTCAAGTAAAGAATTATCTAGAATATTAACATTTGTATTTGAAGTTATATTGAACCCATTATCATATATTAATGTTTTATAATCGTCATCTGTATATGTTGATCCAGCAATTGAGAAAGAATCATTTACATCTTTTAATTTAATAATTATATACATATCCATTGGATCAGTACCATTTAAATCTGAAACTAAATAAGATTCTGAAAATTCAACAAAATTTTTATTATTTGCAACCTTAGTTTTAAATTTAGGTTGATATTCTAAATTAGTTTGATAAACATCATTTGAATAAGAATTAATATTTTTATTAACCCATTTATATATAGGATCATTATCTATTACCAATGTAGTTTCATCTTTAAATAAAGTGTTTGTATTTGCAGCATCCAACCATAATAATAATGATGATAATGCATTTAAGTCTAATATTATAGTCTTAATTATTGGTCTTCTATTTAATATATAACTTTCTAATTTTAATCTTTCACGATCACTTAAGATTCTATCATATATAATAATATCTCCAATATTTCCTATAAAATTATTATTTTTATTATATGAAGTTCCTATATAATTATTTAATATGTTTGCATCTCTATTAATATTAATATATGGCTTATTTACAAGAAGATTACCATTTATATATGTAGACATATTAAAACCATCATAAAAAAATTCACCTAAAAATGGAGTAGTATCATAGAAATTATTTATATTAAATGGATTAAGATCTTGATATAATGTATTATTTTCAGTATATATACTTAGTGAACAATTAGTATCAGAATTACCTCCAGATAATGCAGTAATTCTATTATAATGCTTTGGTTCAAAATAAATAAATATTGAATATTCATTTGTAGTTGGTAATGTATTAGCTGGTAATTTTAAATAATTAGAACCAGTAAACATGAAGAAACCATTATCACCATCATATAATGGAGCATAATCTATTGCAGCAGTTGCATCATTATGCTGTTTAGATTTATCTATTACAGTAGTAACATATGTTTTATTACCATTTATGATAGTATGACAATTATTTTTTAGAAATGGATCAATCCATAATTTTAAACCTATTGTAGATATAGATGGATTAAATACATCTGTAAAATTATGATATGAACTATAACCAATATCATTAATTGCTTGAACCAATGCTACATAACTATTTGTTGGATCAACTACATGTAATAATCTATCATATTGATTACCATATGTTGTTTTTTTTAAAACTAATGATTCATCACGTGAATTATAAGGTTCTTTAACTATAGGCTTTCCAAATTTATCAACTGAAATAATTGTTACTAAATTATGTGATATATCTGAATATCCGTTATTATGAGGAGGACCCCACAATATTTTAATTTGACCATATGAATCTACTTCATATTCTGGATTGGTTGGATCACCTGGTCTAAATCCAGGTTGAACTTTCTTAAATAATACTGGACTACTATGTTCATCATTTACTCCAACAGATACTATTTGAAAATGATAATAGGTACCATTTTGTAATTTTTGAAAATAATAATATCTAGTATTACCATTTACTTCTGTTACTGAAGTATAATTATTTGTTATATCTTTTATAATATATTTAATTGGTTTATCTCCTTGTGTTGGTGGTGCCCAATATAATTCTACAGATTCATTTGAACACCTTGGTCTTGGAGTTATTATTGGCGGATAATATGGCATTATATATTATATAATTAAAATATATTAATTTTAAAGAAAAAACGAACATATCTATATCATATAATCTAAATCTAATTATTTACTAATAAGCTGTTATATAAATTAAATATTTTTAAAAATTGAATATCATAAATATTATAATTATACTTAAATTTATATATAAAATATGACAACACCTGAATTTATAGATAAATATACACATCTCTTTAGTATGCTACAAAATGTTCTTGTAGATATGAAACATTATAATGATACTAAAAATAATAATAGAAATGATAAATTTATAAGATATACATATTTAAAAAATATATATTTATTAGGTATAGAAAACTATAATAATAAAATAAATAAAAATATTGAAGATTTTAAAGATTTTCATAATAATCCTTGTTATCTTAAAGATTTTAAAAATGAAAATGAATTAAATGAATGGATTCTATCTGGTATGAGTAAAAAAGAACAAGATGAGTTTTTTATATTAGAATCAGAAATTCCTGATTCTCCATAAAATATTAATCTAAAAAAGCATTAGTTTGAATATTTTCATTTATATCAATAAGTTCTTCAATATTGATTTCTTGATTTAATAAATCATTTATAAATTCATCGTCTGTAAACTTTTTAACACCTTTATATTTATGATACAATAAATAATTTACCATTTCATCTAATTTATCTTTTTCAAATTTAATTTCATATATTTCATTAGTTAAGATATTCATTAATTTATATTTAAAATTACATTTTTCTAAAAAAATCTTATTTTCTTTTACTTTATTTAATTCAGCTATATTACCTTTTTTAACTATTCTTGGTAATAAACTTGATGATTCTCTAATTAATCTTTTATTTTTATTACTATCTTGTATTTTTATACCATTTTCATCAATATGATATACTACATATTTAATATTATTTATTAGTAAAATATTACCTAATTCTATTTTTTTAAAAAAAACTTTTTCTAATTCTTCTTTTTTATTCATATCTGATTCCATTTGTGTAATTCTTTTGTCAAGATCTCTTATTTTAGCTTCTCTCATATTTTCATTTAATAATGCATAAATTGCTAACTGAATAAAATGATCACTATCTAATTCTTTAGTACATTTAAATTCCCATATTGTATCACCATCCATACAATCCATTCTTCCAACTATAACTTTTCCTATTTTTAATTCAGGATTTGATACCTCAATTTCAAATCTAGCATTCTTATTTATTACTAAATCCAATCTATCTACTGCATCATCTAATTTTTCATCTTCCATCCAATCATAATTTTGTATTTGTTTAATTTTATAAAAATATCCAGAAGAAAATGCCGAGTAAATTGTAGCTAATTTCAATAAATCTGATGTTGGCATATCCATAGATAATTTTATATCAATTGATAAATTTTTATTCATTAAAATATCATATATAGTCATTTTATTATTATTAACATATTCAAAATAAGATGGAATTAAAATACCATTAATTTCTGCAACATATTCGTGTAGATTTCCTTGTTTAGTTTTAATTGGAATATTAATAAATTTTTCTTTTTTGTTAATTTCTATTTTCTCAAAATAATCAAGTGCTTTATTAACTATCTCAGATGGCATATGTTTTGTTATTTCAGAAACATCTAATGTTATTGTTTTACCACCATCATATACTGTTCTTAATCTATTCCTTTCATAATATGTATATTTTTCTAATAACTCTTCGTTTAAAAATGGTACATAATTTTTTTGTGTATTATGAAATATAGTTAAATTTTCACTTCCTCTTGTAATTGCTACATATAACTCATTCGGACATACATTGGGATCAGCATCTTTATTAAATATTTGAAAATATGATTCATCAAACCCATATACTATTACATTTTTTCTTTCTAATCCTTTTACTTGATGAAATGTTGAAAATACAACTTTATTTTTTATAATATCTTCATCCAATCTTTCATCATCATCTGTTGGAACATGAATTGGAATATTACATTTAGTTAATGCATTTGCTAATACTCTTACTGGACTATCATTTTTTCCTTTTTTAACTGATGGTGCTAAAATAAATATATCATCATAATGACAATCATTTAAATAATATAATACTTCTTCAATAGGTCTTTGAAAATCAAAAGTTTCAGTCATTATATATCTAACTTTATTGCCATTTTTCTGAGCATTTATATAATTAAATCCCATTACACAATGATTAATAAAATCAGCCATTTGATTGGTTATTCTAAAGGATGTAGATAATTTTAACTCTTTCCATTCTAATTCATTTGGTTTAAATATTTTATCTGCTAATGTAATAAAACGAAAGTCAGCACTCTTAAATTGATAAATACATTGATATCTATCACCAATTATACATATACGACAATCTTTGATATTATCGTTAATGATTTTATTAACTAATTTATAATATAATTTATTCATATCTTGAGCTTCATCTATTACTATAATTGAGTAATTAATCTTTTTAATTGGTTTTGTATTTTCTTTTAGTAATTTAATAATTACACTATCCTTAAAACATTTATTATTATAATGTCCTACACAAAACGAATGATAAGAATCAACATCTAAATTATTTAATTGTAATTGTTTCTTTTTATTTCTAGTTTCTAATTTTAGTCTTGCATTATATGTTAATAATAAAATAGATTCATTATCTAAAATTTGAGACATATGAAGAACAGTTGTTGTTTTTCCACTACCAGCAACCGAATTTACCTTAACATTATTTGTTTTAATTGCATCTATTATATTCATTTGTTCGATTGACGCATTTGCTATCATACTTATTAATATAAAATATTGTTTATGTTAATAATAAATTAAAAATTGTGTATTTAAATTATATATAATATATAAATAAACCAATTGAAGATATTGTAATATTCATTATAGTAAAGAGTATAAAATTAAATTTATACTTAAAATTAATATTTTTTAATTCATTTTTTAATTTTATTTGATCAATATTATAATTAATATTACTTTTATAAATTTCATTTTTTAAATCTGTATAATTTAATTCTATTTTATCATTTAAAATTTTAATTTGATTATTAAATTTAATATCGTTTTCTTTAAAATTATTACTTAGAACAGATACACTTTGTTTATTATATCTATAATTTCTTTCTAGTTTATGAACTATACTTTTAAATGCTACAATATTATTATTAAATACAGGAATTATTTCTTTAATATCATTTATAATTGCTTCTTCTTCATTCATATAAGTTATATTATTTTTTATTATTTTAAATGTTTAAAATAAACGACTTAATCCAATCATTACTTTAGTATGAACATATAGTGCTAAATTTAATGGAACATAATTATTACTAATTGAATTACAAGTTTGACATCCACTAAAATGTACATTTGTACTATCACAAACTGAAATATGTGATGGTGTATAACCTTTCTTCTTTAAGTATTTTAATACATTTAAAAAATGTATTATTCTTTTATTAATTAATTTTACTTCTAATTTAAATTCTTTTTCCAATCTTATTAATTCTTTATTATCATTTGGACTACTATATTCATCAAAACCTCTAGGTAAATTATAATTAAAATCAATTAACTTTGTTCTGTGTTCTGAACTTAAATCAAATGAATATTTCCAATATTTTTTATTAAATGGTTTTCCGTTACATACGAAATAATCTAAATCAATATCAAGAATATATTCACTTCCATTTTTACTAATATTTTCAATCATTAATTTAAGACTATTTTTAGATAATCTTCCTGTTTGAATTTTAGTATAAGTTTTTTGAATTTCATCATTGTGTTTAGTATTAGTAAATTCTTCCATATTTTTTAAATCATTAGAATCTGTATTAAGTATAATTTCTTTTTTTGAATCTTTAAAAAAATAATTAATATTTATTTCTTTATCAGGAACCCAAGATGGCATATTCCAAATTGTATCTCTTATTCCAGTTGCAAAAAATACACCGCTACTTGCTGCACCAATATCCCAAATAATATGTTGGGCTTTATTAATATAGTGTTTATTATTAGTTTTTAAATATTCCTTATATAATTTAGGTAACTGAATTGATTGATCAGCTCCATTAAAATCAGGATGAGTATCCCAATGTACAAAAGTATTTGTATTCTTATGAATTTTTTGTTCAAAATAAAATGGTAGTATTTCATTGTGTTTTGTTACTAAAACAAGTGGAATATTTCCAATTTTATTTTTATATTTATAAAAACATAATGATCTTAAATATAACTCAGTCCAACAATCATGATCTAATGCATATTGTTTTCTCTTAAATAAAGTATATAATAAATCATTAAATAATAAATGATGTTTATTTGTATTTAGTTCAACCTTATTGTATTCATATTTAATTAAGTCATTTATCTTATGACTAAATTTATTAATAAATACATCCATATTTTTATCTTCATTCATTTAATATAATACTATAAAAAATTTATATAATAATATATATTATAATATGCAATCACCAAAAACAATAATAGAGCATGCAAATTTTAGATTTGCTAAAATAATGGATATTGGTTATGTAACAGCTATTTATTTTATTATTGGTCTAATTTTTTCAAGACTCTTTGATAAATTATTTGGAAAATTTGATCCTAAAAAAGAAGAACAGAAACATATAGTTCAAGAAGGAGCTGAATTAATTGGTATGATTTGGATAATAGGTATTTCAACATATGTTGTTAGAAATTTAGTTGAATTAATACCATCACCTTTTGATGGTGTTGCAGGTTTAATACATAAAAAACTTAAAGAATTAACTGGAGCTAGTGTATATACAATGATTGTAATGGGCTATACTTTCCATTTTAGAGCAAAATTAGATGCATTTAATAGAAGATTAAATAGAACATTAAATGTTCCAATTCCAAATATATTTTTAACACCTAAAGGATCGGAAGTAGAAAAAAAAGTAGAGCTTGGTCAAGGTGATTTGGTAGCAAATAATTAAGCTGTTTTAAAAATAAAATAATATTAGTCAAAATAATAATCGTAATTTCTGGTTCCACATCGTCCTCTACACATATCAATACATCCACATACAAGAACACCACAATCTCCTTCACAATCTTCATTACCGCAATAATGAAAATACCCATTACTATTTTCGTAATTAGTTTCATTAGTAGGACTATTAATGTTTAATTGTGTAAGAGTAACTGATTGTAATAGCTGAATATTAAAACTCATACGTTGAATTTCAGGAGTAGTAATAGGTTCATTAATACTGTCATCTAGTTCATTATTATTTTCATTTTGAACATTACTTCTAACAGGAGTACTTGGTTCAACTACTTGAATATTCCTTTGCGGAGTTGTAAATTCCATTTCATTATTAGTGTTCATTTCAGTATCTACAATTGATTCATTCAAATTATCAGTATCAGACATTTTAGTTATAACTATCTAATATCATATACTATTAGATATTTAATTTCAATTTTTATTAATTTAAACAAATATTATTAAATTATAATAAATGACTTCTATAGTTAGAATCCCGAAAGAATATGAAAAATTAACAAAAGATCCATTAGAAAATATTATATTAGAAATGCAACCATCAAATATATATGAATGGAAATTTGTTATTTTTGGTCCAAAAGATAGTCCATATGAAGGTGGTGTATATGAAGGTATATTATCAATTCCAAAAGAATATCCAATGAGACCTCCACAAGTTAAATTTACATCAAAACTATTTCATCCAAATGTGTATCATGATGGTAAATTATGTATTTCTATCTTACATGAAGGTAAAGATGAAACAGGTTATGAACACGAATTAGATAGATGGAGACCAATTAATAATATCAGAACTGTATTTATTAGTATAATATCATTATTACATGATCCAAATGCTGATTCAGCCGCAAATTTAGATGCTGCAAAATTATGGAGAGATAATAGAGAAGGATATAATAAAAGAATTAAAGATGATATGAAATAAAAATTGATAATATTATTAATTTTATAATAATACTAACAATCATATAGTAATGGAAAATAAAAATTCTATGTACCATAATATGCAGAAATTAAAAGAAAATCCAGATACTGCAAATATTGGTAAAAAATGGACAGAAGATGAAATATTAGAACTTTTAGAAGAAATTAAAGAAGAAATGACTTTAGAAGATATTGCATTAAAACATAAAAGAACATTAGGATCTATTAAAGGTAAATTATATAGTATTGCTGATCATTATATAAATATAAAAAAGATAGATGTAAATGAAGTATCAAAAATTGTTAATATACCAGTAATAAAAATAAATGAATTTCTATTAAAAAAACTTCCTAAAAGAGAAAATAAAAAAATATCACAAACAGAATCAAAATCTGAATCACAAACTGAAGAAGAAATTATAGAAGAACCTAAAGTTATTATATTAAATACAGAACAACAAGAAGCTTTAGATAGTTTTAAGAAGGAAAAATCTATATTCTTAACTGGACCAGCTGGAACAGGCAAATCTGTTACATTAAAAGAAATTATTAAATATTGTGAAGAAGAAAATAAGAATTTTGGAGTTACAGCAACAACTGGAACAGCCGGATTCCTAATTTCAGGTAAAACTTTACATTCATATTTAGGTATTGGATTAGCTAAGGATTCGCCTAAAGAAATGTTTGAATTTGTTAGATATAAATTAACACATGTAGCAAAAAAATTAAGAGAATTAGATGTATTAATAATAGATGAAATATCTATGTTAGATAAAGAGTTATTTGAGAAAATATCTGCATACTTATGCTTACTTAGAAGAAATTCAAAACCTTTTGGTGGATTACAATTGGTTTTAACTGGTGATTTTTGTCAATTAGAACCAGTAAATGGCGAATATTGTTTTTTATCTGATGTATGGAAAAAAATTAATATGGAAACAATATATTTACATAAATTAATTCGTCAAGACGGTGATACAAAGTTTCAAAAAATGTTATCAAAATTTAGATATGGTATTTGTTCTGAAAAGAACTATCAAACACTATTATCATTAAAAAACACAGAATTTGGTGATGTGAAACCAACCAAATTATATCCAAGAAATGTAGACGTAGATAGAATTAATAAAGAAGAATATGATAAACTTATAAAATCTGGAGCAGAAATAATTAAATACACTACTAAATTACCATCTACAAATAAAAAGGATAAAGAAAGATCTGATAAATGGATCAAATCATTAGAATTACCAGAATATGTTGAGTTATGTATTGGTGCTCAAGTTGTTATCTTAGCAAATATTAATCAAGATGCAGGAATTGTTAATGGAACACGTGGTGTAATTATATCTTTAAATAAAAATAGAGTAACTATAAAACGTGTTAATGGAATGATAATAGATATTGAATATCATAAATCAGTTAATATTGAGGATAAAGATCTTGTAGTAGAATATATGCCATTAAAATTAGCATATGCATTAAGCATCCATCGCAGTCAAGGTATGACATTAGATGCAGTTGAAATTGATATTGGTCAAAAGATATTTGCTGCTGGTCAAGCATATACTGCAATATCAAGAGCTAAAAATTTAAAAAGTATAAAAGTTGTTGCAGTATCAAAAAATAGTTTTATAGTTAACCAATTTGTTAAAGATTTTTATCAAAAAATAGAAGATGAATTAGAAGAAAAGAAACAACAATTTGTTAAAGATACTATTCATATGATTATTTATAATTTAGCGAATCATGTACATCTTGGTAATAGTCTAGATTTTATTTGGCAATTTATACCAGAAGATACAGAAATTGAAAATTTCTTTGAAGATTATAATTATGATAAACTAAAATTAGACTACTTAGATTATAGTCAACAGTTAAAAATAGAAGAAGCTAAAAAAATAAAAACAGATGAAGATCGTATTAATAAATTAATTAACATGGTATATAAAACTAAGGAAAATATGCTATTAAATATTGATAATGTACATAATAAAATCAATGAGTATGAATTATATTAATTAGTATAAATTTCTTTATAAATATATTAGTATAATTATATTTTTAATGAAATTAATTGTTGATAGATTAAATTTATGGATGAATTACGGTGATAATTATAATGAACCAATAGATAAATTATATATATTTGAATCAAAAATAGAAAAAGGTAATATTAATGTATATCATACAAATACAAAACAAAAAATTGCAATAATTAGTCCAAAATTAGAATATATAATGTTAGATCTTAAACAAAATAATGAAATAGAAGAATTTAATAATTTTATATTAAAACAATATGCTCATAGTTTACTTTATAGAATATTATCAACTATTTAGATTAAAAATTGAATATAATTAATTATATTTCTTAAATTTAATTAATTATAATAAGATGGATATTTTACGAAATATTAAAGATGAATTGGATTGTGTTATTTATCACGATCCATGTCAAGACGGACTAAGTGCAGCATATGTTGTTTATCAATGGAGTAAATATTGTAATCGTGATCTTAAATTAATTCCAAAAAGAATTAACAATGATCCAATTGATGAAAGTTTATATGAAGATAAAAATGTTTTAATGGTCGATATTGTAACTGATGATTTTGAAAAAATTAAAGAAAAGGCAAAAAATCTAGTAATTCTTGATCATCATAAAACAAATCAAGCAAAATTAGTAGGAATTGAGTATGCATACTTTGATATGCATAAATCAGGAGTTGGTCTTGTATGGGAATATTTTTATGGTAATGAAGAAATGCCAAAATTCTTAGGATGTATTCAAGACCGAGATATTTGGACATGGAAAATTCCAGAATCAAAAGCGTTTTGTGATGGTTTTTATAATATGATGTATTTAGATGAAGAATCTAATTATGATGTGCGTTTAAATAATAAACTCGCATTATATGATGAATTATATAATGAATATATTAATAAAAAATCAGATAAATTTAACAGTTATTGTCAAATAGGTGATATATTAAATAAAATTAAAATGAGTCAAGTTAAATCAATGGTTCGAAATACACATTTATATAAAGTAAAACTAACCGATCATTCAGAATTAAAAGCAGCAGTTTTTAATTGTACTCATGATGTTGCAAGTGATCTTGGAAATTATGCAGTTGAAAATACAGATGCAGATTTTGCTGTAATGTGGCGATATAATCATGATGATGAACAATATTGTTATTCATTAAGAAGCATTGATACAAAAGCAGATGTAAGTAAAATTTGTAAACTATTTGGAGGAGGTGGACATAGAAATGCAGCTGGTTGTGCAAGCAAACTTCATCCAAAAGAATTATTTAATTATGAAAAAATAGAAGATGAAAATGATGAAGAATAATTTATTTATGGATGTTTGTGTAATACTTAAAAAATTGATTATTCTATTACATATATTATATATAATAGAATAAAAGTACATATGAGTAAACATAAGATATTTAGTAATATGATGAATAATATGCTTGAAAATTTTGGAGGACAATTAATATATAATGCGGATATAAAAACAAAATTTGGAGCGAATGCATGTAATATTGATGCATTGTTGCGTATTGAAAAGATTGTATTTCTTTTCGCATATAAATTTGATAATGGAATAATGTCTCAGAATAACATTGGACAATTCTTTAGGTCATGTAATATTGTAACTACTTATATTAAAGAAAAACAACCTGATAAGGAATATACATACTATAAAATAATCGTAACAAAAAAACCAGTTAATACGTCAGATATTAATGATCAATATGGAAATCCTAAATTTTATAATCTTCATCTAAATCCTGAAGATATTTCAGATTTGATACCAGAAAGTTTTGAAAGTGAATTGATGGATAGAGTAATGATGAGAACATACCTTGCAATAGCTAATACAGTAAATTATTATCCAGGAATTAAAGAAGATGGAGATAATATTAGAATGACATATTATTATTAATTATTTTATAAGTTCAATATAATAATTTATATTATGACAATATTTATATAATGTCAAAAAATAATATAGGTAAACAAAATAAAGTAAAAGAAGACGTATATGATAGAAATAATATAAAAATAATATTAATTTTAATGATAAAAAATGAATCCGAAATAATCGAAAGAGCGCTAAAATCAGTAGAAGATTTTGTCGATGGAATATGTATATCTGATACTGGTTCGACTGATAATACTGTAGAAATTGTAAAGAAATATTTTAAAACTATTAAAAAACCTACAAAAATATGTAATCATATATGGGAAAATTTTGGACACAATAGATCATTATCCTTTAATGAAACAGTAAAGTTTTGCAGTGAAAATAAATGGAATTTAAGAAAAACATATGGACTATTATTAGATGCAGATCAAAAATTAGTAGTTAGTGATAGTTTTGATAAAGAATCATTAGAAGATTCAGGTTATAATTTAATGATTAAAAATGATTACTATATTTATTATGTTCCTAAATTAATTAATTTATCTAAAAAATGGAAATGTATTGGATCAACTCATGAATACTGGACAGATGAAGATGATTCAGAATTATTTGATTTCGATGATGAAATATATATAAAAGATATAGGTGATGGTGGTTGTAAGAGTGATAAATATGAAAGAGATATTAGATTATTAATGAATGATTTAACAAAAGAAATATCCGATAGAACAAATAAAAAAATTACAGAAGAAACAGAAATATTTAAAAATTTACACAAAAATAATGCAAGAACAATATATTATTTAGGACAAAGTTATTACGATATTGAAAAATGGGAAGATGCAATAAAATGGTTATCAAAAAGATTAGAATTTAAAGATAATGAAGATGAAGAATACCAAGCAAGAATAAAAATTGGTATAGCATTATCAGAATTAGATAAACCAGAAGAAGAAATAAAACAATGTTTTATGAAATCAATTGATATGTTTCCATATATGTTAGAACCAATATATTACTTAATGCAATATTACATGGATAAAGAACAATATGATAAAGCATTTGAAGTTGGAAAATTAGGATTAAATATAAAAATGGATGAAGATATACTATTTTTTACCGAACCATCAATTTATAACTACAAATTTAAAGATGATATGTTAACAATTTGTATTGAGAATGAAAAATATGGTATAGGTGTAAAAATAGGTGCAGAATTATTAAAAAAAAAATTATATGAAAAAGAAGAAAAAAAAAGAATCAAAGAAAATTATAATTTTTGTTTAGAAAAGTTAATAATGAAAGACTCATATAATGATATAAAAAATAATATAAAAGATATAGAATACAATAATAATAAAATATACGATGAAACAGATGATGAAACAGATGATGAAACAGATAATGAAACAGATGATGAAACAAATAATGAAACAGAAGATGAAAATTACAAATATTTAATGATAGAAAAATTAAAGAGCTTTAATAAACCTATTACTAATGATGAAAATACTATTATCTTAATATGTGTTATAAAAAATGAATATTTATTATTAGAATATTTTATAAAACATTACATAAATATTGGAGTAACTCATTTTGTTTTTATTGATAATGGATCAACTGATGATAGTATAAAATATTTATTAGAACATACAGCCAATATTATGTTATTTAGAACAGAAGATTCATTTAAATTACACAAAGCAAATTGGATTAATTCAATTCTTAATTCATATTGTAAAAATAAATGGAGTATTGTAGTAGATTCAGATGAAATCATGTATTTAAATCATTTAAATGAATTAAAAAATGAAATGAATAAAAAAAATACAAATGTATGCAATTTTTACTTATTAGATATGTATCCTAAGAATTATGATAAAAAATATATAAAAGGTGAATCATTCTTAAATCATTCAAACTATTATGATAAAGAATCAGATATTAATAAAGATTATTACTCTGGTGTTAGAAAACGAACAATGAATGTTAATGCATTTCTAAAGAAAGTATCATTTTTTAAATATGATTTTGCATGCTGTAATAAACTAAATATTGGTCACCATTGCTTAAATAATTTTGCAAATCATGATTGTGCTAAATTTTATAAATATACACAAATTTTATTTCATTTTAAATTTATTAAACCAGAATTAAAAAAATTTTTTAATGAATGTGTTAATAATAATCAATATTGGAATAATAGTATTGAATATAAAAATTATCTAGAATCAGAACATTATAACTTTTATGATCCAAAATATAGTTTATGTATAAATGATAAAAAACCAGAATTTACATTTATAAATCAACATCAGTAAATCTATATTTACCAAGGTGTCTTAAATATCGACCACATCTACATTCATTTGGGCATCCAAAGAAAGATTCCTTAGTTAATTTATTTATACTTATTGTTTTATTTTCTACTAAATAATAAATTGTTAAAAGTACAAATACTAATATTATAATATATATCATTATATATTATAAAACTAAAATATTTTTAAATGTGATGTAGTATGGTCTTATGTACAAACCAACATATAAAAAATTGATTTTATATGTAATTATAATTATTTTTGTTAAAAATATAATTATAATGCAACATATTTATATCATAACAAATATTAATAATATAAATTTATATATGGATAGATTAACTATAATCAATATAATATCATTATTATTAATTATTTATTATAATTATATTGATTATAAACTTAATCAATATATAATAAATATATTTTATATAATATTTATATTTAAAATAGGATATTTAAATCATATTAAAGGCCATATAAATCATTTTGCTGATAACTTACTTAACAAAAAATATTTATCCAATAATATATAAAAATACAATAATACTTAATTTATAATCTGGAACAATTAGAAGATATATTATTAAAGAAACATTATCATGATCTCCATATTGATAATCTTAGTAATGAAGAAATAACAGATCTATTAAATAGCTTTTCAAGTAAAAAATTACCTTTAACTGTAAAAGGAAAACTATTATGGTATAAATATAATAATAAATATACTAAAGCAGATATCTTAAAGTTAATAAGAAAAGGAGATATCGAATCATTATATATATTTGGATTACTATCAAATGATGATATGGATTTATATTTAAATACATTTTATGATCTGATAAAAGATGATAAAAATAAATATAACTATTTTAAATGTAAAGAAATTATGTATAAAAAAAATACTAATTCTACACGCATAAAAAAAAATGTAAGTAAAGCACTAGAATATATAAATAAAATTGATGAGAATTATACAATAAAAATTTTATTATTAAAACATCAACTAAATTATATATTAAATGATTTTGAAATATCGCAAAAATATTTAATAAAATATTTTGAAAAACTTAAATATTTTGATATTAATCATTGTAAGATATTTTATACAAAATTAAATTTTGCTCAATTATATATTCATATAAATAAATTATCTAATAAAAATCTTTTTAAAGATATATTAAATAAATTAAAAAAGAATGAAGAAATATTAATATTAAGTAATAAATTAAATATATTGGGGAAAGAAGATACTTGTCCAATATGTTTTGAAGACGATATATTAATTCCCATGGAATGTGCTCATTTTTATTGTGCATTATGTTATTATAAATTAAAAGTTTGTGGAGTTTGTAATACTAAAAATAAAAATGTAATATAATAAATTAATTTCTAATTAATGTATCATTAATTTTATATTCCTTCTTTAGAACAATTTCCATACTGCAATCATCAAATAATGCAGTATCAAATGATCCATCCAAGTTATCCATATAGGTTTTATATAAAATAACTTTTTCTAATTTAATAATTTTTGAATATTT
>Ga0222712_10001334_pt1 | contig 30723 bp, 16 predicted proteins | sample C33_657DmetaG_FD_165043 | JGI IMG/M metagenome (GOLD analysis project Ga0222712, IMG submission 165043) | Estuarine water microbial communities from San Francisco Bay, California, United States - C33_657D | ecosystem: Environmental > Aquatic > Marine > Unclassified | place: USA: California...
CGTCGTCGTCGTCGTCGTCGTCGCTCAATCGCACGTCGCTCGGTCGACGCCAACGTCCGCGCGCGAACGCGACGACGAGACGCGAAGTGATGATCGCGACGACGACCGCGACCGCGCTGTCGACGACATCGAGAGCGAACGCACGAGCGAACGAGAGCGACGGTCGCGCGACGTCGAGCGCGCGAGAGATGCTGGATGAACTCGAACGAGTGGCGATAGGGACGACGTACGCGCGAGGGGCGTTCGCGGTGACGCGCGTGACGCGCGTGAAGACGTACGACGTCGTGTGCGTGGAGTTGGAACACGCGAAGACCGGGGCGAAAGTGTTGCACGTCGCCGCGGATGATTCCAACGCGTGCTTTAACGTGGCGTTTAGGACGACGCCGAGGGATTCGTCTGGGGTGGCGCACGTCCTGGAACACACGGTGCTTTGCGGAAGCGAGAAGTACCCGGTGCGAGACCCGTTTTTTAACATGTTGCGGCGGTCGTTGAGCACGTTTATGAACGCGATGACGGCGAGCGATTTCACGTGCTACCCGTTCAGCACTATGAATCGAGTGGATTATAACAATTTGTTGAGCGTGTATTTGGACGCGTGCTTCTTTCCGAAGATCAAGGAGGGCGACTTTTCGCAAGAAGGGCACCGTTTCGAGTTCGCGAAGATGGATGATCCGACGAGCGATTTGATCTACAAGGGCATCGTCTTCAACGAGATGAAGGGTGCGATGGGATCGCAAAGCGCTCGATACGGACGAGAACTCGGGGCGAATTTATTCCCAACGTCCACGTATCACTGGAACAGCGGCGGGGATCCGGTGAACATCCCAGACTTGACGTACGAACAGCTCAAGGCGTTCCACGCGTTGCACTACCATCCGAGCAACGCCAAGTTCTATACCTACGGTGACTTGCCGCTCGAAGAAACACTGCAAAAAATCGAAGACTTGGCGCTGCACCGATTCGATCGCCTCGACGTTAGCAAGCTGATCGTTGAAGACGAGAAGCGCTTCAAGGCGCCGCAAGCGGTCCAAGTCACCGTGCCCGCCGACGCCATCGTCGCCGACGTGAACAAGCAATCGATCATCTCGCTCGCGTGGCTCATGGTGAACCAAATTAAGGATCCAGTGTCGTTGGAAAATTTTGCGTTGAACGTTGCCGGCGACTTATTGACGAGTGGGCCGCAAAGCTACTTTTATGAAGCGCTTCTCGAGCCGCGTTTGGGGAGCGGCTTCGCCCCGGGCACGGGCTACGGTGGATCTCGCCGTGAAACATCCTTTGCCGTCGGCTTGAAAGACGTCGCCGAGGACGATCTCAAGAAGGTTGAAACGATCATCATGGAGGTTCTCGAGCGCATCTCTCGCGAAGGCTTTCCCCGTGACCGCGTGGAGGCGGTGATGCATCAAGTAGAACTCGACGCCGCCGTCGTGAGCACGCAGTTCGGCTTGAACGCTGGCTTTGGTGCATTCAGCACTTGGGTGCATGACGGCGACTCTTTGCGATCACTTCGCACGCCGGAGCTCGCCGCCAAGTTGAACGCCGCGCTCGACGCCGATCCGCAGTATTGGCAAAAGCTCATCAAGAAATGGTTCATCGACAACACGCATCGTCTCACTGTAACCGCGCGTACTGATCCGGACTACGACAAAAAGCTCGACGAAGCCGAAAAGAAAAAGCTCAAAGAGATCGAAGCGACGTTGACGGAGGAGCAAAAGGCGAAAATCGTCGCCAACGCGTTGGCGCTTAAAGAAAATCAGGACATGAAGGAGGATGTGTCCATCTTACCGACGCTCATCGTCGCTGAAGCAGTGCCAAAAGAAATCAAGAAGTGGGGCTCGAAAGCAATGACGATCGCGGGGCGCATTCCGCTTCAATACGACGAGCAGCCGACGAATGGGGTTGCGTACTTTACGACGCATTTTGATTTGGATGGCATGCCGCAACGCCTGGTGCCGTACTTGGATCTCTTCTGCGAATTCATCGATCAACTTGGCACGGACAAATTGAAGTATAAGGATTTGGCGGAAAAGATAAAACTTAAGACCGGGGGATTTTCCGTCGAACCCGTCGTGCGCCCTGTTGCGGACGGCGATGGCACGCCTAAGGTTTCGTTGGCCATCGGCTCGCACGCGCTTGAGCGGAACGTGGACGACATGTTTGAAATTCTTACCGATTTGCAGACCGCCAAGTGGCGAGGTGAAGAGGAACGATTGAAACTATTGTTATCTCGTCGCGCCGCTTCTCTTGGCTCTTCAGTGGGATCCAACGGTTTGAATTATGCTCGCGCACTTTCGGCGGCGCCAATCAATGCCTCGAGCGCGTTTGCGAATGAGCTCACCGGCTTGCCTTATGTCGCGCTCGTCACACGTTTGTCCAAGGACAACGCCATCGAGGAGTTGCAAAGTGCGCTTTCCGACATCGCTGCATTTGCGCTTCGCCCGGAGCGCGTGCAGCGCTGCCGCATCGCTTGCCAATCCGAGAGTTTCCCCGCGGTTGAGCGCGCACTAACTCGCTTTTTGAGCGACATCGCGCCCGCCGCGGCGAGCCCGAACGCCGCGAGTGCGACGCTCGCGTCACAGCTGCAAGCGTTTGAATCCGAACGTTCGAAAATTTTCGTCACGATACCGGGTCAAACGAATTATTGCTCCACCTCAGTGCCGGCGCTGCCGTACACTCACCCTGACAGTCCGGCGTTGTTTCTTCTGGCTCAGGCGTTGAGCGCCGGGTACCTTCACCGCGAGATTCGCGAGAAAGGCGGCGCTTACGGCGGCGGCGCCACGAGCGATCCGATGACCGCAATGTTTCAGTTCTTCAGTTACCGCGACCCAAATACGACGAAGACGCTCGAGGCGTTTGAAAAGTCTGTAGAGTGGGCGACGACGCCCGGATCGATCACGTCCAAGGAACTCGAAGAGGCGCAGCTCCGCGCGTTCAAGGCTCTCGACGCCCCTCTCGCCCCAAGCTCGCGCGGCAAATCGAGCTTCTCTTCTGGTTTCACCGACGCGCAGCGCCAACGCTTCCGCGATGGCTTGCTCGCGTGTACGCCTGAAGACCTCGCCCGCGTCGCCGCCGTCCACCTGGCGCCCGCGCTCCGGGACGCCGCCGCCGTCGCCGTCCTCGGTTCCGCCGAATTCGCCCCGCGCGACGATCGCTCGTGGACCGTGCGCGACCCTCTCGGGGTGAAGCTGTGATCACTTCTCTTTTCCTCGCCGTTGTAACGCATACTTTCTCCCTTCGTCGCCGTCCTCTCTCGTCGCCGTCGCCCGTCCCGGACGAGCCGCTTTTTCAAATTCCAAACCCTTGGTGTTGAAAAAGCGCGCGAACGAACGCACTCGCGCCGCATTCGCGCGCATTCGCGCTCGCGAACGTAACGCGTCGTTCGCGTTCGCGACAACGCGCGAAAGAGCCGTCGCGTTCGTCTTTCGCACTCGTTTCTCCTCGCGCGAAAGAACGGACGACATCGCGAGGACGACATCGCGATCGGCGGAAGTTTTTCGCTCGGTGTGTCGGCGATCGCGCGATCGCGAACGAAAGAGCGTCGATCGATCGATCGATACGATCGACGGAGCGTGAGCGCGAACGAGTGCGATGACGACGAAAGCGAACGAAGCGCCGGCGATGGTGAAAACGCCGTCGCTTTTGGAACGGTTGCGGAAGCGGTCGGGGAGGGCGAAGACGCGCACGCTCGCGCTGGGCGCGAACGACCCGAACGCGTCGAGTAAGTTTAGAAAGAATACGATATCGACGGGAAAGTATAATGTGATTACGTTCTTTCCGAAAGGATTGTACGAACAGTTCCGGCGAGTGGCGAACTTGTACTTTTTGTCGGTGGCTATTATTTCATTGTTCGACACGGTTTCGCCGATCCAGCCGTACACGACGTGGACGCCGTTGACGATTGTCGTGGGTTTGTCACTTTTTAAGGAAGGAATTGAGGATTACAAGCGACATATGCAAGATCGAACGCAAAACTTGTCGCCTACTGAACGTTTCAATGGGACGTCGTTTGAGCAGTGCCAGTGGAAGGATATTCGCGTCGGGAATATCGTGCGCGTGGTGCGCGACCAATTCTTTCCGTGCGATTTGATCATGTTGGACAGCTCGGTGGATGAAAACTCGTGCTACGTGGAGACGAAAAACTTGGATGGGGAAACAAATTTAAAGACGAAGCGTGCGGTAGATCTGGTGAAAGATATCGGCGAACTTGACTATGAGAACATGGCTAAGCTCTCTGGGGCAACGACGGTTGAGTGCGAGCTCCCAAACAATTCGCTGTACACGTACTCTGGGAACATGAACATCGGTAAGCCGCTGTTTGAAGAACCGAAGAAGATTTCCTTGCACCCCTCGAACGTGCTCCTTCGTGGTTCGAACTTGAGGAACACCGAGTGGGTCATCGGCATCGTCGTGTACACTGGGCATGACACCAAGGTGATGATGAACTCCACGGACACTCCCTCCAAACGCTCGCATGTCGAGAGGCAGATGGATGGTGTCGTCATCACGATGTTAGTATCTTTGGTTTTGCTCGGCACCGCTTCGGCTGTTTTATGTTCGGAATGGATCGCGACGAGTTCAAAGAAGCACTGGTACCTGGACGTGTACGCGCAGGACGTCACTTTCAATCCGAACAACAAAGCGCTGGTCGGTACTATTTCGTTCTTCACGTCTTACGTGTTATATGGTTATTTGATTCCGATTTCGCTCTATGTATCTCTGGAGTTTGTCAAAGTCATCCAAGGGTTCGTCTTCTTGAACAAAGATCGAAAGATGTACCACAAGGAAACGGATACGCCCGCAGCGGCTCGGACGACCAACTTAAATGAAGAGCTTGGCATGATTCACACGGTCTTAAGCGATAAGACTGGTACTTTGACGTGTAACTCTATGGAGTTCTTCAAATGCTCCATCGGGGGCGTGAGCTACGGGGAAGGAATCACTGAAATCGAGCGTGCCATTCAAGCGCGCAAGGGCATCAAGCTTCCCCCTGTCAGTGAACATGATATTCCAATCGAAGCGTCATTCAACTTCCGCGATGCGCGCATCACTGACGGTCGGTGGCGAGAACGAAACGATTCCGAGATTTGCCGCGACTTCTTTCGAGTTCTCGCGGTGTGTCAAACTGTAATCCCGGAAGGTAACCCGATTCCGGAGGAAATCGTGTACCAGGCTGAAAGCCCGGACGAGCTAGCGTTCGTGGTTGCGGCGAAACGGTTCGGCTTCTTTTTCAAGCAACGTTCAGTTTCCAGTATTTTGGTCGAAGAGCAGCAGCTCGATAAGAGTAAACCCAACGCAATCGTCAAGTATGACATTTTGAACGTTCTTGAATTTTCATCGAAGCGCAAGCGCATGAGCGTGATCGCCCGTTCAGAGAACGGGCAAATCAGGCTTTTCTGCAAGGGCGCGGACTCCGTTATTTATCAGCGACTTGCGCCTTCTTCGGGTGATTACAAAGAGGCGACACAACAGCACATGGATGAGTGGGCGCAATGCGGTTTGCGTACGTTGTGCATAGCGCATCGCAACATCAGCGCTGACGAGTACAAAACTTGGATGAAGACGTTTACTGAAGCAAGTCACGCACTGCACAACAGAAGCGAGGAACTAGAAAATGCTGCAGAACTCATCGAAAAGGGACTCACTCTTTTGGGAGCGACGGCGATTGAAGACAAGTTGCAAACGGGCGTTCCGCGCACAATCGAACAGCTGATGTCTGCAAACATAGCGATTTGGGTTCTCACCGGTGACAAGCAAGACACGGCCATCAACATTGGTCAAGCATGCTCGTTGATTACACCGAAAATGAAGTTGCGCATCATCAACGTAGAGGATTTGGTGAAGCAAGAGAATGAAGGTGAAATCAGTAGCGATGAGTTTGAAGTCCTTGCGCTGGCCTCCGTCAAGCAGCAGCTGGAAGCTGGTTTGGTTGACGCGCAAGCGGCCAAGTTACTGAATGCGGACATCGGTATGGTCATTGACGGTCGTTCGCTGACCATGGCTCTCACTGAAGAGCTTGCTGGAAGCTTCTTGGCGTTCGGTACAGAATGTGCCGCAGTGATTTGCTGCCGCGTCTCGCCGCTTCAAAAGGCTCTTGTGACTACTCTCGTGAAGGACTCAGGCCGCATTACGCTCGCCATCGGCGACGGGGCAAATGATGTTGGTATGATTCAGGCGGCACATATTGGCGTGGGTATTAGCGGTCAAGAAGGTATGCAAGCCGTCATGGCGGCTGATTTCTCATTCGCACAATTCCGCTACCTGGAGCGCCTCATCCTTTTACACGGTCGATACAACTACAAGCGTATCGCCCGAATGGTGACATACTTCTTTTACAAGAACATCGCATTCGGTTTGACGATCTTCATTTATAACATGCACACGAATGCTAGCGGTCAGGTGGTGTACAACGATTGGCTTATGTCTTCGTTCAATATATTCTTCACGAATTTCCCAGTTTTGGTACTCGGTATTCTTGACCAAGACGTCAGACCATCGAGTTCGTTGAAATACCCAGCGCTGTACAAGGAGACACAGTCAAACAGCCAATTCACTGCGAAGCGACGACTGATATGGTTCGCGAACGGTATTTACGTCGGGATCATGAGCTTTGTGTGCGTTTTCTATGGTATTCACGGTGGTGAATCAGATACGGTTAGTGGTCGTACGTTTGGCTTGTGGGAAGTCGGAACGACGTTGTACACGACGATCGTTGTCACGCTGAATATTCAGATGGCTTTGTACAGTAACTTTTGGACCATGTGGCTTCATTTTGCTATCTGGGCATCTCTCGCGTTGTGGTTCGGCCTGAACTCGCTGTTGGGCGAAACAGGACCGTACTACTCGACTTACTCCTACAAGACGTTTTTGCCCATCATGGCGCAGTCGGCGAAATATTGGCTCGCGATTTGGCCCGTCGTCGCGCTTGGTTTGCTCCCGTACATCATGATCATCACTTTCGTTCGAATATACCACCCGACGTTAGCGGATAGGGTGCAGGATGAAGACGCATTCAACCGTTCCGGTCGCGCTCCTAGCGAAAGAGAAGCCATCGACACAAAAACGGATGTCGAAACGGATGTAAAATCGCCGCGTCGCTTAGGAACGTTGAAGGGCGTCGTCGTTGAAAACTTAGGTATCGAACCCGTGGAAGCGCCCCCGGCGCCGAAACACAAACGCAAGTTGTCGTTTGCCGAGGTATGGGGACCGGAAAAGACCTTCCCGGAAATTTCGACGACGTCGGTTGTTGCGCCGAGCGAAGCAAACAGTACTCGTAGTTCCCTCGATGTTCGGGAACTTCCGCTGTCAACCAAACCCGACGACGCCGAAGATCGAGTGGAGTTATCGAAGATAGAGGAACGCGTGAGCCTCGAAGAGCGTTTGTAGAAAATTTTTGCGATTTGTAGGTCCTGCTATTATAATGAAATCGCAGTCTTGAAATAAACCCGCTGACACGCTCAACTGTCGCACTTTGCGCCGCGACGCGAAGCGGTCGCGCGCCGATGACGATTGGCGCTTTTTCGTCCTTCACGAGCGCGCTCGCGCTCAAGCCATCGCGTCAATCGCCCGTCGTTCGCGCGTCGTCGACGTCGCACGTGAAACCGTTCGGCGAGTGGGGAGCCGATGGCATTCGTCAGAACTCTGGCATTCCGCGCGAGGACTGGGAACCCGCGGCGTTCGCGGCGTGGCTCGCCGACGGCGCGACCGCGGTGAAAGCGACGCGATTGCTCATTCTAGGATCGCGACACCGGCACGATCGCGTGGGCGAGGTCTATCGCGACATCGAGGCGATCGAGGCGATGAAGAAGAACGCGCTGCGCTGGTGCGAGGGGCTGCGAGCGCACGCGGCGTGTCACGCCCATCCGGCGAGTGGGCTGGTGCTGTGTGACGCCCGAGCGACGTCGAGAGCGGTGACGAAGGCGCGGGTTTCGATACCGATTCGCACGGCGCTGGACATGGGGGTGGTGTTACAGCGTGCGCCTGAGTTTTTTGACGCGAGCGATGAGGCGTTGACTCGCGTCGCGACAACGACGATGGCGGTCGCGGAAGCCCTGGACGTGAAGTTGGATGACGAGCGGTTGAAAGAGATCGTGGAGATCGCGCCGAAAATATTGCTCGCCGACTCGCTCGCGGTCGTCGAAGCGCTGGAGCAGCTGCGGCCGTTGAGTCGGGATTTTTCATCGTTCGCGGCGTTCGTGGCGGACAATTCGGAGGCGGTTTTAGATTCGCACTTTCGTTCGACGCTCGCGCAGACGATGTCGATGCGGAAGAGCTATCGCGTGTGATGGCGCGCGCGGCGACGATGACGGTGTAGTCATACCTGTACAGTAATCAACTCGTAAAACACCCTAGACTCAACTACCGGTAGCCGTCGGCTTGACCAAATTGGAAACCGGGTAGTCGTACATTTGTATAAGGAATGCGCGTGAATTCAAATAAAATCCACCAGGCGCGAGCTTTAGATCCTCCGTCGTACACTGGTAGGAGAAAATGCTCCCATCGTCATTGATTCGTGGACACAAGTACTTGTGAAACTGCGAGCCGACGAGGTAGATTGTAATTTTATGTGCCATCATCACCGTGATCCACATGAAGACGACAAAACGATACGTCAGACTGAACCATTTGCCTTTACCAAAGTAATTACCGCGCGGGAAAACATCCCGATGTCGAATGCCATGAAATCTCTGTTGAGCATACATGATGAAAAACGAAAGCAGTACCTCGATGGCGATCAGATTAATCGCTTGCATTCCATACGCCTTCAAGTCGACAATGTCCTCGTTCCCGACGCTCGCCATACGAAAGACGTATAAGTACAACGAAATGACGATGACAGCACAGATTTCGGCGAATGAAGACACGATCGAGTTCAACGCTACGATATCATGCTGCTTACGCGAAATGAGCATCGCCTCTGCCGTTTGCTTTCCGAGAAAAATCTTGGCTAAAAGAGCGTCTCGATCCTTCTGCACGACGTTAATCATGAGTTCGTGCAGTGAGAGCACGGCTTGAACGGTGGCCATGTTTTTCACTGCGCCGCCGGCTGATAACAAAAACATGACATATCGCGAAAAGAATGCTTGTTGTAGCGTAAACGAAACAAAATACGGAAGTTGCAAGCACGGTCCGGGTGATGGGTTTAGTCTAGTGTAGTGCCGTTCCACGGCGCGGACGAATTCCCAAAACAAAGGATCCAACACGAACCGAACGCCTAGCTTGAGCGTGGCGCTCACGCTCGGATCGGCGGCGATGATGATAAAAATTTCCACGACTGCTTTACCGATGATGGCCATCAATACGACGTAGGTGTAAATCCAACTCAGTCCTTTTGTCGACCAAAATTCCTCGCTCGTCGCGCCGCAATAAAATAGCGCTCCAAAAAAGGACATGCAAACAAACTGCGAATACTGCGAGTGGTTCCCGAGAATTGAGATCATAACGAAGTACACAACGTAGTACCCTGTAAACGAATACATCGCGAGCTTTGTGCGCCACTTTCTATGTTTCGACGCGTGCCACGCGCTCATCTGATGAAAAATCACTTCACCAAAGTACGCCAGCGTCGATGTGCGGACGAACAGCACGGAAAAATCACCCATGCGCCAAGGGCGATAGACGTTGCCGTATTCGCGTCCGAAGGTGCATTGCAGGAATGAGCGGACGACTTCTTCGCGCCCGAGTGCGTTTCGCAGTTCAACATCGAAGCCTCGAGTGCATTTGCTCCAAACGGCGGTGGATATGAATGTGAAGTATCCGGTGAGCGCTACCAATCCGCAACACACGCACGCTTGAATGGTGACCCAATCGTTAATGACTTCCCACAATCGCGACGACGACTCGATTTTTTCATCGAGCGCGCGGTCCTTTACACCTCGAGCGCTCGCTCCAGTCAACCCGGTTGACTCCGAGTCCTCGCTCGTAGCGCCATCCGCTTCCCCCTCCTCCGCGGGCGCCGCCTCTGATGCCCTTCGCGCCGCTGCATCGCGTTCACGATTCACCATTGTCGCGCCCATCGCCAAATCGCGCGCTCCGCGCGCGTAAAAATGACGACCTTACTCCTCGTCGAAGAAATTCTTTCATCCTATTTCCGTCGACGGAGCCGACGTCGCGCGCGCGCGCGCCCTTCGCGCCCACCCCTCCTCCTCCCCTCATCCTTGGCTCGGAATCACGTTAAAAAAATGATACACCTCGTCCTCATCCATCACGCCGACGACGACTCCGCACGACGCGCACTTCACTTCTCTGTACCGTTCGCGTTCGTTCTCGTCGCTTCCTCGTTTTCCTCCACCCCCCCGCACCAGCGCGCTCGCGTCCTCCACCGCCACATTCATCGCAAAAATCGCGCGGTACTGCGTCGCGTACTTCACGTGTCGCTGACATCTCGCGCTCACCGTGGTGAAACACCCCGGGCAGCTCAACGTCGCGTCGGTCGCTCGCGCCCCCGCGCTCGCGCGCGCCATCACCTCTTCGTCCGCATCATCCGCGCCTTCGTCGTAGAACTCCACTCGAGACGCGTGTTCCTTTTCCTCCGTCGCGCTCGACGTCGCCGAAGCCGATTCCGAAGCCGAAGCCGAAGCCGAAGCCGATTCCGATTCCGAAGCCGTCATCGTCCGCGTCCGCGTCCGCGTCCGCGTCCGCGTCGCCTCCATCCTCCGGCGTCTTCACGCGCGTCTACCACCGCGGTCGTCCTCCATCGTCGCGCGCGATCGCACGCGTCGCTCTAAAACGCGATCGCTCTAAACCGCGCGACGAGAGCGCGTGTGACGATCGCGAAAGTGTTTTGAGCTCAAAAAGCGTTTCGAGCTCCAAAAGCAATCATCACACCTCCGCCATCGCATCGATCGATCGATCGCGCGATCGATCGCGCGACGCGAACGACGCGAACGAAATGAACGACGCGAATGCGTGATACGCGCGCTCATTCTCTCCGTCGCGTTCGATCGCGCGCTCGTGACGTCGCGCGCGAACGCGGGATGTGAATCATGACCACGACGTCGATGCCATCGCTGATGGATTCGAATTCGAATTCGAATTCAAATTCGAATACGTCCTTCGCCGACGACGCTCGCCAATGGGCGGCGTTCATGGACGACCGCGCGTGGACTTCGGTGTGCGCGTTCGCGAAGAAGTGCGCGCGCGGAAAGGCGATGTTGGGGGAGTGCCGCGGGACGCGCGACGCGCGCGCCGGAGGACGCGCGCGGGAATTCGAACGCGAACGCACCGACGCGCGCGCGTGCGAGAACTCGAGCGACGCAACATCCATTCGCATTCGCGCGCGAGTGTGGTATTACGGACCATCGCACGCGGCGTTCGCGTGGTCGCGCGAGGACGTCGCGCGGCTCGCGAGCGGCGACGACGCGCTCGCGAGCGTCGAGTCGACGATTCGCCGCGATTTCGCGAGCGTCATCGCCTTGTCGAGCGCGATCGCGATCGCCGGGCGAACCGATCGAGGCGCGCACGCGTTAGCGAACGTGTGTTCGTTTCGCGTTCGCGAAGGCATGGGCGTCGAAGACGTCGAGCGCGTCGCGCGGGCGAGCGCGGAGGCGCGACGCGGCGCGGCGCGTTTGACCGAGATCTCGCGAGTTCCTCATTCGTTCCACGCCACGTTTTCGGCGACGTACCGACGGTATGTGTACATCGTTCCGAGAGCGCAGCTTCGGCGCGAGGCGCACGCGCCGCGAATGGAGATTGACGTCGCGAAGGCGAATCGCATGCTCGCGTCGCTGACGACGGCGAGCGCGAACGACGGCATCGACGTGTACGCGTTCGCGCGCGCGACGCCGAAAGGGAAGTCCTGTGTGGTGCGATTCGTCGTCGCGAGCGCGTTTGCGTCGACTTTACCGGCGTCGCGCGAGGACGATGGCGACGACGACGACGACGACGGCGACGACGACGGGGCGGTCGTCGACGCGAATCGCCGAAGTCGAGCGTCGGCGGCGCGCGAACGCACCATGCGCGCGTCAGCGGTGGATTCGCCGAACGCGAGCGATGAGAGCGCATCGCTCGATGTGATCGTTTTCGAGCTCATCGCCGATCGGTTCTTACGGAAACTCGTTCGGTGTTTGGTGTCGACGACGTGTCGCGAAGCGGCTCGATCGGCGGACGACGACGTCTTGGTACGCATGGCTCATTCGCGCGATCGGCGCTTACCGGCTCCACCCGCGCCTCCAGTTGGGTTATTCTTTGCCGGTGTCAGCTACAGCGACGATTTCGAATGCTCGCGAGAGGCGTGAGTGATCGTTCACGAGGCGAATGCGCGAACGAGCGTCAGACGGATCGAGCGTCGACGGCTGGAAATAGCCTCCGCACACCGCGACGCGCGTTCCATCGCTTTCGGTGGGAAACCGATGACGCGCATCAATCTCGCGCGGTTCGCCTCGCCGTTATTCAGCGTCAGGCTTGGCGGTGAGAAACGCGTCGATTCATCGACTCCGATCGCGGTTTCGATCGCCGACGACGCGTCGACGCCCGAATCGGCGTCGCCGCTCGCCGCGCTCGCCGCGCTCGACAACCAATCGTCCGTCGATCGCGCCGTCGCCGACGCTTTGGAAGTGTTTTCCACTCGACTCGCGAACGTGAAACACGCGATTAGCGCGGATGTGCAGCGCGCGACGGCGATCGCTCGCGGCGGCGCGGCGCGCGTCGACGCGCTCATCGCGTCGCACGCGAGCGTCGAGACGCGACTGGCACGTCTCGAGCGCGCCTTGTTCGGCGCCGAATGCGCGAACGCCAACGCCGCGGACTGCGCCCCGGGGGCGTGCGTGATGATGCGGGATAATGCGGCGTTCGAGACGATGGTGTGCGATGGCGACGCCGCGCCGCGCGCCGCGGTCGCGCCGCGGTCGCCGTCGGTCGCGGCGACGTGCGCCAAGGCGATGACGGTGGCGGGCGTGCGCCTCGCATTCGCGTGTGCGGTGCTTTGGTTCATATTTTGGATCACCGTGGTCTTGGCGGTGTTCGCGGACGATGTCGAGTTGACGCGATCGATCGCCAGTTCGGCGGCGAGGCCGTTGAAGACATTATTTTGGGATGAAATTTTCGCCGTCATGGCGTGACGCGGAGAGGATTTCGACTGCATCGACGCGATGCGACTCTTACGACCACATGAACGTCGCTACTAAAACGCTGTCCCGCGCTACTACTATCACTGCTATTACTACTGCGTACTGTACATATTGAATTTGATTCGTACGCGCTCGCCGTTTGTCGCGGCTCGAGCGCGACGACGTAGCTTTCCCGCCTAGCGCGCGACGATGCGACATGTTAACGAAACGAACTGAGCCTTTGCAGGGTCGCGTACGCCTCCGCGGCGGAGGTCGGAGCTTCGCTCGGTCTTTTATCTCCTGGTAGGTTTTTCGCGGTCTTCTTTTTTGAATCGCCGTCGCCGTCGCCGCCCGCTTTCTTTCTTCGACGCTTCTTCGATGACCCGAGTGGGTTTCGCGGAGCACCGACGCCACCTAAAACCAACGACCTCACGGTGTCGTACTTGCGCATCGGTGCTTTGGGGACTTGCGACGCTTTCATCACCATCACCACGGTCTGTGCCGTTTGTTTGGGATCATCCGCTCGATCGACTCGCACGCCCAAATCCGCTAAAACCGCCGCCGCGGCGTCGCCGTCGCGACCCATCACGCTCTTCGCCCTTCCCGACTCGCAATGCGCCCACGCGAGGTCGAGTTCGTCGTCCCCTCGCGCGAGCTCATCGCCAACCGCGCACGCGCACGTGCTTCCATCCTCTCGTTCGCGAACGCGGAGCTCCGCCGGCGGCTTCGTCGGCGCCTTCGATCCCAAACTCTCTTCGTCTCTCCCGAAACGCCCTGGAGGCGGCAGCGCCGCGCGCAGCGCGCTCGCGACGTTATATCCATTCACATACGCCGAGATCATTCGCACGCACTCGCATCGTGCGCGACTCGCGCACGCGCTCGCCGTCGCGCTCAGCGGCATGAAATACCCGAGCTCGAGCTGCGCGGCGAACGCCTCCACCACGCCCTCGCACGCCCGTCGCGCGTCGTCGCACGCCAAAGCGCTGGCATAACACGCGCGCATGACATCATCCGCGCTCGCGCGCGCGGGTAGGGTGATTTCATCGGTGCCGTAGACGCGCGACGCGGCGACGCTCTCGCGCCCGTCGCGCGCCAACCGGTCCATCGCTCCGGCGGCATCCAACGCGATCAAGTCACGCGCACGCGCGCACGCCCTGGCGAGCGCGGAGTGGTGTTTCGATGCGCGATGCTGGGCGTGAGATTTCCTTCGCAACGCGTCGAGGATGGAGAGTTCATAGGTGAACGTAGGACGCGCCAGGGCGAGCGCGGCGGCTTCGAGCGCCGACGTCGAGCGCGCCAGGGCGTCGAGCGCACCGTGAGGGAGCGTGGACAACGCGCACGTCACCGGAAGCGCGCGCGGGCGTCGATCGTCGCGAGACATCGCGCGCGCGCCGCGCAGTGATGCGGTGATGGGCGAGGCTTCGAAAAGTAAATATTCTAACGCGCACTCGACGCGCAACGTTTTAGTGGACTAAAGCCCTTCGATCGGGACCTGCAAGAACTTGGCGAGCTCGGCGGCGCGAGACTCCACCTCCGCGAGCGTCAACGGCTGTCCGATGCGCGTCAAGGGAATGTCACGCTTGCCTTTGCATCGAACGTACACCACGCGCCGCGGGTTCACGCCTTCGCTGATCTCCACGCGCACCGCCTGAACATCCGCGAGGTCGCTCACCAAATTAATCCGGCGGTTCTTCCCTGGGAACCCATAGCGAAAAATCCGCATGATCCCCTCATCCTTGTTAAACTCGTTATACCCCGCGCCGACGTCCCACGTGATCGTCAGCCACAAGTACGTCGAAAGCAACGCCCCGGCGACGCCGTAAAACGACATCACCAACCCTTGCGGGAAAAACTTTATCTCGCTCGCGTCCAAAAAAAACACCAAATTATGATGCACGTACGCGCTCGCTCCGGTGAGCAAAAACCCCGTCGACCCCGCGGTGACTACCGCGGCCCAGAAATAATTGCTGAACCGCTTCGCCCCGACCACCGGGTCGATCATCACCTTATCCGTGCTCACCCTCATCGCGCTCTCCCTCGCGTCTCCTCGAGCGTTCGATTGCGTCTCTTTCGCGTTCGTCATCGCTTTCACGCTCGTCGAGCGCGCGCGCGTTCGTCGTCGCGCGCGCTTCGCGCCGCCGATCGGCGTCTCGCTCGCGCGCGCCTCGCGCGTCGTCGTCGTCGTCGTTCGATGCGATCGTTTCCATTCCATCCGCGACGACATTCGCGCGCGCGCGGGCGAAAGGACGAGCGAGCGCATGGGTGAGGCGAGCATGTCCCCCGATGACGTCGCGCGATGACGCCGCGCGAGGACGACGACGGGGGACGCGGCGCGCGCGCGCGCGGGTGGATAAAACCTTTTACATTGGTGACGCGCGCGACGGAGGACGCGACGGATGACGACGGATGACGAACGGAGGACGACGGACGGATGGCGAACTGGGGTGATAGCACGAGGGAACACGATTTGAAAATGAGGACGTTGGTATGATACACCGTGCGTTTCACACGTCGCGCGCGCGTCGTCGTGAGTCGATGGACGTATCGCCGCGCGAACGGGTCGGCGGTGCGCGCATTTCTCTTACTTTTTGGCGACGCCTTGGCGAAGGAGGGCGTGTCGAGGGACCATGCGCGCGGGCGCGCGTGAAGGGGAGTCGATGACGACGTCGACGTCGGAGACGTCGGCGCGCAAGGGGGGGGCGGCGGAGAGCGAGGCGGAGGGCGTGGCAGACGGAGCTTGGGATCGAGGAGGCGGGTCCGACGGGAGCGGCGGCGCGCCGGGCGGCGACGCGGCGACGGGCTTCTTCGTGCGCGGTTTGCGGGGCTCATCCGAAGTGAGCGGTGCACCGGGCGACGGCGGAAGCGGTGGTTGCGCGCCGGTCAAAATGGACTTCTCGAAATCCTTGACGCTCATGGGGCGCTTCTTGACGCCGACGAGTTTTTTGAGACCTTCGGTGGATGGCGGCGCCCTCGCGGGCGGCTGCGGGGCAGACATCATCTTCTGCATTTGCGCCTCTAACTCAATCACCGACATCCGTTTTGGCGCCGGTTTGGGGGCCTCCGCTGACTTGGCCGCTTTAGCCGCCGCCGTGTTCAACATGTTGAGCATGCGCGTGTTCGGCATCGGCACATCCTCTGGCGCCGGCGGGCCCTTGCCTTGGCCTCGTCCAGCACCCTTGGTAGACGCAAACCCTGCTTCGCCCTTGTCGGGGATCTTCGGCTCAGCCACGGTTTCGCGATCGATGCGCGGCGCGCGTTCGCTCCATTGCGTCGGCGCGTCCATACTACCCTTGGCATCCTTGACGACAACCTTGGGCGCGGCGGTGCCAAGATTCGGCATCGCCGGCGGGTGCGACAGATTGATCAGCTGCGCCACGGGAAGTAACGCACCGCGTTTATTGGTGATCATGCCGTATAAATCGCTCCCGCCAACAAAGTCTTCGTCGAATAACACTTCGACAGTTTCCGCTACTGCGGCTTGCGTGTGCGCATCCATGTACGAGTGTACCGCGATGACGGCGCCCCGTGACCCAAATGATGGCTGGCCGCTGTCGCCAACCATCACCACGCGATCCCCGAGCTCAAAGTCGCCGCCTGCGTACAAATCAACGATGGCGCCTTGTGTGACTGGGCGCATGAGCAAGAGTGGCGATACGCCCTCTAAATCAATCAATTTTTGTGCCTTTGCGCCTCCGGCGCTCGTGCTAACGAGCGTGCGCACAGCTTCCTCGGTGGCGACAATCGATGACGACGGCACGAGAGGACGTCGAGCGATCGGATGAGCTTTCAGCCAAACCTTCGTGCCGTTCATCGCGGATAGTCTCGAATTCGCTGGTAAATCCTTGAGAGCCTCGTCAAGGTTGACGCCGTCGCGCATGTCTTCGATAGCGTCGATGGCGGTGAATATCCATTGGTGCGCGCGCTTGTATTCCATCAACACTCGAAGCGCTTCTTGACTATACTCCCATCCCGCCTTGTCGCCCTGCGTCGGGCGACAAAATCCAGCGACGCACAAATTCTTGCCGCTGTGCTTTAAGTTTAAGCCCAAGTCGATTCGATCGCCGCGACTCGCTTTGGCGCTTTCTTGCACCCACACGGATCCTGTGATCTGGCCAACAACTTTAGGGTGAACGCCCAACTTGCGAGCGAGCTCACCCCCTTGCATGTATCGCTGGCCGACTCCTTGTAAGATGCGACGCGCCGCTCCGGTGTCGAGCGGAACGGGGGATAAAGACACAGACAATCCGCCAGACGACGCTTCGACGACAGTCGCCAACGCCCCAAAATGAGAACGGCCAAGGAAGAGGGCGACATCGCCCTCAGAGAAGTCGCCCGAAACTTCACTGGCCTCAAGCGCCGGTCTTTCTTCCAAACGCTTTGGTGGGGCATTGTGTTTGGCGATCACTAGTTGCAACGGCACAGTCGTCTCAGTTTTGGCAAAACGCTTTTGCAACGATCCATCGGGGTGGCGAACAAGGCCCTCGCACGCACGGCAGTGAAGTGCAATCCGTGACGAGCCCGAACTCACGCCATATTGCTCAATATATTCGCGAGATATGCGTTGTAATTCCGCATTCCACTCGGCGGAGCCGTTTGGTCTGCTGGCCAGTTCGTTCGGTTTGCCTGGCACGGGCACGAAGCGTTCCTTCGAGTCAGAAACGCCAACTACGAGCGCCTCTTGCAAATAGGGCCACTTAATTTGTACTCTCTGATTCAGTAACTGCTTCGCGATATCGCGCGTTGTGCTAAGACCACTCAACAAGTTCTCATCGATGCCATCGACTTGAACGATGAGTGACTCCTTCTTCGAAGCCGTACCAAAAACTTTGATGCCAGCGTTCTTCAAGGAGCCAGAAACGCGGAGTGTTTGAAGCGTAGGAAAACCACTTGGGCTGTCGAGACCGGTCTTGGTGCCTGGAAAGACCGCTTTGTCGCCACCGAAGCACTTTAGCGCACTCGAAAATTCACCAGGAGGCGTTTTCATCGTCATCTTACTTCTTGCCGGGAACAATCCAGCAAATGATTTTGGAAGTGTACTTTGTACGTCGCCTGCGCCTTCCGGAGCATGATTGAAGAAAATTAAGTTACCCGGTAGGTTACGAGCGATTTGCGCCGGACTTAAAAGTTTCGGCTCAACGGAGGCCACCGCAGCTTTTAAACGCTTCGCATCTAAGAAAGGAAGCAAAACCACACCTTCCCAATCGTTTCGTTTGCCTTCAAAATCCACGGCAATTTCCTTGGGGAAGAACTCAGCCAACGTCGACGTCGGGTCCTCCATGAAGTGACGGAACGGCTCGGGAAGCAGCTTTGCACTCGATGGTGGTTGCACCGCCATGAGCTGCTCGAAAGGCTGGAATGGCTCGCCGTACTCGAACTCCGACACCAAGCCGCCCATGCCGGCGCACAAGTCACTCGCCATAGGTGCGTAGTGATACGGGTAATACCACGTCCAAGACGCCACACCGCGATAGTAATAACGCAAAACCCAGTTCAACCCGTCGAAATACGATTGTCTAATCGCCGCCAACGGCGCCGGCTCACCAACCTTCAACCCAAGTTTTTCGCGGTAGTACAAGTCCTTCCACGCCTGCAAGCCTTGTTCGCCACCGTCGAGAATCAACGCGCGTTTGGCGGAGTTCATCATCGTCGGATCCTTGGAGACTGTCGGTTGACCATCGGCATCGATACTTTCCATAGCTTCAAGCTCGGCATCAAACTTTTCAGACGGGGTGAGTTCCGAGAAGGACGCGGAAGCGTTGCGGCCTTTATGGCGAGACTTCTTTTCTTCCTCTTTTTCCACATCTAGCGCCCGTTCCTCGAGAACCTCTCGCTCAAAAGTAGCCATTATACTCATAATTGCCTCTAATCGAGTCGCGTTAAATGTACCTCCACCATCATCACCGGTGACGTAACCACCGAGCGTCGGGAGCGTATCGTGATACACCTTGAAAAGTGTATTCAACGCACCTTCGGCGATATTTAGCGTTGGAAGTGCGGGCAAGAAATCGTTCCCGACCATCATGCATAGCAAAATGAAGTCATCGATCACGCGCTCGAGGTCATACCCGAATGGCAGGTTCTTTTCGCGGAACTCCAAATCGAGGTATTCGCGCAATAATCCGATGTGCAATAGAATGAAGCCTTCATCGGAGGGATTGGCCAAAATTTCTCGACTCGGCTGGCCTTTTTCGCCGCCACCAAACTTGACCACTTCGCGAAGTAAGCAAAAGTGCGGCTCGTGCGTGACGAGGGCCAACATGATGAGATCCGCGTCGAGGCCGTATAAACAGTGCGTTTGATTTGGCGTCCAACCCGGCTGCGTTCGCGCCCAGCGAATGTGCTCCATAATTTTATGCTCGCCTTCGCCGCGCACTTCATGCCCGGATAAAACAACCGTCACTTTTGCCCATAAAGGATCCTCCGTTTGCTTCTTGCGCACATAAAACTTCAAGTGCTCCGTCAACCGTTGCATGAATTCTGTCCCCGGCGTGATGCAGTTACTATCAAACGCTTCACCCTCCGGTTCAGGCTCCCCTTTCGCTCGTGCCTCCTCTCTCGCGCGTTCCGCCTCTTGCGCCGATCTAAACCGTCTTGATCGTTGTTGATTCATCTTCGCTCGCGGTGCGACGCCATCGATCGCCATGTATAGTAACTTATTCGGTCGCGTCATTCGAAACAGATGATCCAAGTACGCGAAAACCTTTGACATCATCTCATCCTCGCTCATGCGCGTGTTCACATCCGTGCCTGCGCCGTGCGAGCAGTTGTGAATCACGCCATTCATATCTAGGTACAAGTTGTCGATGTCGGGGAGCGCGCTCCCGGCGCATTGTTGCTGTAGCAAAGGGTAGCGCTCGGCGAGCCAACGAAAAAACTTGGGGACTCCCATTGGTCGTTTGAATGCGTTGCGTTTCTACGCGCGAGAACAAAGTGAACGCGCGATAAACTGCTCGAAAGGCGTCGAACACGCGCGATGAACTATCGGAGATACGGACGCTACGCCTCGATGGACGAGGGGTTAAGATGCGCGAGGCGCGATTTGATGAATTGCACGAGATCGCGCGTCTCGACGTCGACGGCGCGACTGCGGCGCAAAAATGATGTGGATAGAGATTTGGTGAAGATGGAGATGGTATTAAACAGCAGCGGTAGCTTTTGATGATGTTTTCAAAAACGCAATCACGTCATCGGCTTGCTCGATACCAAACTCGACGCATCGACCGAGCGCGACGCCGGCGGTGTAGTTGCCGCCGAGAAACATGCCGTTCGCCTCGCCACATTTAGCTTCATCCAACGCAGATTTCGCCTCGGCTAAGATGTCCAAGTGACCGATGTTGAATTGCGGGATGGCTTTTTCCCAAACCCGCACGCCAACAACCTTGGGGAGAGGCGTTCCAGGCTTGAGCACAGTCTTCAAGCAGTCGTTGTGGACTTGCTCGACGAGCTGCGCTTCGGTCATGTCCTTGATGGCGACGTCGCGCGCGCCGCCGATGTAGTTCAACAGCATGAATTCGTCATCTGGTTGACGCTTGTCGTCCTTGAACAGAGACGATGAATAAATCGTACCGAGGGTGCGAATGCCTTGGGATCGCGGGTGAAGCTGGCCGAAACCGGTAAGGCCACCGTCGGGAAGCGCCGATGTGCCGTCCAAACGAAACGACGTCTTCTTGTAGGAAATCGTCACCGAAGCCACGGGCGGGTAGTAAAACTTATTCAACGCCTTCGAGGCCTTGGGCGATATGCCCTTCACCACGTCCGCGGCGACGTAGGCTGGGGTGGTGAGCAACACGCACTTAGCGTGCACCATTTGCGGTCCTTGCGGCGTGTCGTACGCGCATTCGTACCCCGATCCATCGCTCGCCTTGGATACCGAAGTCAGCTTCCACTTGCACTTCACCACGTCTTCTCCGAGCTTCTTCGCCAAGCCTTCGGGGAATGTTTTCAACCCTCCACGGAAAGAACCGACGGTTTGACCCTTGACTACGGGCAATCTCGGGTCGCGCGGCTTTTTATTCGCCGCCGCCTCCTTTTGCGCCTTGATCGCGCCCGCCACGAGCGACCCACCGAGCGGTTCTAAGCGCTGCACACGCCCGGTCGCGGCGACGGAGGACAACATCGCGGGATCGCCCGCGTATACTCCCGAGCAGAACGGTTCGATCAATCGCTCAAACGCTTCAGTACCCAAATTTCTACTCACAAACTCCTTCACCGATTCCTCCTTGCCCTCGGGCGCGGGCGGGCGAATCCCAATCGCCCCCAAACCGGCGCGAATTTTCCCCGGCCACGTCAGAAAATCCCCCAAAACCGCACTATCGATAGAATGCGGTAAAATCCGTAACTTCCCATCCCAAAGCACGTATCGATTACTCGCCGGATCCGCCAATAAAATATCCTCCCGCATCCCCGCGTCGCACGCCAGCTTCAAAATCGCATCCCCGGGTTGGTACGAATTCGGTCCTTCCTCCCACACGTACGTCCCATCGTTCCTACTCGTAATATTTCCCCCGACGTTCTCTCGACCTTCGGTGACCAACGTCCGCGTCGTCGCGCTCTGTTGCTTCAGCGCGAACGCCGTGGATAAACCGCTCACGCCCGCGCCGACGACGACCACGTCCACGTCGTGCGTCATCGCGCGAACGCGCGTCATCGTCGCGTGACGTCGTCCTCGCGCGCGAGCATGTACTCGCTCGCGCGCGCGCGGCGCGAACGTCCCAAAGCGCGCGCCGTTCGCGAGCGCGTCCATCGATGCGAATGACGCGCGCGACGCGATCGCGCGCGCGTCGTCGTCGTCGGTGGGTCTTTCATTCGTGGCGTCACGTCGATCACCACGACGACGACGACGAATGCGTGACTCGTCGATCACCACCACGACGACGACGAGTGCGTGACTCGTCGTCGTCGTCGTCGTCGTCGACGTCGACGGTGTGTCTTTCATTCGTGGCGTCACGACACCCGCGCGAGGCGCGTGACCTGACGGTTCATATCCCACATCGCGCGACGCGCGCGCGCGCTCGCGCTCGTCGTTCGTCGCTCGTGGACGATCGCTCGTGGACGAGCGATGACGCGCTCGTCGATCGCGCGCGCGTTCGCGATCGCGCTTACGCTGGCGTTTGCGTCGGGGACGAAGACGAGGGCGAACGCGTCGCACGCGAGGGTGTTTGAGTACGCGCGACGCGTGGCGCGGGCGCAGTGCGCGCAGACGTGCGCGTTCGCGTCGATGTCGCGCGCGTCGAAGCGTGCGCGCACGTTCGCCGCGGTGACGTCGTCGGCGTGGGCGTACGGCGCGAAGAGCACGCTGATGGTGGCGGTCGTGGTGTGGACGTTCGTGAGGGTGAGTGAGACGGCGCGGGTCGCGTCGGCGTCGAGGCGGCGGTTCGTCGCGTTCGCGAGCGTCGTCGGGTTGTTCGTCGTCGTCGATGTCGCGGAGAAATACGTGGGAGTGAGGTCGGGGTATTTGAACTCGACTTCGTTTAACGCGTACAAGGCGTTTCGGTACGACGTGTTGAGGTTGTGGTCGTACGGGCTCGACGCCATCGACGCCGACGAAAGAGGTCGCGAGCGCCGGCCCGAGTCGGTGTGTAAAGTGTTGCGTTACGTTTTGTACCCACCACTGCGCACGAGCGGACCGCTCGTTCGTTTTCGCGAGTTCGAGCGGCATCGCGACCGCCGTTGGGGTCGCGTGCTCACGAGTTGTGCTGAAATTGCGGATTCCGCGATGTGGTTCGCGCTCATGAGCCTCGCCTGCGGTACGTACTACGCGGCTGACAGCGTCACGTTCGTCAACGACAGCGTGTTCAACGCTGTGGCGTACGCGTGGACACATACCACGGCGATATGGGCGTCGTCGGCGATCGTGTTCACGATCCCGCACGCGCTGGCATTGTTGGAGGGCCAAATCGCGACTCCAGACGTGACGCTCGATTGGCGAAAGAGTGCGACAAGTTTTTCGCATTTTTGGCGCACGTTTCACGCCAGCCTGAACGAAGCGTTCGTGGCATACATTTACGAACCCCTTGGTTCGACGCCGTTTGCACTATTAGCCGTCATGGCGTTCTCCTTGCTCTTTCATGGATTCTCGCTCGCGTGGACGACATTCTTCGCGGTGAATTTCGTCGGCTTGGCCGTCGAGCGCGCGTTCAAAGCCTTTCGCACTGAAAATATCGTGTGCACCGCGGCGTATCAAACGGCATTATTCATGCTTTTCACGTTCTGTTCGACGCCAATCATCATCACGCCCGCGTACGTCGGCGTGAATTTCGCGCTGTTTTTGTACTGTCACGCTCAGGATCGACATCCGCAGAGCGGGACGTGAGCCGCGCGACGCGGCATGCGCGTCGGCGTCACCGCCCCCCTCGTGCCGTCCACGCGAGCGTTCACGGTTGTTGCGTGTTCGAGAAGCATCACACCAGTCGCGCGGGCGACCATTCGCGCGTTTTCAGGCGATAACGCCAACGCCGACGCCGACGAGCCGACGACCGAGCGCTCGGCGTACGCGTGTCGCAAATGCAAAGACACCGGCGCGTGCGCATGCGCGCCGTGTAAAGGCACGGGGTACCTCCCGCCCGGGGGATTTCACAGCGCTAACGTCATCGATTACAAAACCGCGGCGGGAACGCGGTGGACGGCGCACCGACGCACGCGCGGGTGGCGGCACTTTGAATGCGTCGGCGCTTCGCCGACAAACAAGACGTTGACTTTAGTGGCGACGTGCGACCGAAGCGTGCAAGTGGACGTACCAATAAAATTTATGAAAGATCGCATGGAGTGGAGCAGCGGTTGGAAGCAACGGGAGGAATTGGATTGGATAGGCGACTCAGACCAACCGGGCGGAGCGGTGGCGCGACCGAAAGGAGGGACGACGTGCGTCGTGTGTCAAGGTATCGGGACAAACGCGTGCGAAGCGAAAGGATGCAAAAGTGGACTGTTCAAGATCGAGCGCCAGCGCGCGGTGATCGAAAAAACGGAGAAGATGTTTAAAGCCACGCTCGCGGCGACGGCGAACATTCCAGAGGGCGAAATCGATGAAAGGACGGCGGACTTGCGGAAACGCATGAAAGCCCAGCTTAAGACGAAATCCAAACTCAAAACCCAAGCGAAGCGCGAAGAAAAACAAGCCGCAGCAGACCTCAAGGAGAAGCAGCGCGACGGCGAGGATTGGGGAAACTATCGCAGAAAAAACCGCGACGCGTTTCTCGAAGAATGGATTTCCGGTGGCGGCGACGACGCCGTCGATTCCAACCCTGAGACGCGTCGGCAATAGCGCCTTCGCGTGGTTTTATATCTCCCTTCGGAATCCTCATCATCAACTTGCGCGTTTTCTATCTCTCGCATGAAAACACCGCCATGGAGCGAACCGGCGGTCGCTCGCTCGCCCGTCGCTCGCCCGTCGCTCGCCGTCCGCGCGTCCACACTCCGCGCCTCGCGACGATGACTCCCCCGTTCGCTCTCGCGCGCGAGTTCAGCGCGTGTGAACGCTCGCATTTCCTCGCGCGTCCTCGCGCGCGCGCGTCCTCGCATCATCACCGTCGTGATCGATTCGTTCGGAGTCATCGGGAGCGTCGTCGCGCGCGAGCGCCCGCGCGCGTCGATCGCCTCCGCCTCTTGGCGAGCGCCTCGGCATCGGTGTCGCCGCTCGCGTTCGATGACGACGACGTGGCGATGGGAATGACGTCGACATCGACGAGGGACGACGGGACGACGGTCGCGACGACGTCGAAGTGGTTACGCGGGGACGCGCGCGTCGTGGAGGAGTTAAAAACCGTCGTCGTCGGGCCGGTGAACGCGTTGGAACGCGCGATGGGCGAGCTGAGTGAAAATGAATTGCGCGAGAAAACAAAGGAATTTCGCGAGAGATTGAAACGAGGGGAGACGATGGATGACGTGCTCGTTGAGGCGTTCGCGGTGGTTCGCGAGGCGTCGAGACGAGAGCTGGGATTGAGACATTTTGACGTGCAATTGATTGGAGGAGCGCTGTTGCACCGCGGCTGGGTCGCTGAGATGCGCACCGGGGAAGGGAAAACCTTGGTGGCGACGCTGCCGGCGTATTTGAACGCCCTGGAAGGGAGAGGGGTGCACGTGGTGACGGTGAACGATTATTTGGCCGAACGCGACGCGACGGAAATGGGTCGAATCCATCGGTATTTAGGTCTCACGGTGGGAGTGATACAATCGGGAATGGATCCCGAAGATCGCAAGGAGGCATACGCGTGCGATATCACATACGTGACGAATACGGAGGTGGGGTTCGATTACTTGCGTGATAACATGGCGACGGAGGCGGAGGAACTCGTCGTGCTCACGCGTCCGTTTAATTTCGCCATCGTGGACGAAGTGGACAGCGTGTTGATCGATGAAGGGCGTAACCCGCTGCTAATCACGGGACCGGGTGACGTGAACGACAACGATCGGTACGAAACGGCAGCTAAGGTAGCGGAAAAATTAGTCCTTGGGCGCGATTACAAAGTTGTGCTGAAGGAGAAGAGCGCCGAGCTCACCGAGGAAGGCATGGTGCGCGCCGAGGCAATTTTAGGCGTCGATGATTTGTGGGACGCTCGTGAGCCATGGGGGAAGTACATCCTTCTCGCGGTCAAAGCGAAATCGTTGTTTATCAAAGATGTGGATTACATCGTTCGTGAAGGCGAAGTCATCATCGTCGACCCGTCGACTGGACGAGTGCAATTGAACCGCCGATGGAACGACAACTTGCATCAAGCGGTCGAAGCGAAAGAGGGCGTCGAAGTTAACGGTGAGAACTCCATCATAGCGTCGATATCGTATCAGTGCTTGTTCAAACTGTACAAAAAATTGAGCGGAATGACGGGGACGGCGAGCACTGAGTCTGAAGAATTTTTCAGCACGTACGAACTTCGCGTCGCACGTGTACCGACGAACAAGCCAAATCTGCGCGTGGATGCGCCGACGGCACTTTTCATGAGCGCGGAAGCGCGCTGGAACGCCGTCGCGGACTTTATCGCGTCATGCCATCACGACGGCAGACCGGTACTCGTAGGAACGACTTCGGTTGAAAATTCTGAAACGTTGAGTACGATTTTAGACGAATACCTATGGAGATCACCCGATGGGCGGGTAATTAAAGGCATACCGCACGAATTACTGAATGCTCGTCCGCAATATGCTGCGCGAGAGGCGAACATCATCGCTCAAGCTGGTAGACAGTACGCGGTCACGATTGCCACTAACATGGCTGGGCGCGGCACGGATATTCTTCTTGGCGGTAGCCCTGAAGGCTTGGCAAAGCACACGCTCGTGAAGAAGCTATGGCCGGCTTTGGGTTTTGAAGACTCCGACGAAGAGGCTTTGTTGTTGTTCGCCGAATTGTCTACGCTGGCCAAGCAGGCGCTTGAGCAGGCAGTCATGGTTGCTCGAGCGGCGCGCGCAATGGCGGGCGATATGGAACTCGAACAAGCTGAAGAAATCATTACTGAAGCTTTATTCGATGCAGGGGAGCGTTTGCGACGCGATATGGAAGAGACAAATGCCAGCGAAGGTGAGTCCCCCTTTCTTCGCGCAATTAAAACCGCTGCTTTCGCCGTACTGCGAGATTGCTCTGTGCAATGTAGCGCGGAACGCGACGTTGTGCGCAAACTTGGTGGATTACAAGTAATCGGCACGTCGTTGCATGATAGCCGACGCATTGATAACCAGCTTCGTGGTCGCGCTGGTCGTCAAGGCGATCTCGGGAGCACGGCATTTTTCATTTCCGCGGAAGATGACTTGCTTCAAACGTATTGTCCCGGCTGGGGTTCGGACAAGTTGTGGATGTTTGCCGGCATCGATATGGATATGCCGATATATTCCGATATCGTCGATAAACAACTCGAGGCAGTGCAGAAGCAGATTGAAGACTATCTGTCGTCCCATCGAGAGTCGACGTTCGAGTCAGATCGCGTGCTAGATAGGCAGCGTGAGGCGGTGTACAAGTTGCGGCGACAGATTTTGCTCAGCGGTCAACAGCCGCTGCGTGAACGTTTATTCAAGTACATGGGCCAGATCGTCGATAACGCGTGCGAGCGCGCAGGCGTGGCCGGAAACATCAACCCGAATAAGTGGAATTACCAAATGTTATTGGACGAACTTCGACACGTGTTCATCGGACGACGAGATCGATGGCTTGACGAACGCGGGCAGCCATTGAGCACAAATCCCCACTACCTTCCGGGCGTGGACGCTGCTCAGATCATGGAGTCTATGGTGCGCGATACCCCGCCGCCTGTATCGCGCGAGTTGCCCCCATTGAGCATGAACGCCGCCGTCGTTAAAGCTGCGATCTCTGGCGTCGAAATCGTCTTACCAGAAGATCAGGATCCTGGACCATCTGTTGCGGATACTGAACCAGAGGCGGCGCCGGAAGCGCTCGCAGCGAGACTCATCGCACGCCTTTCCCCAGAAGCAGCGTCCGATGACGCAGACCCTGCGTACGTGAAACGATGGAACAAAGGATGGCACGCGTACAAGGCGCGAAAACTGCGATCCTATCTCACCGAGGCGGCGGTTCAGATGTACTTGGACCGTTTCGCGCGATTGACGGCGTCGGAAAACTACGATCGAACCTCACTCGAAGACGTCGAACGTCTTTGGGCCCTTCGAGCGATCGATAAACTTTGGCAACGGCACCTCGTACAGATGGAGGTCCTCCGCACGAGCGTACAGGTAAGAAGCTTTGGTCACTTGGAACCTCGGGATGAATTCCGCATCGACGGCGCAAAAGCGTTCGTGTCTCTCGTCGAATCAATTCGTGAGGAAATGATCAAAAATATCTTTTACTTCGTTGGAGCTTCAGTTGAACCGATTGTCGACTTTGACGCTGAGGAAAATTCTAGAACTACTGAGTTGTGATGCAAACGCTACTGTAATGCTAATGCTACTCTTATCTAATCGCTAAACGAACTGGAGGGCGAAGACGAGTGGTAATCGTCGCTCCTCGCCTTCTTCTTTGAGTGTTTTCTATCCTTGGAGTGTTTTCTATCCTTGGAGTGTTTTCTATCCTTGGAGTGTTTCTCTCTTTTACTCCTTTTCTCTTTCTTCGACGACCGCCGACGAGATGAATCACGCTCGGGCGATGACCGGTCGGGTTTCTTCATCACCGCGGATGACCACATCGGTCCGTCGGCTTTCGGCGCGGGTGGCGGAGGAGGCAGCACCGTCGGTGGACGCGGCGGCACTTGCGGCGCTTTCGTCGCGAGCGCGACTTGAATGAGCTCCAAGTCCTCTTCTTCCTCGATATCGTCGTCGGAATCCTCGAAAATGGCTTTGAACAGGTCGATTGGCTTTTCGACAAACGTCGGCGGAGGAGGAGGTACATTTAGCATCGGCGTCACCTCGTCACTCGCCGATTCGGGTCGCGCCGCAGGCGGCGGCGGCGGCGGCGGCGGCGGCGGCGGCAACGCACGAATTCCCGGGCCATCGTCGCCGCGCGCATTTGACCGAGGCGGCGGTGGGACGTCCAAGTACTTGGGCGCCGCCGCTTCTTCTTTTGCTCTCGTGTCGTCGAGCCCGAGCTCGTCGGTCCGAAACTTGTACTGACTCGTGTCGGGCCGAGCCCGATTTGCGTACGGATCCGGGATTCCGAATCGCTTGCACAATAGCGGTTCAGGCGCCCAGTTAATAGTGTTTCGCGCTGAAATGAGGGGCATCCGCGACGCTTCGCACGCCGTCGGCGCGCTCGTCGTTGAGGTTGGCGCCGGCGCCGGCGCGCTCTTTGGCAACACGTGCAGGCCGACGGTGGCGGCGGATGCTGCCTCAACTACGCCCGCCGATGTGAACGTATTCGTTAACAACTTTTGAATGCGCTCGCGGTCGCTCGCGGCGATGCCTTCGATGTTGAGCTTCTTTCTTGGCTCGTCGGCGCGTGGCGCATCCGCCGACCGCGCCGGCGTCTTGGACGGCAGCAATTCTTCGCCGAGTATTTTCGCTCGTTCCTCCATACCGAGCGGCCGTGCCCGACGCGCCGGTGGCGCTTCGATTGTCGCCGCCTGATCATACGTCGCCTTGGCGAGTCGCCATTTGTAATACCCCGAATCTTTGCCGCCAAAGAGAAATGAAAACTTTTGATCATCGCCTTGCCTCGCCTTCGCCATGTCCTCAAACTTGGCGCCGTGCTTGGCGACAAACACGGCGAGCGTGTCGATAACTTTTTGTCGTTCGCGATCACTCGGCGCGGGCACCTCTGGCGGCAGCGTCGGTTGCGCCGTCGCCGCGCCATCGCGTCGTACGGCGCCGTCGCCGGCTCGTCGACGCGGACGCCAATCCCGCGGAATCGACGGCGGCGCGAACCATTTCGGCGGCTCCAGCGTATCGCTCGACACGTGAAACCCGCGTACGACGCAATCATTCGGCGCGCGCGCACCTAAAGCGAGCGTCGCCCCTGGTCGAGGGCGATCTCGACCTAATCTCGCGTCCTCTTCCTCCTCATCCTCCAACTCAAACGCGTACGTCTCCGCCTTTGTCTCCTCCTCCGCGTACGTCTCCTCGTCCTCGTCTTCGAAAACGCCGACCCCGAACGCGTCGCCCCGGCGTCGTCCGCGAACGAGTCCAGCGTTCTCCTCCTCCCTCACTCGCGTCTTCGCCACCTTGGCCGCGCGAAATTCCTCCGCGCCCGCGAACGGGTCGTACCCGACGCCGCGTCGATCCGTCTTCGCCTCGCTCGCGCGCTCGCGCGAATCATTCTCCACCTCCCGAGCGCTTCCCTTCCGTCGTCCGCGCGACATCGCGCGAAGCAATCGCTCGCCAATCCCTAACTCTCCCGCGGCGATCGCATCGACGACCGCGGGCGCGCTCGCCAACGCCCCGCTCGGGCCGGCGAACGCCTCCGCTCGCGCGACTCGCGCGCGGTTTTCCATCTCCCACCCTTTCCCGAACGTGTCGTACTCCTCTCGCGCTCGTAACTCCACCGCTTCGTATTCTTCCCGTTCGTCGTCATCCATGTACTCCGTGACCGCGATCGCCACGCGCGCGCGCGAGTTTCGCCCGCTCGCGAACGCCCGCGGCGCGAACGTCTCGCTCGCGGTCGCGCTTCGTCGCGCGCGCGCGCGACCGCTCGCCGCTCGAGCGTCATCGTCGTTCGTCGCGATCGCGCGACCGCGCGTGACGTAGGACGTCGATGAAGCTGGCGTCATCGCCACGCACAGCGCGACTTCGCGCGTGAAAAAACGCGGCGAAGTGTCGCCATTCGCTTTCCCATTCATTTCATTTCATTTCATGTCATAGCTCGCGTCGCGCGTCATCATCATCATCATCATCATCATCATCGTCGTCATCATCGCTCGACGTTCGCATCTCCACCTCGATAGGGCATCCTTCGACGCGTCACTTACGCTCTCGCGCCCGTCGTCGCACGCCCCGACGCCCGTCGCCGTCGACGTCGCTCGCGTAAAACCGTAACATTCGCCATCCCAGTCGTCCTCGACGAGCGCCGTGACGGCGACGGGCGTCACTTTTTCAGCGAACCTCACTCGCGTGCGTCGCGCGTCGCGTTGACGTCGATGTCACGCGCGAACGACTTTGATGGAGGCGAACAATGCGCGTATGTCTCGATGTCGGAACGCGAACGCGCGCGCACGCGAGAGCGATACGCGCTCGGGTTGCGACGGATTCGCGCGCGAAGACGCGTCATCGTCGCGGCGGCGGCTGATGATGATGATGATGACAATGACAATGATGATGA
>Ga0222712_10001335_pt1 | contig 30711 bp, 28 predicted proteins | sample C33_657DmetaG_FD_165043 | JGI IMG/M metagenome (GOLD analysis project Ga0222712, IMG submission 165043) | Estuarine water microbial communities from San Francisco Bay, California, United States - C33_657D | ecosystem: Environmental > Aquatic > Marine > Unclassified | place: USA: California...
ATTCATGCCCTCGGGTTCACAGAGCCCACCCCCATACAGGAAAAAGCCATTCCCATTTTATTGAGCGGTACAAAAGATTTTGTCGGACTTGCCCAGACAGGTACTGGAAAGACTGCAGCCTTTGGATTACCCCTTCTGCAGTTGGTTGATAGCGAAGCACGCCACCCCCAGGCTTTGGTGGTATGCCCGACCCGTGAGCTGTGTATGCAGATCACCAAAGACATTGCCAAGTTCTCCCTTCATAAAAAGTCTATCAAGTCTGTAGCCGTCTATGGCGGTGCATCCATTGGAGAACAAATCCGGGACCTAAAAAGAGGTGTTCAGATTGTTGTAGCCACCCCAGGAAGGCTGATTGATCTCATTGAGCGAAAAGCCATCAACCTAGAGAACATCAATTATATTGTATTGGATGAGGCCGATGAGATGTTGAACATGGGTTTCAGGGAGGATATTGAGTTTATTCTTGGCAACACCCCAAACAGGAACAGCATTTGGCTGTTCAGTGCCACCATGCCTTCAGAAGTAAAGCAGGTAAGCAAGCGTTTCATGACTACGCCCGCTGAAGTGACCATTGGCAAGGCCAATTCATCCAATGTGAATATTGACCATCAATATTATACCACATCAGGTGTTAATCGGTATCATACCCTGAAAAGAATCATCGATTTCAACCCCGGTATCTATGGCATTATTTTTACCCGTACCAAGGCCGATGCGCAAAGCATTACGGAATCACTGATCAGGGAAGGCTATGATATTGAAGCCCTTCACGGTGATCTTACACAGGCCCAGAGAGATAAGGTGATGGCCAGGTTCAGGGAAAAAAACCTTCAGCTGTTGATTGCTACCGATGTAGCTGCCCGCGGAATTGACGTTCAGGGCATTACCCACGTCATCAATTATGAGCTTCCTGATGATCCGGAAGTCTATACCCATAGAAGTGGTAGAACAGGCCGTGCAGGCAACAGCGGTATCTGTATATCCGTGATCAGCCAGCGGGAAGCATACCGTTTGCGTCAAATTGAAAAATTATTGAATAATCGCTTCCACAAACTGGACATACCTTCTGGAAAAGACGTTTGCAGAAAGCAGTTTTTCCATTTTATCGATAAACTGTTGAAGGCAGATATCAGCCATGGAGAATATGAAACCTATATTCCTTTGCTCCGCGATAAATTTGTGGACATGGAAAAGGAAGAGATCCTCACGAGGGTTGCCGCCCTGGAATTTGACAGGTTCCTTCAATATTATGAAAATGCCGCCGACCTCAACGTAAGAGACGACCGCAGGGCTGAAAGGACCAGCGATCGCTTCAATGAGCGTTCTACCGACAGGCGTGAGCCAGGGGGAAGAAGGATGGAGCGTTCCTCCTCCGATCGTGGTGGGGCAGGATACAAGAAACTTTTCATCAATCTTGGAACCAAGGATGGTTTTTACAAGGCAAGTTTTCTGCAATTCATTCTTGACCTCAGCGACCTTAAAAAAGAGGTGTTGGGCAAGATCGACATGAAGGAAATGAACAGCTGGGTGGAGATTGAGAGTGGTGCTGCCAACCAAATGATCAAAATGATCGATGGTAAGAAATTCAAGGGACGCCAGATCAGGATGAACGATGCCGACAGCGGAGGTCCAAGAAAGAGATTTTAATTTGATTTTTGAAAATGTTTTAAGTTTCTTATATTTGCATAGATGATATCGAACAGAACCCGTTACTTCTTTTATTTTTATTACTACTTTACCGGTGGTACGGGAACTTTTTGTTGAAAATCAATTACTAAACAAAACATCAACATAAGGATCCCGGCTAACCCCCGGGATTTTTTTTTAAGCAAAAACCAATGATTGAGAAAAAATTGGAAAAGACATCGAAGCAGGGGGCATCCAATAAAGCGCAGCTAAGTTTGCCTGTAGCCATCCAGGGTTATGAAGGCAGCTTTCACCAGGTTGCTGCCAGGTCGTTCTATGGAAAAAAAGTTCAGATTCTTCCCTGTGCGACATTTACTGAGGTGATTCGCCAGGCCTCCGATAAACACGCCACCATGGGAGGCATCATGGCCATTGAAAACTCCATTGCCGGGAGTATTTTACCCAACTACAATCTTCTCCAAAAGTCAAACCTTTTCGTTGCGGGAGAAGTTTACCTGCAGATTGACCAGCACCTGATGGTGAATCCTGGGGTAAAACTCGCAGACATAAAAGAAGTGCATTCTCATCCAATGGCACTGCAACAGTGCCTTGGATTCCTGAACCCGCATGGTTGGAAATTGATTGAAACCGAGGATACTGCCCTTAGTGCCAAGCATGTTCAGGTGCGGAAGAGCAAGCATGTCGCAGCGATTGCCGGAAAGCTGGCTGCTGAATTGTTTGGTCTGGACATCATTGCACCCAAGATCCATGATGTCAAAAACAATTATACCCGATTTCTGATCCTCCAGCAAAATCCTTCCGAGGTGGAGGGAGCCAACAAGGCATCCATCAATTTTCAAACAGATCATGCAAAAGGAAGGCTGTCTGAAGTGTTGACAGTGATTGCAAAAGAAGGCATCAACCTGAGCAAACTTCAATCCTTTCCAATTGCAGGAAGCAAGTTCAAGTATGGTTTCCATGCAGATCTTGAATTTGATACTATTGGTCAGTACAAAAAACTCATCGGTAAATTGGAAAAAAAGACAGCATCCCTTAGGATTCTGGGTGTGTACAAAAAAGGAAAATTCAACAAGTAGGATCATGATCAATGTTTCATCGCGATTGAATGGAATTGGTGAATATTATTTTTCATCAAAATTGAGGGAGATCGACGAACTCAACAAAGCGGGACATCAGGTTGTCAACCTGGGCATTGGAAGCCCAGACCTGCCACCACACCCCTCTGTAGTAGAGGCATTGCACCAGGAGGCAGCCAAGCCCAATACGCATGCATACCAGTCTTACAAGGGGTCTCCTGTTCTTCGCAATGCCGTCTCAGCCTGGTACAAGAAATGGTACCAAGTGGAAGTAGATCCGAATACAGAAGTACTTCCCCTTATCGGAAGCAAAGAAGGCATCATGCACATTTGCATGACTTACCTGGATCAGGGTGATGCAGCGCTTGTACCCAATCCAGGTTATCCAACCTATACCAGTGCAGTAAAACTGGCGGGTGGAGAACTGTTGTCATACCGGCTAGAGGAAGAGAATGATTGGCATCCTGATATCGAGGCTTGGAAACAAATGATTGAGCAGTACAATGCCCAATCCAGCGGAAAGGTGAAATTACTTTTTCTGAACTATCCACACATGCCGACAGGCCAGTTGCCTGACAAGCAATTGTTACAAGAAATCATTGATTTTGCCAAAGCCCAAAACATTTTGATTGTTCATGACAATCCGTATAGTTTTATCCTCAACGATGAGCCAATCAGCCTTTTTGAATTCGACAAGAACAAAGAGGTTGTTGTAGAGCTCAATTCACTGAGCAAGTCGCATAATATGGCCGGATGGCGTGTGGGAATGATTGTAGGCTCATCAACACATATCAATGCAATTTTGAGGTTTAAAAGCAACATGGATTCGGGCATGTTTTTGCCAGTACAGATTGCTGCAGCAAAAGCATTGGAACTGGATCAGGATTGGTTTGATAGCGTCAATGAAATATATGCGCAACGCAAGGAGCAGGCTCTGGTATTGCTGGATTTGCTTGGATGCAGCTATTCAAAAGATCAGGTGGGAATGTTTGTCTGGGCGCGCATTCCCAATGATTATGCATCAGGATTTGAATTGAGCGATGCCGTCCTCGAAAAAGCACGAGTCTTTATTACACCTGGTGGAATATTTGGCGATGCTGGAAATCAATATGTGCGCGTGAGCCTTTGCAGCAAGAAGGAGATTTTGGAGGAAGCCATTGATCGGGTCAGAAAAACATTCACAAAACAATAATTTTCATCATATCAATCAACCATGAAAAAGAATTTTGCCATTGTAGGTGTGGGTTTGATCGGAGGATCACTGGCGCTAAAGTGCAGAAAAAATGGGTTGGCCAACAGGATTGTTGGAGTTGACAGTAATCAGGGACATGGCTCGAAAGCCATTGAATTGGGGCTTGTTGACGAGATGATGACATTGGATGAGGCTATCCGTGTCGCTGATGTGATTGTACTTGCTGTTCCGGTTGGTGTATTGTCTGCATTACTTCCTTACGTCTTGGATAGGGTGTCACATCAGGTTGTCATTGATATGGGATCAACCAAGAGTCAACTTGCTAACCTGGTGAAAGATCATCCTCATCGGGGAAGGTTTGTAGCCTCTCATCCCATGTGGGGTACAGAATACAGTGGTCCTGAAGCGGCTGTTGAGAATGCATTTGAGGATAAAGCCGTTATTGTATGCGATAGCATAGACAGCGATCCTGATGCATTGGAGATTGCAACTGAAATTTTTAAGTCATTGAAGATGCGCATCATCGAAATGGGATCAAATGACCATGATCTTCATGCGGCCTATGTAAGTCATATCTCTCACATCACATCCTTTGCCCTGGCCAATACGGTGTTGGAAAAAGAGAAAGAAGATGATGCCATCTTTGAAATGGCCAGTGCAGGTTTTGAAAGCACAGTGCGTTTGGCAAAAAGCAATCCTGACATGTGGACACCCATCCTGATGCAAAATCGTGAAAATATTCTTGATGTACTCAATGAGCATATTACCCAGTTGAGAAAATTCAAATCATGCCTTGAAAAAGAAAATTGGGAGTACCTGAATGAGTTGATGAGCAAAGCAAACCAGATCCGCAGGATCATTCATTAATACACTTAAACCTTCCTTATTTAATCCTTAATTTTACAAAATGGAATCAACTGAAACAACCCAAGAATCAACAGTTCAGGCCGCCTGGAACAAAAGACCGCTGATCATTTCAGGTCCCTGTAGTGCAGAAACAGAAGAGCAAGTCATTGAAACTGCAGAGCGTCTTGCCAAGACTGGAAAAGTAGACATGCTGCGCGCAGGAATCTGGAAGCCACGTACCAAGCCTGGAATGTTTGAAGGCATCGGTGCCAAAGGTTTGCCTTGGCTTCAAAAAGCTAAAAATCTTACTGGCCTGCCCACTACAGTGGAAGTGGCTACGGGTAAGCAAGTTGAAGATGCCCTGACTTTTGATGTCGATGTGTTGTGGATTGGTGCGAGAACTACCGTGAACCCTTTCAGTGTTCAGGAAGTAGCTGATGCCTTGCGCGGTGTTGATGTGCCTGTATTGATCAAGAATCCCATCAATCCTGATCTTGAACTTTGGCAGGGTGCTGTTGAGCGTGTGGCAAGGGCTGGCATCAAACAAATCGGATTGATCCATCGTGGATTTTCTTCCTACGGAAATACAGAATTCAGGAACGCGCCCATGTGGCATTTGGCCATCGAGATGAAGCGCCGTATGCCTGGAATGCCCATCATCAATGATCCTTCTCATATCTGTGGACGCAGGGATATTTTGCAGGCAACCGCCCAAAAGGCAATAGACCTTGATTTTGATGGTTTGATGATTGAAAGCCACATTGATCCGGACAATGCATGGAGTGATGCCAAACAACAAATCACTCCAGAGCGTCTTGCAGAAATGCTGTCTGCGATCAGCTGGAGAAAAGAAGATGTTCCATCTGAATCTTACCACGCGGCATTGGATAAACTCCGTGAGCAAATCAATCATATCGATGATGAATTGATGCAATTGATTTCACAAAGGATGTCCATCGCAGAGAAAATCGGAGAATACAAGCGCAACAACAATGTTACCATCCTTCAGGCAACGCGTTGGAATGAGGTACTCGAGAAGGCATTGCAGAAAGCAGGAAAGGTTGGCTTGAGTGATGAATTCATTACCCGTTACATGGATGCCATCCACATGGAAAGCATCAACAGGCAGAATAAAATCATGAATGACTGATTTTAATGAACAAGAAGAAGATTACATTTTCGAGTGCTTCGGTTGATTTTTATTTTGATGCCCTTTTCAGTCGGCTGGATACAGTTGTTGACAGGAAAAAAGCAATCATCATCACAGATGCCAATGTTTTTGAAGCCCATCCATCCAAGTTCAGGAATTGGAATGTGATTACATTAAAGCCTGGCGAGGAGTACAAAGTACAACCCACGGCTGATGCCATCATTGAGCAACTCATTGCTTTTCAGGCTGACAGGAAATCTATCCTTGTTGGTGTTGGAGGTGGGGTGGTTACCGATCTTACTGGATATGTAGCCTCCATCTTCATGCGGGGCATCCAGTTTGGTTTTGTGCCCACATCATTGCTGGCAATGGTGGATGCATCCATCGGGGGGAAAAATGGAATTGATGTTGGCCAGTATAAAAACATGGTGGGCATCATCAGACAGCCCTCTTTCATTTACTATGATCAATCTTTTTTGAAAACGCTTCCTGATGCAGAATGGTCAAATGGATTTGCAGAGATCATCAAGCATGCTTGTATCCTGGATGCCAAGACGTTTCAATTGCTAGAGTCTTCCAACCTGGAAAAAGTAAAGAAGAGTAAAAAAATGATGCAGGAAATCATACTCAGCAATGTTAAGCTAAAGGCCGGTGTTGTTAAAAGGGATGAGTTAGAAGCAGGAGAGCGAAAAATGCTGAATTTCGGTCATACCCTTGGCCATGCGCTGGAAACCCAATATGAATTGACCCATGGACAAGCCGTTGCATTGGGAATGGTTTTTGCCAGCTGGCTTTCTGCAAACCTGCTCGGGTTCAAGGATGCATCCCGTGTGGAACAAACACTGATCAATTTTGGTTTGCCAACAAGGGGTGCTTTCGATATTGAAAAAGTTTTCAATGTCCTGAAAATGGACAAAAAAAGAATCAGCAAAACCATGAGCTATATTTTGTTGAAAAGAATAGGCAGGGGCGTAATCAATGAAATTGATGTGGATGCACTCAAAATTCATCTCACGACCTACAACGAAACAAACAAAAAGAAAAAATGATAGCAATCGTACATCCATCCAGCATTGCTGGGACCTTGCGTGCACCTCGATCCAAGAGTGATATGCAAAGGGCCTGTGCAGCAGCGTTGCTTCACGATGGAGTCACCCATATCATCGATCCTGGAAAAAGCAACGATGACCTGGCCGCATTGGATGTTATTTCAAAATTAGGTGCAGAAGTTACTGAGCAGGACAATGCAGTAATCATCAAAAGCAAAGGCGTTCATCCTTTTTCTGATGTGATCAACTGTGGAGAAAGTGGTTTAGGCATCAGGATGTTTACTCCCATTGCAGCGCTGAGCGCAAGGGAGTTGAAGATCAGTGGTACTGGTTCACTCTTGAGCAGACCCATGCATTTTTTTGATGTAATTTTTCCACAGCTTGGCATTTCCATCCAATCGAATGAGGGAAAGCTGCCGCTTTTGATCAAAGGTCCTATGCTCCCCAGTTCAATTGAGGTGGATGGTAGTTTGAGTTCCCAGTTTCTTACTGGTTTGTTGATGGCATATGCTGCTGCTGGAGCAAGTAATGTTACCATAACGGTGAAGGATTTGAAAAGCAAACCCTATATAGATCTTACGCTTGGTGTGTTGAAATCATTTGGCATGAAAGTTCCAGTGGTAGCGGATTACGAAACCTTCACTTTCAGTGCTGATGAACATGTTCAGCCTTCAGGAGACATCAATTACAGTGTTGAAGGGGATTGGAGTGGGGCTGCATTTTTATTTGTTGCAGGCGCCATTGCTGGAGACATCAGTATTCAGGGAATGAAGTCTGATTCGGTTCAAGCAGATATGAAAATTTTAGAAGCCATCAAAGATGCTGGTGCAAAGCTAAGTGTTGATGACGGTGTATACCATGTAGGTCCTGCTGATTTACATGCATTTCATTTTGATGCTACTGAATGTCCAGACCTGTTTCCTCCTTTGGTCGCCCTGGCAGCATATTGTACTGGTGATACTGTCATCAAAGGCGCCCTGCGGTTGACACATAAGGAAAGCAACAGGGCATTGACGTTACAGGATGTTTTTGGTAAAATGGGGGTACAGATTGACCTCGATGGGGATTTGATGATTGTTCATGGAAATCGTCATCTCAACGGTGCAAGGGTACACTCTCACCATGACCACAGGATTGCCATGGCTGCAGCTGTTGCCGCATTAGGTGCAAATGGCGAAGTCCTGATTGAAGAGGCGGAGGCCATCAACAAATCCTATCCAGATTTTTATGAACATTTGAAAGCCTTGGGTGCTTCCATTGCATTGCAAACAGTTTAAACTGATCCAATGAATCATTTCGGTGAATTATTTACAGTCAATATTTTTGGTGAGTCACATGGAGAAAGTGTAGGTGTAGTCATTGATGGTTGCCCTGCAGGATTGCCACTTGCTGTGGAGGACTTTGTTGTCGATACTGAAAGAAGAAAAGGGGGCACCCAGAAAGGTACTACGCCCCGTCAGGAAGAAGACCTTCCCTTGTTCAAAAGCGGTGTTTTCAACGGTAAGACAACTGGGGCACCCTTGACTCTTTTGTTTGAAAACAAGAACACACGGTCCGGTGATTATGAGAAACAGCGTGCTGTGCCAAGGCCTGGTCATGCGGATTTTGTTGCCCATAAAAAATTCAGTGGTTTTGAGGATTTTCGAGGAGGTGGGCATTTTAGTGGTCGCTTGACGCTCTGTCTGGTTGCCGCTGGTGTTGTGGCCAAAAAAATATTAAAAAACATTACCGTTGTAGCGGAAATTACTTCCATCGGCGGAGAATCAGATCCTGAAAAAGGATTACAAAAGGCGATTGAAAACAAAGATTCTGTTGGAGGAATTGTAGAATGCAGGGTCAACGGTTTACCACTGGGATTGGGGGAGCCTTTTTTTGATTCTGTTGAATCCTTGATTGCTCATGCGGTGTTTGCTATTCCTGCAGTAAGAGGGATTGAATTTGGCACCGGCTTCAAAGCTGCAGACATGTTTGGCATTGATCACAATGATGCCATCGAGAATGCAGATGGAAAAACGACCACCAACCATGCTGGAGGAATTGTTGGCGGAATTACCAATGGAAATGAGCTTGTGTTCAGGATTGCCATAAAGCCCACTTCTTCAACCCCCAAAGACCAGTTTACCTATAACTGGGAAACGGATCAGATGGAATCATTTGCCGTAAGGGGAAGGCATGACCTATGCATTGCCTTGAGGGTTCCTCCGGTATTAGAGGCTACTGCCGCCATTGTTTTGGTAGACCTCATGTTGCGGGAGCAAATGATAAAAAGGGTATATTCATAGAATAATTCAGATCAATGGGCCTTATTTATCATATTACCACAAGCGAAGCATGGACAAAAGCAAAGGAGACAGGGTCCTATGCAACTCCATCACTCAAGGAAGAGGGTTTCATTCATTGCAGTGAGTTGTCTCAGGTAGAAGACATCCGATCCAGGTTTTATACCGATGTACATGACTTGGTATTGCTGACCATTGATACAGAAAAACTGACCAGTCAATTGATTTTTGAATGGTCTCCTTCAGTCCAAAACACCTTTCCCCATATTTACGGACCCATCAATGTAGACGCTGTTGTTGATCTGACAGCAGTTTGATGATCATTGTATCATTGATCTCAGTGCAGTGAAGGAAAGGTCAAGTACCTCATAGGCCGATGCACCAGGCCAGGAATAATGCCACCATTCTGTTTCCAACGCAACAAAACCGAATTTTTCCATGGTGGTTCTCAGCAACAACCTGTTCCTGATCCTCACATCATCAATATTTGTTGCACCATGAAAAGCAGCTGGTGAGAAATCATCATATGGGGTTGGCATTGCCAATTCCTTTCCTGTCCTTAAATCCACCAAGGTTAGATCAACTGAGGTACCCCGGTTATGCCCACTTCCCTTTGATGGATTGGCCACAAATCGTTCATCATGGATCAACTCCCAAAATCGAACGGTCGTTCGATAGGGTCGGTAGGCATCCCATATTTTAATGCCGAGCCCTTTTTCTTTCAAATCCTCGGCCACTTTTGCCAAAGCGAGGGCTGGATTTAGTCTCAGATAAGTGGTGTTGGTATTTCTGGGGTATAATCTCTTTCGGGTAAAATTATGTTTACTTGCATACCTGAGCTCGTATTGTACGTTGTGGATCAGCCTTTTAAGTTCGACCATGGTCTGCAGCGTATCCAACTTAACCAATGCATGGAATGAACTTTTTTCTTTGATGGGTTTCAGCTTGACAATCTTTTTTTGCTGCCCCCATCCCATTGTTGTAAAAAGGATGAAAAAAACCGTTGTAATGATTGTATATTTCACAAAGCGATGATTGAAAGATGCTACTAAGATAATGCGAATCAATTGCATTTATTTTTATTGGTCAATCGTTTGATATTCAAATAGTTATACAAAAATATTTTTGCGGTGCTGGGTTTGACTACCTTTATGTTTCATTGCTGCTCAAAAAATGACTATATCTTTCAACAAATCCATCATTCTTCATTTCATGACCGTTATGATCATGTTGGGGCCGATTCTATCAGTTGCACAAAAAAAAGTCAACTACAGGAATGTTCCTCAATTGGACAGTGCAGTGGGTTATGCCAGTTTTTATTCGAATAAATTCATTGGCAAGAAAACCGCCAATGGAGAGGTTTTTAGCCAGGATAAATTGACCTGCGCCCACAATTCCTTGCCCATGGGAACCATCCTGAAGGTTACAAACCTGAATAATGACAAATCAGTTGTTGTGAGGGTCAATGATCGGATGCATCATCGGAATTCCCGGCTTGTAGACTTGTCAAGGACGGCTGCCCAAAAATTGGATTTCAAGGGTATCGGAGTCATTAAGGTAAGGGTAGAGGTGCAAAAAAGAGGCTAATTCAGATTAATATCCCCAAAAAATAATAATTATTTTAAGTTTCAACTCTCACCGACTATTTTTGTTATACTCAAAACTCAATTGTTTATGAAAAGAATATTGTTATTTGTATTTGCCGTAGTATTGTTTCAGACAGGATTTGCCCAATCAAAGCCATCCAACAAAAAAAGCAGGCTACTTGGAATCCAGTTTACTGGTCATGATTTCGAGACTCCAGCTGATCTAAATTCAAAAGGGATGTCTTTTGTATTGACAGATAACCAATGGAGCAGTTTTGACAGGAAAAGGGTAGGTATGGCCATCACTTATACTGAGGGATTGAACGATAAGTTTGATTTTAATGCAAGATTGGGAATGTCCAATGTAGATTATACCCTTTCCAATAAGCCCTATGCATCAAGTACAGGGTCAAGTACGTATACCGAACTGGATGCCAATCTCTTCATGAAGTTATTGACCGATGACTATGTTGTATCACCTTTCCTTTCAATTGGTGCAGGTGCTTCAGTATGGAAGGGGTATTATGCTAGTTACATGCCTGCAGGCGTTGGTTTACAATTTAATCTTTTTGATGAAACATTTTTTACATTTCAGAGTCAATACAGAATACCAGTGACGGGCAATGCTGCTAACAATTTGTTTTTTAGCATAGGAGTTTCAGCTGTGCTTGATAAATAAAAACTAACCAATAAAGTATTTAAAAAAGCCTGGATCTTTCCAGGCTTTTTTTATTGTTTTTTCCCAAATACCCTCTTCAGCAGTCCTCCACGTTTTCGATCAACACTGTCTTTGGCAGGCTGAACATTTTCTTTGACGGGTGGCGGTGTTGGTTTGGGTACTTCTTTCGGAGCAGCGGGGTCTTCAAATTTTTGGGATTCTGTGACGACTTTTTCCTTTCCTGTGCTGATGGGAATTTCAATGTACTCCCCAGACTTGCTACCATCTTCACCTTCCACGGGCAGTAATTCTTGAGCATCTATTGCTTGGTTGTAGTCAAAGATAATCTCGTTTTGCATGCTTGCCGGAGGTATGAAAGCTGCATCTGGATCTATATTCAGGCTTTTGTCGTTGAATACCTGTTGATAATAATATGCCCATGCCGGCATCGCCATCTGAGAGCCTCCAGAGGTGTAAAGCATCCTGAGAAAAGGATCATCACATCCGACCCATACACCAGATAAAAGTTGTGGGCTAAACCCAATGAACCAACCATCAGCATTGTCGTTGGTAGTTCCTGTTTTACCAGCAATTTGTCCGCTGATGCCATAAGCACCCCTCAATGCCCTTCCTGTACCGAAATTAACTACGCCTTCAAGCATCTTGGTCATGATATAGGCTTCGCTCTCACTGATCACTTCTTTGGATTCAGACCTGAAAGAAGCCAATACATTGCCATTCCGGTCCTCAATTCGACTGATAAAATAAGGTTTTACATTGAAACCCCTGCCAGGAAACATGCTATAGGCCTGTACCATTTCAAATAAAGAAAGATCTGCAGAACCCAGTGCAATAGAAGGGTAGGGAGGGATCTTGCTTTGAATTCCACATTGTTTCGCAAATTCAACTGTCCGCTGAACGCCCAATTGATTGATCAGATAAACGGCACCAGGGTTTTTTGAAAAGGCAAGACACACTGCCATGGGGCCGCCATCTCCCTCAATCATTTTTCCTCCCATATTGATCGGTCCGCCGGGGAAAATGGATTCTGGTTTGTATCCGTTCATTACACCCAATGTATAGAGGAGGGGTTTGAATGTTGACCCCACTTGTCTTTTTGTTTTGATGTTCACATGGTCAAACTTGAATCTTTTGAAATTACTTCCTCCCACCCATGCTTTGACTTCCCCAGTTTGTGGGTCCATTGACAACAGTCCAATTTGCATGATTTGCTTGTGATAGCGAATGGAATCAATTGGCGACATCATGGTATCTGTCTCCCTTTTTTCATTCCAGGAGAAGATTTTCATCTTGACGGGCTCCATGAAACTTTTTTTGATCTCTTCCTCGTCCAATCCATCATCTTTGAGATTCCTCCACCGGTCAGATTGTTTCATGGCATTCGTCATTACGGCTTTGCCCTCAGGTGTTTGCCAGGTAGATCCATCCTTTATATTGTATTGGCTGCTAAAGACCTTTTGCAGGTTCTGCATGTGCCTGTATACCGCTATTTCAGCATACTCTTGCATCCTTGGATTAATCGTCGTGAATATTTTCAATCCGTCTTTGTAGATATCATAGGGTTCACCTGTTGCCGGATTTTCATTTTCTTTGCACCAATTCTTCAATTCCTCTCTCAGTACTTCTCTGAAATAAGGGGCAATACCTGAATTTTCATCCAGCTTCTGGTACTTTAATTGTATAGGGGCAATTTTCATTGCCCTTGCCTCTTCTTTTGTCAATACTTCGTTCCTTACCATCTGTTCAATAACGGTATTGCGCCGGGCCATGGCAGCCTTAGGATTACGCCTTGGATTGTATCTTGTGCTGCCCTTGAGCAATCCAACCAAAACGGCTGCTTCTTCTACAGCAAGCTGTCCTGGCTCCTTTTGAAAATAGGTTTTGGCAGCATTCCTGATGCCATAGGTCTCGTCCCCGTAATTCACCATGTTCAGGTAAAGGGTAATGATTTCTTCTTTTGTCAGGTTGCTTTCAAGGCGAATGGCTACAATCCATTCCTTGAGTTTTTCAATGATTCTTGTAACACTTTTGCTGCTCTGCTGACCAAGCAATGCTTTGGCGGTTTGCTGGGTAATTGTACTGGCTCCACCTTCACTCCCAAGAAAGATAATCGCGCGAAGAAGACTTTTGATGTCTATTCCAGAGTGCTCATAGAATCGCTCATCTTCTGTTGAAATCAAGGCCCTGATGACATTGGGTGAGATGTCCTGGTATTTTACATTGATTCTATCCTTTAGGTAAAACTTACCCATCATCGTTCCGTCATCTGCATAAATTTCAGAAGATGACATCATAGAGGGATTTTCAAGCTCTTCAATAGACGGAAGCTTTCCAAACAGCCCAACATAAATCAAAAGAATCAGCAAGAAAACTGCGCTCCATGCGTACAGGAAAAATTTCCAAAAAAACCTGACTGGCTTGGATGTCTCACTGCTCTTTTTCAGATGATCCTTCATGGAGTAAAGCTAAATAAAAGCCCTGTCTTTAAGGAAAAGGAAACCTTAAAATTTTCCGGGAATCTGGGCCCTGATGAACTGAAGATATGGCCCGGTGACTTTTTCCTCCAATACTTTTTTCAGGTTGTTCGGGGAGATGATGACAAAGGTATATTTTTCGGCGGGCAGCCATGGGAAGATCTCTTTCGAAGCAATTGGGGCGGTTTTCTCAACATACCCCAATGCTTCTGCTGCATTGGCAAAAACGCTGATGAGAATATAAGGTGATTCTCCAATTTTATCATTGCGCATGGATAACTGACTTCCTGCAAATCTTTCTGCATTGTACCTGGTCAATGCCCGTTTGGCCTCATTGATATACACAATATCAACATCCTTCAGCAAAAGCAATACACCATATTGCTCTGTTGGATTGTAGACGTAACCATCTGCTTTTTTCTCTATCACTGGTGCTTTAAATGAAGTGGTGTCAGTTTTTGTTTTGGCTATCACTGGTGCTTGTACTACCTGTCTTTGTATGGGCTCTGTTTTGACCTTGGTTTCTTTGGTCTTCGGAAGAGGGCTGTCATCAATCCATTTGACGCTATCTTCAATTTGTCTTGATATCGAAATGGAGCGAAGCTCATTTTCGATGATTTCTCTTCTGTTCAGTGCATCAGCCAGCAGACCTGCTTTCATGGCAACAGGAGAATTTGGGTAGAGGGAAGGGATCTTGTTCAATGCATCCACGGCGAGGCTATCTTGTTTGTTTTTGATATAATAGACCGCTTCGATGTACAGCAATTGTGGAGACCAATTGTTCTCTCCGTGAAGTGAATCTGCTTTTCTTTTTTCTGCACGCGCCAAATCAAATTTTCCCGAGAGAAAAAGGTCGTAAATCTTGTCATACTGTTGTGTGACTTTTTTGGACTTTTCATTTTTTGCCTTGCCAATGCTCAATGGGTCGCGCAACATTTTATTCATTTCACTGGCTGGAAAATTTTCTGCCAATTGGGATTGATAAAACAAGGCTTTGGAGTTGTTCCCTGTTTGACGGTAGCAATATGCAAGGTCAAACAAGATTTTTTCAAGTGCTGCAATATTGGTTTTTTGATTGATCAGTTTTTCATTCCAGTCAATCGATTCTTTACAATCTTCCAGCTTGTCCTTGTAGATGCTCCCTAGTTTTTGATAAGCGTCAAATTTCCTTTCATTGGATGCAGCCAGTTTCTCTGCTGTTAATGGAAGCCTTTCCCTGAGGGTCTCAAGGGAAAGATCAGCTGCTGCAATGGTGTCAGTAGCTTTTGATTCAGTTCCGGTGGGTTTGGGGAGGTTCGACCGCATGGCCGCATTCAGGGCTGCTGCCCTTCTCCAGTTGTCTCCATTCGCCCGGTTCCCCCATTTGTTTTTGAAGGAAATGCTTCCCTGAGCTTTGAGAGATGGGTTGTTGAAATACCATTCTCCTTTTTTTTGTTCTGCAGGGAAAAGGCTTGCTGTATTGTCATCCAGCAACGTATTTCTGGGAGCAGTACCGCCTGTTTGTTTTTCATTGTCTTCAGACAATCCTTGTTCCTTTCTTAATTTTTTCAGGACTGTTTTCAATTCGGCCTCTCTTTCTTTTTCCGGCAGCGAGGCAAGGGTCTGTAGGCTGTCTTCGGAATGAACAATGTTTAATGCATCATAAAGTGCATTAGCAATGACTTTTTTCCTGGTGATTTCTTCAGGATCTTTTTGATTGTCAACATTGATGCTGTCGTAATATTTTTTGGCCAGTGCATATTGCTTGGTGGTGAATGCCAATGAAGCAATATGTAAATTTGTAGTGTTTCGGAGATCAGTATCAGTAGTATTGAACAGATTGCTCTTGACCAGCAATCCAATTGCGTTGGGGATATTTTCTCTTTTCAATTCCATCTCCGATGCTGCGGCATAAATGATGGAACGGTAGGCCGTGTATTTTTCCTTGTTGGCCATGTTGATCAATGCCTTTATGTGCTGATCAATCTTTTGTTCCTGATTGGTTTCGTTCGAAGTCAACCCTATCTGGTAGATGCGTGCGTAGGCCTCCATGATTGGATCTGTGGTGAGCGATACAGCCTTCTCAAAAAAATCGTCAGCTTTTTTGTTTTGGTTGGCTTTTGCATAAAGTTGTGCAATCAAAAAAAGTCTTCTCGCCTGCTCTGCATTGTCTTCACAGGCCCCCAATGATTTTTCTAGATAAAAAGCTGCAGAATCAGATTGTTGCTTCCTGTAAAAAAGGTAGGCTTTTAACTCCGCCAATTTTTCGGTCAATCTTTTGGGGAACAGCTCATCCTGATAAAGGGTTTCAATCATACCACTTGCATCATCTTCATTTCCCAATTCCAATTGTGTTCTGATGATCCAAAGCAGCGCATCATTCCTGACCAACCTGTGTGGTGAAAATTTATTTTCTTTTGATGCGATATTGAAAATATTCCCATTGGCATTGATATTGGAACCGATGGATTTTTCAAATCCAATTTCATCTTTGCTGCGTGGCTGAAAATTATAATTGATGTATTGAAATACATCGTAAGCCGAGTCAAACTTCTTTTGGTAGAAATAGGATTGGCCCATCAGTAAATAAAGGTCATCCACCCAATCATTCCTGAGGTCATGCAGCAATATGCCATTATTGACCTTGATTACGACAGAGTCCAGGTCTTGTTGTTGTTGAGCTGTTTGATCAAGGCTGTAATTGAAAAATGGAATCAGGGCAGTGAAAGTATCCTTATAGGTTTGTTTGGCTGATGAAATGACTTTGGATAACTTTAGGTTGGCATTGAAGTGAAAATTGTAGTGGGATACAATATTTTCCTTTAATCTTTTTACGGGATTGATTTTCTTGTCCGGTGTCAGTTCAGAGGCCAGCTTTCTGTTTTCATAGGCCTTTGGTTTTATAAGGTCATAGGTAATGTTTCCTTGTGCCATAACGCCCATGGTCATCAATATGCAGACCAAAACCAATAATGGCCTCGCTGGCTGAAAAACCATATGATCTAGCGCATGTTTCAAGGAATGTAAAAATACATTTAATCCTGCTATTTTTAAAGGCCCTGTTTTGCCAATTAACAGTAACTTTACACCCTGATTTCATCAATTTTTCCATGGCAGAGCAGACCACAAAACAGAGCAGGTTCAAAAGATTGACCAACAGGTATAGGCTTGTGGTAATGAATGACCATACGTATGAGGAAGTTGTTACGTTCAAACTGACGCGGTTGAGTGTTTATATTGCATCGTGCTTTGTTTTTGTGATGTTGGTTGCTCTTACCACTGCATTGATCAGTTTTACTCCTTTGAAATATTATGTGCCTGGATATGGCAGCCAATCAGAAAGACGAGAGCTGACAAAACTCAAGTTGCGAGCTGACTCACTAGAGAAACAGATGCTTTACCGGGAAGCTTATTGGGAAAATGTCAGGAATGTACTCTCCGGGAAAGCAGAGTTGATTTTGGACACTGCAGTCATCTCCATCCCCGAATTGGACGAGATAAAGGATTGATATGACATCCCTTCCCCCCACAAAGAAATCTCCTGATGGATCCTGGATGAAGTACATGGGTCTTGGTGCCCAGTTTTTTGGGTCCATCCTCATTTCACTTGGAATAGGTTGGAAGCTTGACCCGCTAGCAGGATTTAGTTCTCCGGTATTGATTTGGATCCTTCCCCTTTTGGCGGTAGTTTTCAATCTGGTGAGGATCATTATCGATACAAATAAAAAAGACAAATGAAACTGAGAAAAGCCCTAAGACCCATCATCATCTTTTTTGCAGTAGTGAATATTCTAACGGCCTCCCTGTATTCAACCCTTAACAAAATGGGGCTTGATGCAGATGTTTTTTTGGTTGGTAATCTTTTCATTTGCATGCTTACACTGGTATCATTTTGGATGATGCACAATGGGCTTCAATCAAAGTCTACAGCAGGGTTCATGTCATCAGTGTACGGTTCATTCATCATCAAGTTGGTCCTTGCTGCCTTGGTCGTGGTAGCCTATGCACAATGGAAAGGCAATGCCATGAATACTCCAGCCTTGCTTTCCTCTATGTTCACATACCTGGTATATACCTATTTGGAAGTGAAGGGGCTGCTGGCATTGGTCAAAAAAGATTGATTATGTCAAAGAATGAAGCACCATTGGATTCTTTGGCCAGTTTTCTTCCTCCAGGTTCATTTCCGCTGGTGGAACCTTTCTTGTTGCATTATAAGGTACACCTGACGATTACACGATCCCGCCAATCAGTATTGGGGGATTATCGAAATGCCCACGCAGACAAGGCACACAGGATCACTGTCAACGGCAATCTCAATCCCTATGCATTTTTAATTACCCTGTTGCATGAGTTGGCTCACCTGATTACTTTTATGCGTTTCGGCCATAAAGTGGCATCGCATGGCCAAGAGTGGAAAGCTCAATTTGCTGATTTACTGAAGCAGTTTTTGCAGTCCAGGCTTTTCCCTGAGGATATTGCACATCAATTGTTCGTCTCATCAAGAAATCCTGCAGCAAGTTCCTGTGCAGATGATGCATTGATGAGGATTCTGAGAAAATATGATCCAGTGAAAGAGGGACATTGTCTTGTTGAGGAACTACCTGTTGGTTCATTGTTTGAGATCAAGAACAACAGGATTTTCAGGAGAGAAGAGAAAGTAAGAAAGCGTATCAAGGCTGTGGAACTGACAACTGGTAAAGTTTATTTGTTCAGTCCGGTCTATGAAGTGAAGCTGCATGCCTGATCAGAGGGATTTCAGCATCCATACTGAACAGCCAAAATGTCCTGTATCTCCCAAAGGCTTGTCAAGATAGTTGAAGCCGAATTTTTCATACACCGATATTGCTATTTTAAGCTCAGGAAGGGTTTCAATGTACATAGCATCAAATCCCATTTCCTTTGCTGTGCTCATGCACTTGTTCAAGAGTAGGGCCCCTGTGCCCTTTGCCCTGGCTTCAGGGAGGAGGTACATTTTTACGAGTTCACAGATGCCTGCAGGTAAACCAGGGCTGGGGAAAATTCCACCACCACCCAATATATGGCCTTCCTGCTCTGCGATAAAGTATGCTGCTCCTTTTTCTTGAAAAAGTTCAAAGAGATGATCGGTGGTTTTGTCGTAATAAACGGTCCCAGGCTTGTTGGCCCCGAATTCTGTAAGACAGGACCGTATGATGGTAGCAATCATCGGGTTATCTGCTAAGCTGATGGACCGAATGTTGATTGGATTGGACATGCTGCAAAGATAGTTGTATTCAAATTCAAGCGATGCTCATCCTTTTGATTGGCGGTTGATCAACTTGTCCATCACATCCAGGTGTGGCAGTGTGATGATGGACAGAAAAATAAAGACGGCTGGAAGCGGATCCATTTTCATTCCTGTGCCATTCCAGATGAAGGCCATGAAAATAAAGCCGAAGGCAGCTAGAAAGGTCATGGGGAGTGCATTCTTCCACAATGTCAAAGGTTTGGTTGCCATTTCTTCTTTTGCGTCATGTAAATACCTGAAAATGATTTCAAAGGATTTGATCGCATGCCATCCCCCAAAGTACAAAGCAAATGCAGGCAGCAAGGGAAGCTGTGAGCAGAGCATTAGAATTGCAAAGAGGTTGATGATGTATGGGTATGAAATGCTAATCTTATTTTTTTTATAGGCGATGGCTGCAATTGAGAAGAAAAGACATACCACTCCGCTAAAATAATAGATACCATTGCGCTTTAAATGCTCCATGGTTGTTTGAGCAATCTCGGAACCTTGGGTAATGCGTAGAACAACAGAAGCTGTTTCTTCGAAATGAGACAACAGGATGATCATGAGCACAAGACTTCCCCACAGCATGCGGCTGAGGTTCCACGCCCTTGTATCAACGGCATTTGAGAGATCAGTTTCTCCAAAATGCCAGGCTGAAATGAGCAGAAAAATGATCAGGCTGATACCTGGAAAAAATATCCAGGAGGCTGAGTAAAGGAGGATGGCAAGTACGTATTTCCCAAGAAATTGCTGAATGCTAAAACTTTGTCCACTGCTGATGGCACTTGTTTTTGCAATGATATGGTCCAAGGCACCATGTGGAATGCCAGTGGCCCCAATCATGATGGCAAAATACATCAGCTGTATTTTTGCTGGGATTTCACCATTGTATTGTTGCCATGCAAAAAGGATCAATCCAATCAGAGCGTTGATCCAGGTAATTCGACTAAAGTTGCTTTTGTTCATCTTGATTTTATGAACCGGGTTTAAATAGAGAAAGGCCCAAGTAGAACAAGGGCCTTTCTCTGTATTGTACAGTTCTTTTTATTTGGATTCAGAACGGCTAAGCAAGTAGATCACAAGACCAAAGCCAATTTTGTTTACAGCATCACCGATGTTGTAAATGATATCCATGTTAAGACCACCAATGCCCAGAGCATCAGCAGTTACTCCGAACAATCCGCCTGGAGTACCAACGATGTATCCCAAAGGATAAATAGCCCATCCTACAAGAACGAACCATCCAAGGGTTTTGTTGGCTTTTGCAACTGCAGGAGATGCAGCTGTAGCGAGTTTGGAAACTTCTCCAAACCATACAAGGTAAACGATGTAGAAATAAGCTGCACCGCTGATTACACCCCAAAGAACAGACTGGTCTCTGTAGATGGTTTCGCCGAAATAGCCAGTTACAAGCATTACTACTGAAGCGAAGATTAATTTCCAAAGAAGGCCTGTTGTGCCACCAGATTTTTTGGTAATCAGGTAAAACTCAACGCACATCAAAGGAACAGTCAACAACCAGTCAACATAACGGAAGAAGGTTGGTGAATCTCCAGTTTCGAGGTTGTAACCCCTCATGTAGTAATAGTGAACAGCTGCAATGAAGGTGATTAAACCTGACACAAGTACGGAAGTTCTCCACGCTTTGTCAGTGTTGCTCAACTCAAGAAAAAAGAAAACAGAGGCTGCCATCATGGCCATGGTGCCAATAAAAAACGTAAAGGCAACATAATTGTCGGCCGCAACGGCCTCGAGGAAAAATGGACTCATTGTGTATTGATTTGGTTAAGAAATGACAATCGTTGATAAAACCACACAATTCGTTATACACTTTTTACTAAAACCAGTTTTCCAAAAAAAAGTTCAATTTTTTTTAATTTTTTTTGTTTAATGAATATAGTTAAATATTTTGATTAATTCAACAAAAAATTAAATATTTTTTAAAATATCCATCACAGTGGCCTTAAAACTGGCGTATTCAGGCGGCGTCAATCGGGCAGATTTGTTTTTTTTCATGAGGAGACCAAGGTTTTCAGGCACTGAAGGTCTATGGCCGATGGCTTCATGAACGACAGATGGAAATTTTACAGGGTGTGCTGTCCCTAGAATGATGCCTTTTTGCCCAGCATGGTCCTTCAAATGATCCTTGAGGGCATTATAGGCCACTGCTGCATGTGGGTCTAGCGTGTATTGAAATTCAGCATAAACTTCCTTTATTGTGCTTAATGTGTCCACATCACTGACGGAAATGCTGCTGATGGCTTGACATAGCCTTTGATGATCATGTTGAAAAAGGGCCAAGATCCTGGAAAAATTGCTGGGATTCCCAACGTCCATGGCATTGGAAAGGGTAGGGACGGCTGACCGGGGATGGTAATTTCCAGATTGGGTATACGCTGTGAAAACATTATTGGCATTACAGGCTGCAATGAAATGACCTATTGGCAAGCCAGATTGCTTCGCAACTAGACCGGCACTTAGGTTACCGAAGTTGCCACTGGGTACTGCAATGACCGGATCATGGCTTTCTTTCCACTGTGTCAAAGCAAGTGCGTAGTAAATTTGTTGGGGGAGCCATCTGGCAACATTGATAGAGTTGGAGGAGGTCAGCAGTACACTTTTTCGAAGCTCCTCATCTAGGAAGGCCATTTTTACCAGTTTCTGGCAGTCGTCAAAATCACCTTCAATTTCAAGCGCATGGATGTTTCCGCCAAGAGCTGTCAATTGTTTTTCCTGCACAGGACTTACTTTGCCTGAGGGATAAAGGATGATGACTTCAGTGCCAGAAATATTGTGGAAAGCATCTGCTACGGCTCCACCGGTATCGCCACTTGTTGCAACCAATACGACAATTTTCTTTGCCAGTTTTCCTGCAAAAAAACCCATGCAGCGGCTGAGAAATCTGGCGCCAACATCCTTGAACGCAAGCGTGGGGCCATGAAAGAGTTCCAGGCTGTATATATTTTCGCTTATTGGTTGCAAGGGAAAGTCAAAGTCGAGTGTTTCTTCAACGATCCTGTGTAACTCGTTTTCAGGAATGGTATTCCCAACATACGGAGCCATGATTTCAAAACCAATTTCCGATTTTGATTTTCTTTTAAGGTTGCCGATAAAATTATCATTCCAAACCGGAATATTTTCCGGGTAATAAAGACCACCGTCGGGCGCCTGTCCCTGCAAGGTCGCCTGTCTGAAGTCAACAACATTATTGGTATTATTAAGGCTGAAATATCTCATGGTATCTGTTTAAAAAGTAGTGATGCCTTTCATGTTCAACTTCGTCAGGTAGGTTTTGAAATCAATGCCGATGGCTGCATAAACCTGTTTCATCTCTTGCTCCACCGCAGCTGCTGTTTTTTCTTCTTTGCTCAGCATGAAAATAGAAGGGCCGCTCCCGGAAATGCCTCCTCCAAGTGCTCCTGCTTCAAGGCTCCTGCGTTTGGTTTCTTCAAATCCTGGAATCAGGATGCTCCTTACAGGTTCAATGATGACATCTTCGAGTGACCTTCCAATCAATGCATGGTCTCCTTGCATCAGGCCCGCAACCAATCCTGCAATATTTCCCCATTGCTTTATGGCCTGCTTCAAGGGAACTTCTTTTTTGAGTATTTGTCTTGCATCTGCTGTGCGTACTTCGATTTGTGGATGAACCACGGTAATGAAAAGCTCAGGCGCAGAAAGACAGATTATGTCCAAGGGGTGGATGGATCGTATCAGTGTCACACCACCCAAGAGACAGGGTGTAATGTTGTCGGCATGTTTTACGCCACTGGCCACCTTCTCGCCGAACATTGCAAACCGAATAAGGTCATCATTGCTGAATGGGCTACCCAATAATTTGTTGGCCGCAAATACCGCACCGGCAGCACTCGCAGCACTGGATCCCAGTCCGCTGCCAGGTTTGATTCTCTTTTCTATGGTCAGTTTCCATTTTGGTATCTCATTCAATTCTTCCATCATGGCCAGTAAGGCCGCACCGGATACATTTTTCGCTGGTTCGGTGGGCAATCCATGGTCATCGAGGTGTATAATTTCTAATCCTGGATGATCTGTATTTTCCAAGGTCATGATGTCGTATGGTTCTTCCAGCGCGAGGCCCAGTATGTCAAATCCGCAAACGAGATTGGCAATGGTTGCCGGTGATTTGATGCTGATTTTATTGGTATTCATGAGTTAGTTGTTGATGGTTCTGAGTGTGTCCGCAAATACTCCGCTGGCAGTCACTTCTGCTCCTGCGCCTGCACCTTTGATTACCAGAGGTTGTTGATCATATCTTTCGGTATGGTAAAGGACAATATTGTCTTTCCCATACAGGTGAAACATATCGCTTTCTGGTTTGATCTGCTGTAGACCTACTATTGCCTTCCCGTTTTCAAAACTTGCTACAAACTTGAGTTTCGCATTATTGTGATTGGCATCATCCAGCAGGGATTTGAAATGAGCTTCATGCTTGATCATCTCTTCGTAAAAATCGTCTACGGATCCATGCAGACAACTTTCAGGAAGAAATCCATTGCATTGGATATCTTTCATTTCCATCGCCACACCAGCCTCTCTGGACAAGATCATGATTTTACGCATGACATCTTTCCCGCTGAGGTCCAGCCTGGGATCGGGTTCTGTAAATCCCTGCGCCTGTGCCTCTTTGACTACTGATGAAAATGATTTGGTTCCATCATAATTATTGAACACAAAATTGAGGGTCCCACTCAATACAGCCTCCATCCTGTTTATTTTGTCTCCACTTTTGATGATATCATTCAAGGTGCTGATGATGGGTAGTGCTGCACCAACATTGGTTTCAAAAAGAAATTTGCAGTTGTAGGCAATCGCAAGCTCTTTGAGCTCTTTGTATCGTGCATAATTGTCTGAGGCTGCAATTTTATTGCAGGCCACGATAGACATGGATTTTCTCAAAAGGCTTGTATAAAGCCCTGGAATGATTTCATTGGCAGTGATGTCTACCAGCACACTGTTTCTGAGATTCAGCACAGTCATTTGTTGGGCAAATCCTGATGGATCTGAATCATCTCCTCTGTCCAGTAATTGCTCCCATTCTTCGAGATCTATTCCTTGCTGTTGAACAATCATTTTTCTGCTGTTGCAGAGTCCAACCACATTCATCTTGATCTTGTGCAGTTCTCCGATTTTTTCCGCTTGTTTTCTTATCTGCTCAATCAATTTTTTTCCAACATTTCCAGTGCCTACAATGAAGAGATTGAGTTCTTTTTTTGCGTCCTCAAAAAAAGATTCATGCAACACATTGATGGCCTTTTTTCTGTCGGCAGAATGAATGACAGCAGAAATATTTCTTTCGTTTGATCCTTGTGCAATGGCCAAAACATTGACCCCGTTTCTGCCAAGGCTGCCAAACATCCTGCCGCTGATGCCTGGATGATTTCTCATGTTCTCTCCAACCAATCCGATAATACTGACATCTCCCGAAGCACCGATGGGTTGAATGATGCCATTGCTGATTTCTTTTTCAAAGGTATGCTCAAGCATCTGAATGGCCTGATGTTTGGCGTCATTGCGAACTGCAACGCATATTGAATGTTCAGAGGATCCCTGTGAAATGAGAATGACATTGATGGATCCATCATTTAGTCCAGCGAAGACCCGCTTTGCAAAGCCAGGAACACCGATCATTCCGCTCCCTTCAATACTGATCAGTGCAATATTTTCCAAAGAGGAGATACCCGTAATCATTTCAGCTTTTGGGGCCACATGTTGCTTTATGAGCGTCATTGGGCCGGACATGTTTTCAAACGCACGGATTGTGATGGGAATTCTTTTTTTAATCGCATTGTTCAATGCAGCCGGAGCTACAAGGTTGTTCTCAAAATGGCTCAACTCTATGGCCTCTTCATAAGTAATTTCTGAAAGTGTTTTTGCATTTTTCACCAGCATGGGATCCGCCGTAGTGTATGTATTTTGGGAAGACCAGATTTCAATTTCATGCGCATTGAGCAGTCCTGCGAAGAATGAAGCAGAGAGGTCTCCACCACCTTTTCCAAATCCTGATGTATTGCCTTTGGGATCTCTAGCGGCGCTACCAGAAATGACGTGTATCCCTGGTTTGGGTTTGTTCCATTTGTGCTGGATTTTTATTTTCGAGGCCTCTTCATTGCAGACGATAGCTCCATTGACCCTTTCTGCCACAAGGATTTCTGTTCCATCTGTCCAGTGGACATTCTTGTAAATGGCATTGGCTGCAGCCGCAAATAAATATGATGAGAGGATGTGGGCATGGTTGATGATCTCATGAACTGTTTTTTCTGGAAGTTCTCCCAACAATTGTACTCCTTTACAAAGTTCTTCCAATGTATTGAACCGTTGTTTTACAAAACTCAGGCTGGCACTTTGGTCTGTTACCGGAAGAATGGCCCTTGTCAGGGAAAGGTAGGAAATTTCGATGCTGGAAAGTTGGTCTGCATATCCGTGTGATTGGTCACGGGCAGACTGCAAAATATCAAGCAAAGCTGTTTCAGTTTCTGAAGATCCGGTAACAACAACTGTTGTATCAGTATTTTTTAAATCTTCAAGATGGCCAATGGCCCTTAAAAACATTGCTGGATGTGAAAGCAAATTGCCTTCTATTTTGATCAATTTCATGTTGGTTGTATTGCAAAGTAAAAGTGGAACGGATGTTATCCGAGAATCAGCAGCTGCCCAATGGTGATATGGAATGATACAACCCTAGCGGGTTGTTGTAGTGTATGTTGTTGTGAAAGCAGCAAACATGGCTGTGAAAGCCTTGTTCAATTGAATAATATATGTTTTTGTTGCTGCCATTTCACTTTTTAGACAATACAAAACTAAGCATTTTCTGTTATTTGTTGAAATTTATTTATTTTTACGGCTAGATTGCCCCAGTTTCCCCAATAAAATAATCAAATGAACAGCAATTCATCTACTGAACTCGCGAAGTTCAATAATGAGGTGGGCATAAGATACCAACTCTACAACAGCCTTTTTACTTCCCTGCCATTTCACAGGATAGAGAAAACAGGTATCATGCTTTCTTTACTTCAATCCAACTGTGAGGAAGGATTCAAGAAAAAAATGAGCCCGGACCAGATCCTGAAAGATTTTTTCGAAAGGCATACCACCTATACTTCTGAGCAGCAGCAGCTTGATTTGTTGTTTCGATTTGTGCAATATGTGGAACGTCAGGTAGTGCTTTTTGATGCCTTAGAAGATGCTGCCTTTTCTCGGTTAAATGACATGAAAGGATTGGGGACCTTAAAACATCTGGAAACTGATGTTGAGCAAAACAGCAAACAATCACAACTCCAAAAAAAATTAAAAGATTTTTGCGTTCGCCTGGTATTGACTGCACATCCTACACAATTTTACCCAGGTTCTGTTTTGGGAATCATCAATGATCTTTCTAAGGCAATTGCCGAGAACAACCTGAACCAAATCAATATTTACTTGCAGCAGCTCGGGAAAACGCCATTTTTCAAAAAACAAAAGCCGACGCCTTATGATGAGGCGGTGAGTTTGATATGGTATCTCGAGAATGTTTTTTATCCTGCAAGTGGAAGAATTGCAGCGACAATGCGGTCGCAGTTTTCAGATGCCTATGACCAGGAAAATCCTGTCATTCGCATGGGTTTTTGGCCGGGGGGAGACCGTGACGGCAATCCATTTGTTACCAGCGATATTACCTTGAAAGTGGCAGATGCCCTGAGGGGTAGCATCATCAAATGTTATTATTTGGATGTAAGAAAACTCAGGAGGAGACTGACTTTTGAAGGGGTAGAGGGTAAGCTGCAGGAGCTCGAAAAAAAGCTCTACAACAATATTTTTATTCCCGGATACAAGGCAGATCTCAAAAAGTCAGAAGTGCTTGATACATTGTATGAAATCAGGGAGCTGATTGTATTCAACCACAATGGTCTCTTCTTAAACATGGTAGATGGTCTTATCAATAGGGTCCATCTTTTTGGATTGCATTTTGCAACATTGGACATCCGTCAAGACAGTTCTGTGCATGCCCGTGTGATTACTGAGATTTGCGCGAATTCAGGAAACGGAGATTACACTGCGATGGACGATGCTACGAAAATAGAGTGGCTTTCAAGTCTTTCTTCCGCAATTACACTTGATGATGCTGTAACACCGATAACCATAGATACCATTGACTCTGTTAAAGCTGTCAAGGTTATCCAAGAGCAAAATGGCAAGCCAGGTTCAGATCGTTATATCATCAGCCAGTGCAACAGTGCGGTTGATATATTGGAAGTATTTGCACTTTTTGTTTTTGGTGGATGGAAGCGGGATGCTATTTCCGTTGATATCATACCCCTGTTCGAAACCATTGAAGATTTGAAAAATGCTTCAGAGGTAATGCAGCTATTGTATACTTTCCCGCTATACCGTGATCACCTGAAACGCAGGGGCAATAGGCAAACCGTGATGCTTGGATTCAGCGATGGAACTAAAGACGGCGGATACTTGATGGCCAATTTTAGCATATTCAAGGCCAAGCAGGAACTTTCTGCAATATCGGCCAAGTATGGTATTGATGTGGTCTTTTTCGATGGAAGAGGCGGTCCTCCTGCAAGGGGAGGAGGGAAGACCCATAAATTTTATGCATCCATGGGTAGTGATATATCTAACAAGGAAATTGAATTGACTGTTCAGGGACAAACAGTCAGTTCTAATTTTGGTACCATCGATGCGGCGCAGTTCAATATTGAACAGTTGCTCCATGCAGGAATCGGCAATGAATTGTTTTCAACCGGGGCCAGCACTTTCAGCCAGCAAGAGATGTTGTTGATTGAACAGCTTGCCGAAGAAAGTTTTCAGTCTTATGCTGCATTGAAAAATCATCCTTTTTTCCTTGATTACCTCTCCCATGCAAGCCCATTGCGGTTTTATGCTGAAACCAATATTGGCAGCAGGCCTGCAAAAAGAGGTGCAAGCGGGCAACTTTCCTTACAAGATTTACGGGCTATCCCATTTGTAGGCGCCTGGAGCCAAATGAAGCAAAATGTCACCGGTTACTATGGCGTAGGAACAGCATTGAAGCACATGGAAGAAAAGGGATTGATGCCCGAACTAAAAGCACTTTACCAGCGTTCTGCTTTTTTCAGGACTTTGATCGACAACTGTGAGATGGCGATGAAAAAATGTTTTTTTCCATTGACGGCATTTTTGGCAAATCATCCCAAGTATGGAGAATTGTGGAGGAGTATTGAAGGTGAATTTGAGCTGACGAAAAAATACATCCTCATGCTTTCAGGCAACACGGAACTCATGGCCAATTATCCGATTGAGCAGCTTTCGATTCAAACCCGTGAAAGGATTGTTTTGCCCATCACCACCATCCAGCAATTTGCCATCACCAAAGTAAGAGAAATGGAGGAGAGCAACCTGCAGTCTGATTTGAGGAAGAGTTATGAAAAGCTGGTCATGCGCTGCTCTTTCGGCATCATCAATGCAGGAAGAAACTCAGCCTAAGACTTTTCTAAGGCTGAACGCTTCATTTCTGCTGCCTTGGTTTTCCCAAGATATTCCTCAATTAGGTTGTGGATGAGGTAAATCAGTGGCGTGCAAAGAATGGCAACAACAAACTTGTAGATATAGCCGGTGAGTCCGATGGCTGTTACCCTTGGAAAAGAAAATCCAAGCGAAAAATACAGGTAAATATAGGCCACACAGAAAGTATCAATCAATTGGGAAATCAGTGTTGACAGGGTTGCCCTCATCCAAATGCCCTTTTCTCCTGTGATGATCTTGATTTTTTTGAAAACGGAAGCATCGGCCATTTGTCCTACCAAAAATGCTGTGAGAGAAGCGAAAATTATGCTCATTCCTTGTCCCAACACTTGTGCATAACCAGCCTGCATGTCAGGTACCCCATTGTCTTTCTGAGACCCAATCCAATAGTTGTCTGGAGCAAGATGAATGGCACAATAAAAAACCAGGAATGCGAAGCAGATGATAGTTGCAGTAAGAATTGACAAGAACCGGACACCTCGAAAACCATAGTACTCATTGATGATGTCTGTCATGATAAATACAACAGGCCAAGTCAGGGTTCCTGCTGAAAGGGTAAATCCAAGTCCGGATTCTCCCAGCAAGGTCAGGTTGGCAGGAGCCATGCCCATGGTTTGTTCCAATGAAAAAAGCTTGACGCCTACCACTTCAGCAATCAGCGCGTTGGCAACGAAAAAGCCGCCGAGGATCAGAAAAAGTCGGGTTGGTTTGTCTTTTATGATTGAGTGAATCATGTTAGTTGTGGTTTATTCGTTGATGTGTTCGCGATGAACTCTTTTTTCAAATTTTTCAAATAGCCAGGTAATCAATACCAGGATGATGGTAATGGAAATGGGAATCAAATAAAAATTACAACCAATCAGGATGCTGATGCCACTGTTGGCCCAAATAAAAGCGGCAGTAGTAACACCACTGACTTTCTGGTCTGATTTCACAATCGCTCCGGCACCAAGGAATCCAATGCCCGTGGCAATTTGTCCGATGATCCTTGATGGATCTACTGTTGGGTGTATTTCAGCCAAATAAAAACCGATGGATGCATAAATCGTGCACCCTACACTGATGAGGATATTGGTCCTAATGCCTGCTGGCCTGTGTTTGATTTCTCTCCCATAACCAACGATGAATCCGCAAAGCGTTGCTGTCAATACCTGTGGGAGCAGTCTTTCCAGCAGAAATGCATGTTCGGATGAGAAAAATTGCATAATTATTGATTTTGGCAGGGAAACTATAGTAGTTTGAAGGTAATGAAATACTTGGTTCAGTCTGAATACCGATTTCTCTTTACCTTTGTAAAAATTCTTTTATGAACATTTTTGTAGCCGGACTTCCTTACGATCTTGATGATGCCGAATTGATGGAGATCTTTGAAAAGTTTGGAGAGGTGAAATCAGCAAAGGTTGCCATGGACAGGGAAACCGGCAAAAGCCGTGGATTTGCATTTGTTGACATGCCGGTAAAAGAAGAAGCCATGGATGCCATTGAAAATCTCAATGATATTTCCTTGGGTAAAAAACCCCTGGTGGTAAAAGCAGCTGAAGACAGGCCTTCTGGCGGAGGTGGCGCCAATCGAAGACCAAGTGGTGGTGGCGGAGCATATGACCGTGGTGGATCTGGCGGTGGTTACGATCGTGGCCCCAAAAGGTATTAGTTTTCTGTTTCTCAATCTGCAGTATTCTGTTATATTGCAGGATGAATACAATACAAAAATCATTGGCAATGGCATTACTGGCTGTTGCCTCTTTTTTTTCTGCTATAGCCCAAGATGTTCAGCTTATTCCATATCCTGAAAAAGTGGTCAAAGGCAAGGGTGATTTTATCATCAACCCTCAGACGGTTTTGGTCATATCTGATGCCTCTGCTCCAGTACTGTCAGCCCTGTCACCGCTGAATGAGAAATTTGCAAAAGCGGCAGGTTTTCAATTGAGCGTTACCAAGCTTGCACCCAAATCCAATTTTATTGCTTTCGCTTTTGATCCAGTGTTTGTCAAGCCAG
>Ga0222712_10001337_pt1 | contig 30680 bp, 32 predicted proteins | sample C33_657DmetaG_FD_165043 | JGI IMG/M metagenome (GOLD analysis project Ga0222712, IMG submission 165043) | Estuarine water microbial communities from San Francisco Bay, California, United States - C33_657D | ecosystem: Environmental > Aquatic > Marine > Unclassified | place: USA: California...
ATCGAGCACGTCCTGCGGGTACTGCCCTTTGACCAGGGGGTCCAGATACCAGCGCGCCACCAGGCCGTCGTCCAGCCTGGCTTTGCTCACATCGGCCGGGCTGTCAGAGGCCGGGTAAATGGGCGAAAGGTTGAGAACGATGCCCAGCTCCGTCTGCAAGCCGGCATCGCGCAGGGCCCGCACCGCCATACCGTGGCTGAGCAGCAGATGGTGGGAGGCCAGCATGGCCTTGGCCCGCGATTTGAAGCCGGGGGCAAACACGCCAAGCTCATGGCCGAGCACCGCAATCACCCAGGGCTCGTTGTGGGTGCAGACGCTGGCGCAGCGGCTGCCGAAGCGGCGTGCCACCTCGACCGCATAACGCACGAAGTGTTCGCAGGTCTGGCGCTCCAGCCAGCCGCCCTGCCCTTGCAAAGCCTGCGGCAGATCCCAGTGGTTGAGCGTCAGGTGCACCGCAATACCGCGGCTGACCAGGCCCTGGATCAGGCGCTCGTAAAAGGCAAAACCGGCCTCGTTCCAAGCGCCATGCCCGAGGGGCTGTACCCGCGACCAGCTGATGGAAAAGCGGTAGGCGCCCACGCCCAGGCTCGCAATCAAATCCAGATCCTGCTCCCACAGGTGGTAATGGTCGCAAGCCACCTGGCCACTGCTGCCGTCGGCAATCTTGCCAGGCTCCTGGCAAAACGTATCCCAAATCGATGGGCCGCGCCCGTCAAGATCATGAGCGCCTTCGATCTGATAGGCCGAGGTAGCCACCCCCCAGATGAAGTCGGTCGGGAATTGCGAGCGCGACAGGCCCTGCTGCTCTTTGGTTTGCATCAACATGGTCAACTCTTAACGGCGCCGGCGGTCAGACCAGCAATCAGGCGTCGGGACGAAAAAATAAAAATCACCAGCAAGGGCAGTACCGCCACCACCGAGCCGGCCATCAAAGCCCCCCACTGGGTATCGACCGGGCTTTGCACACTGCGCAGGGCCAGCGGGAAGGTGTACATCTCCACCGAGCGCATGACGATCAGCGGCCCGATGAAGTTGTTCCAGGAGGCAATGAAGGTGATCAGCCCCAGCGTGCCGAAGGCCGGCCCCAGCAGCGGCACGACGATGCGCCCGTAAATGCCCAGCTCGCTGCAGCCGTCCATGCGCGCGGCCTCCAGCAACTCGCGCGGTATGGCCGACTCGATGTACTGGCGCATCAAAAAGATGCCCATGGCCGGCGCCGCAGCCGGCAGGTACAAAGCCCGCGGCTGATCGATCCAGGCCAGCAAATCCATGATCATGAACGAAGGGATCATGCCCAGGAAGGACGGAATCAGCATGGTGGCCATGACCAGACCGAACAGCGGCTTCTTGAGCCGAAACTCATACGCCGCAAAGGCAAAGCCGGCCATGGAGCAAAACAGCAAGGTCAAGGCGGTGCTGATGATGCCCACGTACAAAGACCAACCCAGGTTGATCCAGAAGGGAATCCGATCCATCAGGATCGCGATGTTGTCCAGGAAATGCTCGCCAAACCACAGCGGCGGCGGCACGCGAAAGATGTCGCTGCGCTCGTGGGTAGAAAACACAAACATGGCATAAAACGGCGCCAGCATCGCCAGGCCGCCCAGCACCAGGAAGAGCCAGCCCACCGGGCCCAGGGTGGCTTTGCTCTCAGAGGCTTGCTGCGTCATCGCTCAGCCTCCCTTGACCCGAAACGCGCGGTTGGTGACCAGGGTCAGCACCAGGATGACCGCAAACAGCAGCCAGGAGATCGCGCTGGCCAGCCCGAAGTCGCCATACTCGAAGGCGGTGCGGTACATGTACATGGCCGTCGTCATGCCGGCATATTCAATGCCGCCCTTGCCGCCCGTCAGAATGAAAGGCTCTTCAAACAACTGCAGCCCGCCGATGACCGACAGGGTGACGCCGAAGTACATCATGGGCTTGAGCTGCGGCAAGGTGATGTGCCAGAACACCCGCCAGCCGCTGGCGCCATCGAGCCGCGCCGCCTCATACAAGTCACGCGGAATGCTCTGCATCGCCGCCACATACAAGATGGTGTTGAAACCCACATAACGCCAAAACACCACCAAGGCCACCACCGGCTTGATGGTGCCGGGCTGACCCATCCAGTCCACATTGCCTGCCGGCAGCAAGGCACTGAGCACCGGCCACTGGGCCATGCTTTGCAGCAGAGCGTTGACCGCGCCATAGTCGGTCGAAAACAGACTGCCGAACATGATGGCAATGGCCACCGTCGAGGTGATGTAGGGCAGAAAGTAAACCCCCATCGCCGCATTGCGCCAGGAGCCCAAGCGCTCGTTGATCAGATAGGCCAGCGGTATGGCCACCAGATGCTGAGGCAGGCCCGAGGCCACCGCCAGCCACAGGGTGTTTTGCAGCGACACCCACACCAGCGGGTCTTCCAGCGCGAAGCTCAGATTCTCCAGCCCCACATACTTCATCGACGAGACGCCCTGCACCGGATCCCAGGACTGAAACATCAGGACGAAGGAAAAGCCTATCGGGAACAGGCCGAAGACCAAAAACAAAATCACAAAAGGCGCCACCAGCACATAGGGCGCCCAGGCCTGTGCGGTGAGCCGCTGGCTCATCGCTGCGCTCGCCTTTGCACCAACCGGTGCGCGTCAGCCAATGCGGCGTCAATGGACTTGCCCTTGGTCAGCACCAGGTCCAATTCGGCGTTGACGATCTCTTCAGCGATTGGGTCGTTGCGAAACACCCGGCTGGGCTTGATCTTCTGCGCGGTATCGCGCCACAGCACGCGCGCCTTCTGCCCACCAAAATAGGCCACCGGCTGCTCAAAATAGGCACCGGCCTGACCTTCGAGCAAGGCGGGGAAGGCATTGAAGCGCTCAAACGCCAGCTGCTGCTGCGCCTTGTTCAGGGTCAGGTGTTCAATGAGGTCCCAGGCCAGGGCTTTTTGCGCCGACTTTTTAGGAATGGCATAAAAAGTACCGCCCCAGGAGGTGGCCACGCCCTCGGGCAGAGGGCCGCTGCGCCACTGGCCGGCCGACTGGGGCGCCAGCCAGTTCTGCAAGTGCCCGCCCAGCCAGGCGCCCATCATCTGCACCGTGACATTGCCGCGCTTGAGCGACTCGCCCCACTCGTTGGACCAGGCGTTGACCTTGGCGTCGAGCCCGGCATCGCGCACCCGCTTGGCAAGCTCAAAGCCTCGCTTGAACCGCGCCGCGCTGCCCACAAGAGACTGACCCTGCGCGTCGTAATAAATGCCCTCCCCGGCCTGCACGCCGGCGCGGATCACCAGGTCTTTGACGTCACGGGCGTGCGCCACCAGGAACACGCCGGCCTTGTCCTTGATCTGCTTGCCGGCCCCCAAAAAGCTCTCCCAGTCAGCGGACAGCTGCTCGGGCTTGACCCCGGCCTTTTGCAAGGTATCGACCCGGTAGAACATGGCGCCGGGGCCAATGTCGGTGGGCAGAGCGATCTGGCCGAAGCTATCGTGCTGCGCCTGTGCCCAGGCATAGGCCACAAACCGCGCCTGATGCTGGCGCACCGCATAGGGCGGCTGGGCCAGGTCTTCCAGGCCGCCGCTTTGCGCAAAGCGACCCAGATAGCCGTATTCGATGGTCATCACATCGGGCAGGCCCGAGGAGGCCGACAACGCGGTAGTCATGGCGGTGTGGTGGTCGGCAAACTCGCGCGACACCACCTTGACCTGCACATTGGGGTGCTTTTTCTGCCAGGCGGGCAGCGCCGCGCGCACCACCTCGTCGACCGAGGGAAAGGCCGCCACCGTAATCACGGTCTGCGCCCAGACCGAGGAGCAAAGCAGAAAAGGCAGCGCCAGGAAACGAATGGAAAACACCATGATGACAGTTCTATGAAAGCGCTTTCATTTTAGACCGAGCGCTATTCAAAGTTATCAGTGTTTACCCTCTGTGAAGAGCCCTGCCCTGGGGGCGTTCAAGCGATGGCTGCGGGCTATGGCGCACCGCGCCCGAAAAAACCCACACGGATTCAGTCAGCCCGTATCCCCGCCTTGAGCACCACCGGCCGCCAGCGGCCGCCAGCGGCCGATTTCCTTTTGAATCATCAGGCCGAATGGCCCGAGGCCTACACGGCGCAAGCGACGAAGGATGACGCCTGCATGCGTGCTTGGTGCGCAAACGGACCCAGCGCATTGACTAGCATTCATCATCCACAAAACACCACCGATCGCCCACAGCGGCTCAGTCACGTCAATCACGTCGCGCCAAGCGCTGAAAACCCCGCTGGGCTGGATCTCGGATTTACCTTGTCGTATTGATTTTTACGCACGAGGCAAATGGCGGTCGCTCAGGCGACTATTTTCTATCGATCCACAGGAGGAATTCAAATGAGATGGGACCAAATCGAAACTGATTGGAAAAGCTATCAGAAGCAAGCCGGCAGCCAGTGGAACAAGATCAACAACGAACAGTTGAGCGCCACTGGCGGGAAACGGGAAAAACTGGCGGCAAAAATCCAAGAGGTCTATGCCGTGAGCAAAGACGAGGCTGAAAAGCAGATCAAGGCTTTCGAAGACAAAGCCCAAAGCCCGCAAGCCCCCAAGCCGAGCGTGAGCAAGTAATTTAACGCCCCTCAATCGCCACCCGGAACAGGGGGCGATTGAGGGCTTTGCGCGCCCTGCGAGAGCTGGCTGAGAAGCAACTCTGACCTTGCCTCTGGACTCCGTATCCCTTAGCCGAGTCACGAATTGACTTGCTTTGCCTGAGCGGCAAGCCAGTCTTGCTCGAACTGCATGGGGCTGACCTAGGCCAGCGTCGAGTGCAATCGGGTCTGGTTGTACCAGAGCAGCCAGACTATGACTTCGTCCTTGGCCTGGCGCCGCGTCACGAAGCGTTGACCCTGTAGCCGTTCCACCTTCAACGAACCGAACACAGTCTCGCTGCAGGCTTTGTCCCAACCATTGCCGCGTCGGCTCATCATGGCCGTCAGGCCGTACTCCGTGAGCGCATCCCTGAAGTCATTGCTGGCGTATGGGCTGCCTATGCCGCTGTGGAAGATCAGCCCAGCTTGCTTACTCGAATGCCGCTAGAACCAGGCCATGCGCAGCGCATCGATGACGATCTCGCGTGTCGTGTCCTACCACAGCGACCAGCCCACCACCTGGCGGCTGAAAAGGTCGATCACCACCGCCAGGAACAGCCATCCTTCATCGGTGTGGATGCAGGTGATGTCGCCCGCCCAGACCTTGTCCGGATAGGACAGGTTGAACGGCCGATAGAGCAGGTTTGGCGCAAGGTCATGGGCTGTACCGCAAAGCGCGCGAGCGCAACCCTTAACGTTGGTCACGGCACACCCACAACTGGAACCCCATTGAGGCCGGGGCCTTGAACCCAGAGCGCGATGAGGTGATCAAGGTAACCTACGACCCGACGACTTTATCTTGGATCGTCTTTGCGCAGGTAAGCCGCTGTAGGACGTCCACGCAGGCATGGTAAAAACAAAAGCCCCTGCAAATCAAAGACTTGCAGGGGCTTGTATGGTAGGCGCAATTGGACTCGAACCAACGACCCCCACCATGTCAAGGTGGTGCTCTAACCAGCTGAGCTATGCGCCTGGAATCGTCGGACAAGATTGTAGCACCCATGAAATTGTCAACCCTTACGCCTTGGCTATCTGTCGCAGCACTGCCCATGGCATTTGCAATGCCGGCCAGCGCCTTGTTGAATGTGGCCGCGGTGATCGCGTTGGTTGCGGCCGTGCTGGCGTCGGTTCACCATGCCGAAGTGGTTGCCCACAGGGTGGGAGAGCCTTTGGGCACACTGGTGCTGGCCCTGGCGGTGACGGTCATTGAAACGGCACTGATCCTTTCGGTGATGCTCGCCGCTGGCCAGGAGGCCGCGACCCTACCGCGCGACACGATTTATTCAGCCGTGATGATCATCGCCAATGGAGTCATCGGCGTATGCGTTCTCATTGGTGGCCTTCAGCACCGTGAACAGCACTTTCGGATTGAGGGCATGGGCGCGGGCTTTGCGGCGCTGGCCACGCTGTCGGTGCTGGTGATGGTGATGCCCTCTCTGACCACCACCACGCCTGGGCCGTCTTACTCGACATCTCAGTTGCTGTTTGTGGCTCTGTCCTCGGGCGGCCTGTGGCTGATTTTCGTATTCATCCAGACCGTGCGACACCGCGACTATTTCCTGCCGAGCTTGCAGGTTGAGGACGAATCGGTGCATGCCCCCGCCCCGAGCAAGGGGCAGGCTTGGCTGAGCTTGTTGATGCTGGCATTGGCTCTGGTCAGCGTGGTGGGCTTTGCCAAGCTGCTTTCCCCTGTTATTGATGATGTGGTGGCCGAAAACGGCGCGCCCAGAGCGGTGGTGGGCATCGTGATCGCCATCATCGTCTTGTTGCCAGAAACCTGGGCGGCAGTGCGTGCGGCCCGGGCCAATCGGCTGCAAACCAGCATGAACCTGGCCATCGGGTCAGCGCTGGCCAGTATCGGCTTGACCATACCCGTGGTGGTGCTGGCCTCGGTGCTGCTCGACTTGCCTTTGACGCTGGGCTTGGCCCCCAAAGACATGGCTTTGCTCGCCTTGACCTTCTTGGTCGGCTCGATCACGCTGGGCTCGGGCCGCACCTTTGTCATGCATGGCGCTATCCATCTGGTTCTTTTTGCGGCTTTCCTCTTCTTGACGCTGGTACCCTGAGCCCTGGCAACGGCTCAGCGCCGACGCGCCCAGCGCACGCCGGCCACCTCGGTGGTGGCGCGCAGCACTTTCTGCAGGCGGCTGGCGTCGCTCACTTCCACGGTGAAGGTCATGCGCGCGCTGCTGCCGTGTTGGTCGCGCACCGACTGGGTTTGCACACCGATCACGTTGACCTTCTCGCGTGAGAACACCTCGGAAATATCGCGCAGCAGCCCCTGGCGGTCGGCCGCTTCGATGGCAATGTCCACCGGGTAGACCGCCGGGCCCTGTAGCGCTGCGTTCCAGCGCACCTCGATCACCCGCTCGGGGCCGAGGGCGGCCATGTTGCGAAAGTTGCTGCAGTCACTGCGGTGGATGCTCACGCCTTTACCCCGGGTGACGAAGCCGCGTATCGCATCGGGCGGCGCCGGCTTGCAGCATTTGGCCAGTTGGGTGAGAAGGGAGTCGACGCCCACCACCAACACGCCGCCCTGGGCAGAGCGGTCGGCACCGGCGCGCATCCTGGCCAGCACCAGCTCGTCGGCCGAGGGCGCAGGCTCGCTCGGGCGCAGCATGTTCTCGATGGTGCGCAGCGAAAACTCGTCCTTGCCGACCACCTCGAACAGTTCGTCGGCGCTCTTGAAGCCCAGCTGCCCGGCCAGCACGTCCAGCGCGATGGCGGTCCGGCCTTCGCGCTGTAAGAGCTTTTCCACCGCCTCACGGCCGCGGGCTATGGTGTCCTGCAAGGCCAGGGCATTGAACCAGGCGCGCACCTTGGCCCGGGCGCGTGGGCTGGCCAGAAAGCCAAGCTCAGGGTTGAGCCAGTCGCGCGAGGGGCCGCCTTCCTTGGCGGTGATGATCTCCACCGTCTGGCCGTTGCGCAGCGGCGTGTTGAGCGTCACCAGAGCGCCGTCCACCCGTGCGCCTCGGCAGCGGTGGCCCAAGGTAGTGTGCACGCTGTAGGCAAAGTCCACGGGCGTGGCACCCTGCGCCAGTTCGACCACCGAAGCATCGGGGGTGAGCACGTAGATCCGGTCTTCCAGCAGCCCCGTCTGGCCTTCGGCCTGGCTGCCACTTTGGCCAGTCAGGGGCTCCGACATCTCGCGCTCCCAGGCCAGCAGTTGGCGCAGCACCGCGATCTTGGCCTCGTAGGGGCCGCTGGCCGACACGCTCGCATAGCCCTTGCTGCCCGCTTCCTTGTAGGCCCAGTGGGCGGCCACGCCGCTTTCGGCATGGGCGTGCATGGCCGGCGTGCGGATCTGGATTTCGATGGGCCGGCCCGCCGCGTCGCGCACCACGGTGTGCAGCGACTGGTAGCCGTTGGCCTTGGGGCGGGCGATGTAGTCGTCAAACTCGCCTTCGACCTGCGCGAAGCGCTCATGCACATGGGCCAGCACCGCGTAGCAGGACTTGACGTCGGGCGCGATCACGCGCAAGGCCCGCACATCAAACACCTGGTCGAAATTGAGCGACTTGCCGCGCATCTTGCGCACGATGCTGTAGATGTGCTTGGGACGGCCGTGCACGGTGACGGCAAGGCCCTGCTCGCGCAACTCGGTTTGCAACTGCCTGCTCAAGGCCTGCACATAGTCTTCGCGCTGCAGACGCTTTTCGTCGAGCAGGCGGGCAATCTCGCGGTAGGTTAGCGGCTCGGTGAAGCGAAAAGCCAGGTCCTCGAGCTCCCATTTGAGTTGCCAGATGCCCAGGCGATTGGCCAGCGGCGCAAACACATGCAGCGATTCATGGGCCATGGCCGGCGCAGGCTCTTGCTTGCTGGCGGCGAAGTAGCGCAAGGTCTGCAAGCGAGAGGCCAGGCGCAGCATCACCACCCGCAAGTCGCGCGAGAAGGCCAGCAGCATCTTGCGCACCGTCTCGGTCTGCGCCGCCCGCTGATCGCTGCGCTGAGCGGCGCCTTGCGCCAGCCGGGCCTGGCGCTGCAGCTTGACCAGCTTGGTGGTCTCTAGCGCCAGTTGCGCATGGCCCTGGCCGAAGCCGGCGGCAATCACTTCAGCCGGTTTGTTCAGGTGGTCGCATGCGTACACCAGATAGCTGGCCGCCTGCATGGCGGGCGAGCCGCCCAGGCCTTGCAAGATGGCGGCCACGCCATCGGCATGCTCGAGGATGGGCTCGCCGGTATCGAGTTGTCGCCCGGCCAGCAGGGGCTGGGCAAAGGCACGCGCACGCGCCAGGGCCTGATCGTCTTCAGCCATGGCCTGGCCAGTGACGGCCAAAAGCGGATTGCCGGCTAAAGGAGCATCAGGCCCATCACCGGACGGCGCTGCGGTCTTCATGCCCAGGCCCGGTCGCTCAAGGGCGCAGCAAAAAGTCGAGCACAGGTTCGATTTGCTCACTGGCGACCAGGGTTGGCGCATGGCCCACGCCGGCCAACTCAATCAGGCGTGCGCGCGGGCCGCAGACGGTCATGGCCAGGGCGTTCTCACGGCTGAGCAGTTCGGAGTCGGCCCCGCGCAGCAGCAGGGTGTCGGCGGTGATCTGCTCATAGACCGCCTGCATGATTTGGCCGCCCTGCTGGTTGGACGCTTCGCTCAAGCCAGCAAAAGCCAGGGCGATGGCCGGGTCGTAGTGAAACACCCAAGACCCTTTGGCGCCTTGCTTGAACATGGGCGCATTGAGGGCATGCCACTGCTCGTCGGTATGCGGTCCAAAGCCGGCCAGGGTCTGCCGCAGCGCGGCAATGCCAGCTTGTAGGCTGCCAAACGGACCGCCCTGCCCCACATAGGATTTGATGCGCGCCAGGCCAGCCCAACTGAGCTGCGGGCCGACGTCGTTGAGCAGCAAGCGGCGGACGGGCCGCACCAAAGCCTGCGGCTGAGCGGCGGCCAACATGCCGATGATCCCGCCCATGCTGGTGCCCACCCAGTCCAGCGTCGCTATATGCGCTTGCGCATGCAAATCGGCCAGCAGGGCCTGCATGTCGGCCAGGTAGGTCAGCGGCTGATACAGGGCTGGGTCTGCCAGCCAGTCGCTGCTGCCCCGACCCACCACATCGGGGCAGATCAGCCGCAAACTCCGGCCCTGGGTCTGCGCCGCCTGCAGCAGGGCCCGGGCCAGTACGTCAAAGTCGCGCCCCTGGCGGGTCAGGCCGTGGACGCACAGCACCACCGCCTGCGCATCGCTCGGGCCCCACTGCCAATAGCCCAAGCGGTGAGTGCCGGTGCTGTCCTTGCAGTGCAGGTGGTGCAGTTGGGGTTCGGTCATGCAAGCTCGGCGCCAGACAGGCGCTTGATAATCAAAGTTTTCAGGCGATGAGCCGGGGCGCGGCCTCGGGCAGGCCTCATTGTCACCCTAATCAAAAGGAGAAGAACATGCTCAAGGGCAAAACAGCACTCGTCACCGGATCGACCAGCGGCATCGGACTGGGCATCGCCAAGGCCCTGGCTGCCGAAGGCGCCAACCTGATTCTCAACGGCTTTGGCGACAACGCCGGGCCGCAGGCTGAAGTTGCCGCGCTGGGCGTGCAAGTGGCTTTTCACGGCGCTGACATGAGCCGGCCGGCCGAGATCGAGGCCATGATGAAGTTTGCGGCCGAGCGTTTCGGCCGGGTCGATATTTTGGTCAACAACGCCGGCATCCAGCATGTGGCCAAGATCGAAGACTTTCCAGTCGAGCGCTGGGACGCGGTTATCGCCATCAACCTCTCGAGTGCCTTCCACGCCACCCGGCTGGCCCTGCCTGCCATGAAAGCCGCCAACTGGGGCCGCATCATCAACGTGGCCTCGGTCCACGGTCTGGTCGCCTCGGCCGAAAAGGCCGCTTATGTGGCCGCCAAGCACGGCATCGTGGGGCTGACCAAGGTCACGGCCCTGGAGACGGCCACCACCGGCGTCACCTGTAACGCGATCTGTCCGGGCTGGGTGCTGACCCCGCTGGTGCAAAAGCAGGTCGACGCCAAGGCCGCCGCACTGGGCCTGTCCAATGAAGACGCCAAAAAACTGCTGCTGGGCGAAAAAGAGCCCTCGATGCAGTTCACCACCCCCGAAGAGTTGGGCGCGCTAGCGGTGTTTTTCTGCTCGGCGGCGGGCAACAATGTGCGCGGCGCGGCCTGGAACATGGACGGCGGCTGGGCCGCTCAGTAATTGGCAAGGCGCTAAGGCGCCTTTCGGGCGGGCAGCCTCAGTTCTTGACGACGCCCGTTTTGCTCACCACCGTCAGGCCGGTGGGCGCGGGCAGCTCGGGCGGGGCCGGCAGCTCTAGCCTTGTCAGCACCGGGCCGCGGCGGTCGGCCGCGAGTTCTGCATGGCGTGGCCCCACTGCTTTGAGGACCAGCCCCTCGTGGATGAGTGAGCCGACCAAATAGGGTTTGGGCGGCTGACCGTCAACCGCCAGCAGCGCCACACCCCGGCGCCCCTGGGCGATCACGCCGAGCAAGGTATAGCGGGCTGAAACCACCGGCTCGGCCGAAGGTGAGTCGCTGGGGCCCAGCCACTTGACAATCGCAGCCGGTCGCACCTGTACCGGTGCGGGCGCTGCGGCGGGCGTGGCCTGTGGCGCCGGCTCGGACAGGCGCAAGGTCCAGCTGACCGCGCTGACGCCGACCAGGGCCCACACCAAAACGGTCAAAACCGGCGGCATCCATGACATTTGAGCGCGCATGCGCAGATTATGATCCAGCCATGCAAGCCCTTAACCTTGTTCAATTGCGCGTCGCCGCGAGAAAGCGCCAACAGCGCGGACAGCGCGGACAGCGCGGCTTTACCCTGATCGAGCTGATGGTGGTGCTGGTCATCATCGGCGTGCTGGCTGCGCTCATCGTACCTAACGTGCTTGACCGCGCCGACGATGCCCGCGTCACCGCAGCGCGCACCGACATTGCCAACCTGCAGCAGGCGCTCAAGCTCTACAAGCTCGACAACCAGCGCTACCCCACGGCCGAGCAGGGGCTGCAGGCCCTGGTCAGCCGCCCGACCGTAGGCACATTGCCGCCGAACTGGCGCGCCACGCTCGACAAGCTGCCCAACGACCCCTGGGGCCGGCCCTACCAATACCTCAATCCCGGCCTCAAGGGTGAGGTCGATGTGATGTCACTGGGCGCCGACGGCCAGACCGGTGGCGAGGGCAAGAACGCCGACATCGGCTCCTGGCAATAGGCCCCAGGGGCCTAGCCGGTACCCCCGAACAGGAAGCTGCCATGGCTCTTCCAAGCAGCCATGCCGCCCGGCCCCGCTCACGCACTGCCCAAGCCGGCCTGACCCTGCTCGAGCTGATGGTGGTGATGACGCTGGCAGCCATTGCCACAGCCGCGGTGGCCCTTTCATTGCGCGACCCCGACCAGCAGGCCCTGCAGCGCGAGGCCGAACGTCTGATCAGCCGCCTGGAGAGCAGCCGATCCTGGTCACGCAGCAGCGGCCAGGCGCTGCGCTGGAGCGCCCAGGAAGGTACTTACCGGTTCACAGGCTACGCCACCGACCCTCCGGCCGAACCTTGGCTGCATGAAGGCATTGAAGTCCAGTGGACGCGGCCGGCCGCCAACAGCCTATTGGTCCTTGGCCCTGAACCCATCCTGGCGGCCCAGGCCATCACCCTCAAGCTGCGCAAGCAGACGCTGAGCATCGTGACAGACGGGCTGGGCCCCTTCGAGATACGCCAGCCATGACTGCGCGGCCCGTCATGCGCTCCCACGGCTTTACCTTGGTCGAAGTGCTGGTGGCGCTGGCCATCGTGGCGGTGGCGTTGGCCGCTGGCCTGCGCTCGAGCGGGGCGCTGGTGCAAAACGCGCAGCGCCAGAGCGAGCAGTTGCTGGCGCAACTGTGCGCCGAAAACGAGCTGGTACGCCTGCGTCTGAGCCGTCAATTGCCGGCCATCGGACAGGGCGACTTTGACTGCGAACAAGGCGGGCAGACTCTGCAGGGCAGCCTGGTGGTCAGTGCCACGCCCAACCCCAACTTCCGCCGGGTCGAGGCCCGGGTGCGCAGCCCGGACCAGCGGCCCCTGCTCAGCCTGGTGGCGGTGATGGGCAACCTTTGAGCATGCAGCGCGTACGCGGCTTCACCCTGATCGAGCTCCTGGTCGCCATCGCCGTGATGTCGGTGCTGGCGCTGGTGGGCTGGCGCGGCTTGGACGTGCTGCTGCGCACCCGCGCTCAGGTGCAGGAGCAGACCGTCCAGGTTTCGCGGCTGCAAACCGGGCTGGCGCAATGGAACGCCGACTTGCAAGCCATGATCGATACCGAAGGCATACCGCCTATGGACTTTGACGGCCTGGTGCTGCGCATTACCCGCGTCGACCGCAGCCTGCCCGAGCAGCCCCTGCGGGTGGTGGCCTGGAGCCGCCGGGTGATCGCCGACCAGCACCAGGGCCGCGGCAGCTGGGTGCGTTGGCAATCGCCGCCACTGAGCCAGCGCGAGGCTTTGAATCAGGCCTGGGCCCAGGCCCAGCGCTGGGCCCGCAACCCCAGCCAGGACGACATCGCCCGGGAAGTGGCGATCTACGGCATCGAGGGCTGGCAGTTGCGCTACTTTCGCAACAACAGCTGGAGCAATCCCCTGTCGGCCGACGATCAGAAGACGGGGCAAACGCCTCCCGCGTCAGGGCAAGCTGCGGGCGTGCCCGACGGTGTGCGCCTGCTGCTGCGGCTTAGCCGCGAGCAGGCCGTCAGCGGCACCTTGGTGCAGGACTGGTCCCGCCCCTACGACAGCCTGAGCCCTGCAGGCCCCAGACCATGAACAGGACAAGCAAGGGCTACAAACGCTGGCCGCAGACCGGGGCAGCGCTGATCAGCGCCATGCTGACCGTCAGCCTGGTCGCCAGCCTGGCCGCTGCGGCCCTGGCCCAGCAATGGCGGCTCAGCGAGGTCGAGCGACATGAGCGGCAGCGCCAGCAGACGCAGTGGATCTTGCAAGGCGCGCTCGACTGGGCCTGCCTGATCTTGCGCGAGGATGGCCGCAGCGGCGGCAGCGATCACCTGGGCGAGCCCTGGGCGCTGCCGCTGCAGGAGGCCCGCTTGTCGAGCTTTTTGGCCAGCGACGCCAATGCCAGTGGCCTGGCCGATCTCAACGGGGTGTTTCTCTCGGGCCGCATCGAAGACATGCAGGCGCGCTTGAACCTGCGCAATCTGGTGCTTGAAGGCAAGGTGTCCGAGCCCGATGTCGAGATGGCCGAACGCCTGTTCGATCTCATTGATCTGCCGCCGCAATTGGCCCGCCAGCTCGCCCAGGGTCTGCGCCAGGCGGCGGCCAAGACGGGCCTGCCCGACGGCCGGTCGGCGCCCTTCATGCCGCAGCAAGTCGATCAACTCGTCTGGATTGGCCTGAGCCCGGCCCAGATCGAGCGGCTGACGCCCCATGTCAGCCTGCTGCCCCGACGCACCACGCTCAACCTCAACACCGCCAGCGCCGAACTGATCAGCGCCAGCCTCAAGGGCTTGCCCCTGGGCCAGGCCCGCGCGATGGTGCAAGCCCGGCAGCGCCAGCCCTGGCAGACCCTGGACCAAGCCAACGCGGCTCTGAGCCCGCCGCTGGCCTTTGACGCCAGCCGCCACAGCATCAATTCAGCGTTTTTCAGCATCGCCGGCCAGTTGCGCCAGGACGATCTGCAGATCCGCCAACAGGCCCTGGTCCAGCGTGACGGCCAGAAAATCCTCACCCTTTGGCGCCGTAACCAGGTGGGTGCCGGACCGGGCTGAACCGGGGGAGCGAGCGCTCAGAACGATGCACCAAAGCGTCATCCGGGCTTGACAAGCCTTTGTGTCATGTTAAATTGACACTTGTGGATGTCCCATTTCGGTGACATCACGACGCCGGAGGCACCCGATGAGCATAAACCAACGCATCGAGCAAGCGCTCGAGCAACAGTTTTCCAGGGTCCAGACCGCCGGCTCACCACCTCGGTTGCTGGCCGCCATGCGCCACGCAGTGTTTCCGGGCGGCGCCCGTATCCGGCCTCAGCTGTGCCTGGCGGTGGCCACCGCCTGCGGCGACGATGCACAGGCCCTGAGCAGCGCCGCTGCGATCAGCATCGAATTGCTGCATTGCGCCTCGCTGGTTCACGACGACATGCCCTGCTTCGATGACGCCGATATACGCCGCGGCCTGCCTACCGTCCACAAGCAGTTCGGTGAGCCGCTGGCCTTGCTGACCGGCGACGCGCTCATCATTTTGGCCTTCCAGTCCCTGGCCTGGGCCGGCACCCGCTGGCCCAACAGGCTGGCGCCGCTGATGCAGATCATCTGCGAGGGCACCGGCGCGCCCGAGGGCATCGTCGCCGGGCAGGCCTGGGAATGCGAGCCCAAGGTGGCCCTGAGCCAGTACCAGCGCGCCAAGACCGGCGCCCTGTTTGTGGCCTCCACCTGCGCCGGCGCGATTGCCGCCGGGGTCGACCCCCAGCCCTGGCGCCGCCTGGGTGACTGCCTGGGCGAGGCTTATCAGGTGGCCGACGACATCCGCGATGTGATGGGCCAGGCCCTGGCCATCGGCAAGCCCCAGGGGCAAGACGCCCACCACGGCCGGCCCAGCTCTGCGGCCGATCTGGGCCTGGTCGGTGCGGTCAACTACTTCCGCGAACTCATGCAGGCGGCCATCGACTCGGTGCCGGCCTGCCCGGCCCGCACAGCCATGCAAAAACTGGTGCTGGCCGAGTCCGAGCGGCTGCTGCCGCAGCATGCACGCGAGCAGATCGCGCGCGGCGTCATGGAGCCTGGCCTGGCATGAGCGTGTCGGCGGCTGTCATGAGCGCCGACGCCAGCTGGCGCGAACGCTGGCTGGCCCGGCTCGACCGCTGGCTGAGCAGCCCGGACCTTTACCGCTGGGCCCTGCTCAACCCGGTGGGGCGCTGGATCATGCGTCGGCGGGCGCAGCAACTGTTTGATGTGATGGCCGGTTTTGTGCACAGCCAGGTGCTGCTGGCCTGTGTGCGCCTGGGTTGGTTTGAGCGCCTGCTGGAGCAGCCAGCCACCCTGGCTGAGCTACAGCACAGCAGCGGCCTGCCGGCAGACGGGCTGCAGCGCCTGCTGGGCTCGGCCATCAGCCTGGGCCTGATTGAAGCGCGGGGCACGCGCTACGGCCTGGGCCCGCTGGGCACCCCGGTGGCGGCCCACGCTGGCCTGCGGGCCATGATCGAACACAACGCCCTGCTCTACGCCGACTTGAGGGACCCCTTGGCCCTGCTGCAACACCCCGAGCATTCGGGCATGCATGCCTATTGGCCCTACCCCACCGGCGCCGCCGAGGAGGGCCGGGCTGCCGCTTCAACGCCACCCAACGCAAGCCCAGCCACGCCTTCCCCGGCAGGCGCTACTTCGCTCAGCCTGAGCGACTTCAGCCAAGCCCGCGCAGACGCCGGCCAAAGCGCCCGTTACTCCGAGCTCATGGGCCGCTCGCAGCGCTTTCTTATTGAGGAACTGCTGGTCGCCTATGACTTTGCCCAACACCGCAAGGTGCTCGACGTTGGCGGTGGTCACGGTAGCTGGGTCATGGCCCTGGCGCGCCACGCGCCGCAACTGCAGCTCATGCTGATGGACCTGCCGCCGGTGGCCGAGCTGGCACGCCAGCGGGTGACCGAAGCTGGTTTGGGCGAGCGCATCGCCTGCCACGGCGGCAGCTTTCGCAGCGATCCCCTGCCGGCCGGGGCAGACCTGATCACCTTGCTGCGGGTCGCTCATGACCATGCTGACGAGGCGGTGCTCGAACTGCTGCGCGCCATCCACGCGGCCTTGCCCTCGGGTGGTCACCTGCTGCTGGCCGAGCCCATGGCCGAGCCCGGTGGCCAGGCCAGCCGCAGCGACGCCTACTTTCACTTTTACCTGCTGGCCATGGGCCGGGGTCGGCTGCGTACCGCGGCCCAGCTGAGCGCCCTGATCAGCCAAGCCGGCTTTGCGTCGGTTCGCACCATCGCCAACCCCGTGCCCCTGCACGGCAGCCTGCTCTTGGCCCGAAAAGCCTGAGCAAATCCCCAATTCAGCCCCAAAAAATAAGTGTTTACCCTAGTTTCTCGTCCAATCCGTCAATTTAAGTTGACACATATCAATGTCAATTCAAGAATGCAGTCATGAAAGCCTCTGCCATCGTGTTTCAAAGCCCGCGCCAGTTGTCGGTGCAGTCGTTGGAACTGCGCGAACTGAGCCCCGGCCAGATTGAAGTCGAAGTTGATTACAGCGGCATCAGCACCGGCACCGAGCGCCTGCTCTGGGACGGCAGCATGCCCGCCTTCCCCGGCATGGGCTACCCCCTGGTGCCAGGCTACGAGACCACCGGGCACATCGTGCACATGCATCCCGAGGGCAATGAAGGCCTGGCGGTGGGCGACCGGGTCTTCGTGCCAGGCTCACACAGCTTCGAAGGCGTCTTCAACCTCTTCGGTGGCGCCGGATCCCGCCTGGTGGCCGCCAGCGCCCGTGTGGTCAAGGTGCAGGCCGCCCTGGAACAAAAGGCCACCCTGCTCGCCCTGGCAGCCACTGCTTATCACAGCGTGGCCGTGGGGGGCACCCGGGAACCTGCCGCACCGCCAGCGCTCATCATTGGCCACGGCATCATGGGCCGCTTGCTGGCACGCCTGACGGTGGCCGCTGGCGCGCCAGCGCCGGTGGTCTGGGAAACCCATGCCGAACGGCGTACCGGCGGCGAGGGCTACAGCGTCATCGACCCCAAGGACGACGAGCGCAAGGACTATCCGGCCATCTACGACGTCAGTGGCGATGCTTCCATCATCAACGCCCTGATCGGGCGGCTCAAGCCCGGCGGTGAGGTGGTGCTGGCCGGCTTTTATAAGCAGGACATCAGCTTCGCTTACCCACAAGCCTTCATGCGCGAGGCCACCATCCGCGTGGCCTCTGAATGGAAGCGGGCCGACCTGCTGGCCACCACCGAACTGGTTCACGAGGGCAGGCTCTCGCTGGACGGACTGATCACACACACCCAAAGCCCAGGGCGAGCGCACGAGGCCTATGAACAGGCTTTTGGCGACAGCAACTGCCTAAAGATGATTCTTGACTGGAGACACTGATGAGCCCCAATCCCCCCGCCCAGACCATCCAGTTCGTGCAGCAGCTGCGCCAGGAGGCTGCCATCGAACCGGCGCCGGTGGCCACTGGCGCACCGACCAAGGAAACCCAGATCATTGCCATTTACGGCAAAGGGGGCATAGGCAAGAGCTTCACCCTGGCCAATCTGAGCTACATGATGGCCCAGCAAGGCAAGAAGGTGCTGCTCATCGGCTGCGACCCCAAGAGCGATACCACCAGCTTGCTTTTTGGCGGCAAAGCCTGCCCGACCATCATCGAGACCTCGTCCAAGAAAAAACTGGCCGGTGAGCCGGTGTCCATCAGCGACGTCTGCTTCAAGCGCGACGGCGTCTTCGCGATGGAACTTGGCGGCCCGGAAGTCGGCCGCGGCTGCGGCGGCCGGGGCATCATCCACGGCTTCGAGACGCTGGAAAAGCTGGGCTTTCACGACTGGGGTTTTGACTACGTGCTGCTCGACTTCCTGGGCGATGTGGTCTGCGGCGGCTTTGGCCTGCCGATTGCCCGCGACATGTGCCAGAAGGTGATCGTGGTGGCCAGCAACGACCTGCAGTCGCTCTATGTGGCCAACAACGTCTGCTCGGCAGTCGAGTACTTCCGCAAGCTCGGCGGCAATGTGGGCGTGGCCGGCGTGGTGATCAACAAGGACGACGGCACCGGCGAGGCTGCGGCCTTTGCCGACCAGGCCGGTATTCCGGTGCTCGCTGCAATCCCGGCCAACGAGGACATCCGACGCAAGAGCGCCAGCTACGAGATCATCGGCCGCCCCGGCGGCGACTGGGGCCCGCTGTTCGAGAGCCTGGCCGCCAATGTGGCCGAGGCGCCGCCGCAGCGTCCCAAGCCGCTGACACAAGACGAGTTGCTCAGCCTGTTCAGCGCCTCGGCCGTCGGCCGCGACGTGGTGCTCGAGCCAGCCACCGAGGTGGACATGACTGGCAAGCAGCACATCGTCAAGCCCAGCCTCGAAGTCGTCTACGAAACCGTCTGAGCGGGCCATGAAATCCATACCCATCACCCCCCTGCCCAACCCGGCGGCCACCTCCGAGCAGGGCTTGGGTTGCCACGCCGGCAAGGACGAATTGCTCAAGGCTGCAGCCAGCGCCGGCAAAAGCGAGGTGCTGGAGCAGTATGCGCAGGACTACCCCAAGGGCCCGCACGACCAGCCGCAAAGCATGTGCCCGGCCTTCGGCTCGCTGCGGGTGGGACTGCGCATGCGCCGCACAGCCACGCTGCTGTCGGGCTCGGCCTGCTGCGTCTATGGACTGACCTTCACCTCGCATTTCTACGGCGCGCGCCGCAGCGTGGGCTATGTGCCCTTCAACTCCGAGACCCTGGTCACCGGCAAGCTGTTTGAAGACATCCGCGAGGCGGTGCACCGCGAGGCCGACCCCGACAAGCTCGATGCCATCGTCGTCATCAACCTGTGTGTGCCCACGGCCAGCGGCGTGCCGCTGCAGCTGCTGCCCAAGCAGATCAACGGCGTGCGCATCATCGGCATCGACGTGCCCGGCTTTGGCGTGCCCACCCATGCCGAAGCCAAGGATGTGCTGGCTGGCGCGATGCTGCGCTACGCCCGCGAAGAAGCCATGGCCGGCCCGGTGGCCCAACCCCGGCAGGCCCGCACCGGGGCACCCACCATCAGCCTGCTGGGCGAAATGTTCCCGGCCGACCCGGTCATCATCGGCCAAATGATCGCGCCCATGGGCCTGGCCGTCGGCGCCACCGTACCGACCCGCGAATGGCGTGAGCTCTATGCCGCGCTCGACTGCTCTGCAGTGGCCGCCATACACCCCTTCTACACCGCCAGCGTGCGCGAATTCCAGGCCGCCGGCCGGCCTATCGTGGGTTCAGCGCCGGTAGGCATCGAGGGCACCCATGATTGGCTAGGCGCCATCGGCCAGGCTTGCGGTGTGGCCAGCGAGCAGATCGATCTGGCGCGCAACCAAACCCTGGGCGCCATGCGCGGCCTGCTGGCACAAGCGCGCATTCAAGGCCGCATCACCTTGAGCGGCTACGAAGGCTCGGAGCTGCTGGTGGCCCGCCTGCTGATCGAATGCGGCGCCGAGGTTCCCTATGTGGGCTCGGCCTGCCCGGCCACCCCCTGGAACGCCCATGACGCGGCCTGGCTGCAGTCCAAGGGTGTCCACGTGCAGTTTCGCGCCTCGCTGGAGCAAGACATCGCCGCCGTGCGCGAATTCAAGCCCCAGCTGGCGGTGGGCACCACACCGGTGGTGCAGGCGGCCAAAGAGGCCTGCATCCCTTCGCTGTACTTCACCAACCTGATCTCTGCCCGGCCCTTGATGGGCGCAGCCGGTGTGGGCTCGCTGATCCAGGTGGTGCAGGCGGCCATGGGCAACCAGGCCCGCTTTGACGCGATGAAAGATTTCTTTGGCAGCGTGGGCATCGGCGATGAAGCGGGCGTCTGGCAGGAGCCCCCGGTGATGCACCCGGAGTTCAAAGCCGACGTGCGGCGCATGGCCGAGAAAAAGCGCAAGAAAGCCAAGGCCGAGGAGATGGGATCATGAGCGAGCCCACCTCAGGACCCAAGATGAGCGGCAAGACACCCTTGGTGCTCGACCACGACCGCGCCGGCGGCTATTGGGGCGCGGTATATGTGTTCACCGCGATCAAGGGACTGCAGGTGGTGATCGACGGTCCAGTGGGCTGCGAAAACCTGCCCGTGACCTCGGTGCTGCACTACACCGACGCGCTGCCTCCGCATGAGTTGCCGATTGTGGTCACCGGGCTGGCCGAAGAGCAACTGGGCCGCGAAGGCACAGAAGGCGCGATGAAGCGCGCGCACGGCTCGCTCGACCCCGATCTGCCGGCGGTGGTGGTCACCGGCTCGATTGCCGAGATGATCGGCGGCGGCGTCACCCCCGAAGGCACCGGCCTGATGCGCTTTTTACCGCGCACCATCGACGAAGACCAATGGCAATGCGCCAACCGCGCCATGCTGTGGCTGTGGACCGAGTACGGCATGAAGAAGGTGCCCAAGCGCGAGCGCAAGGCAGGTGAGCGGCCGCGGGTCAACATCATCGGCCCCAGCTATGGCGCCTTCAATAGCGCCAGCGATCTGGCAGAAATTCGCCGCCTGGTGCAGGGCATAGGCGCCGAGATCAATCTGGTGTTCCCGCTGGGCAGCCACCTGGCCGATGTCTCGCGCCTGGTCGAGGCCGACGTCAACATCTGCATGTACCGCGAGTTTGGCCGCCTGCTGTGCGAAGCCCTCGAGCGGCCCTACTTGCAGGCGCCGATCGGCCTGCACAGCACCACCAAATTCCTGCGCACCCTGGGGCAACTGCTGGACCTCGATCCTGAACCCTTCATTGAGCGCGAGCGCCACACCACCATCAAGCCGGTGTGGGACCTCTGGCGCTCAGTGACGCAAGACTTTTTTGCCACGGCCAGCTTTGCGGTGGTGGCCACCGACACCTATGCCCGGGGCCTGCGCAACTTCCTCGAAGTCGAGATGGGCTTGCCCTGCAAGTTCGCAGTCTCGCGCAAACCGGGCGAGAAGACTGACAACGCCCAGGTGCGGGAGTTGGTGCACAAGCAGATGCCGCTGATCCTTTTTGGCAGCTACAACGAGCGCATGTACATGAGCGAGGCTGGCGGCAGCAGTCCGATGCGCGCCGCCTTCATCCCCGCCTCTTTTCCCGGCGCCATCATCCGTCGGCACACCGGCACCCCCTTCATGGGCTACAGCGGCGCCACCTATCTGATCCAGGAAGTTTGCAACGCCCTGTTTGATGCGCTGTTTCACATCCTGCCCCTGGGCACGGACATGGACCGGGTTGAGCCCACGCTGGCGCGCGAGCGGGCACAGCGCCCCTGGCAGCAGCAGGCGCAGACGGCGCTGGCTGACCTGGTGGCACGCCAGCCGGTGTTGGTGCAAATTTCTGCCGCCAAGCGCCTGCGCGATCAGGCCGAGCGCAGTGCGCACGAACAGGATCTGCCCGAAGTGACCGAGCAATTGGTGCGCAGCGCCGGCCTGGCGCTAGGACTGGGAGAGCCGGCATGAGCCGGTCTCGACATTTATGTGACCTGCGCCTTGCGGCGCGGTCTATCCCACGCCGCAGCAAAGGTGCTGTGGACGCCCAGGCTGCGCGGGCTGCGCGCAGCGACAGGCCTTGCGGCCTTGATTGAAAAGGAGCATTCGTATGTCGAATCGCACGTCCATTTCCGGACTGACCGACGAAGAGGCTCAGGAGTTCCACACCTACTACATGCAGGGTCTGGTGGGATTCACGGCAGTTGCCGTGATCGCCCATGCCCTGGTGTGGGCGTGGCGCCCCTGGTTCTAAGAAAAACCGGCCTTTGAATGGAGACAACCCCATGAACGACATGTCTTATTCCAGCAATAAGCCAGCCCGCCGGGAAGACAAGCTCATGCTTGCGCTGATCGTCGTGCCCTGCTTCGTGCTTCTGCTTGCCATCGCTTTGTTGGGCCAACTGCTCGGCGTGCACTGGCAAAGCTGGTTGCCCGGTGCAGAGCAAAAGAGCAGCATCTTTTCGGGCGTCCATGCCGCGGTTTACACATTCATGTCTCACATCATCTAGGAGAAAAATCATGTGGAGAGTTTGGCGACTTTACGACCCCCTGCGAGCCATGGTGGTCCAAGGCGTGTTCCTGTTTGGTCTGGCAGCGATGATTCACCTCATCTTGCTGAGCACGAACAAGTTCAACTGGCTCGACGGCGCCCGCAAGGCACCGGTTGCAGCACAGAACGCACCCCTGCCCGCACCCACCCCAGCGGCCAAGTCCTGACCGGGGATCGGCGCAGGCGCCGCAAGGCGTCTGCGCCGTGATCGCAAAAACCTTTATCTCTCAATCGACAGGAGAGCCTGACCATGGCCATGCTCAACTTTGAAAAAAAATACAGAGTCCGCGGCGGCACCTTGCTCGGTGGCGACCTGTTCGACTTCTGGCTCGGCCCTTTCTATGTCGGCTTCTTCGGCATCACGGCGGCCTTCTTCGCCTTCCTGGGGACCGCGCTGATCCTCTGGGGCGCAGCGATGGGCCCCACCTGGAATCTTTGGCAAATCAGCATCGCCCCGCCGGACCTCTCGTACGGCCTGCGCTTTGCGCCGCTTCTCGAGGGTGGGCTGTGGCAGCTGATCACCGTCTGCGCACTCGGCGCCTTTGTTTCTTGGGCACTGCGTGAGGTGGAAATCTGCCGCAAGCTGGGCATGGGTTACCACGTGCCCGTGGCCTTTGGTGCAGCCATCGTGGCCTACGCCACCCTGGTGGTGGTGCGCCCGGTGCTGATGGGCGCCTGGGGCCATGGCTTTCCGTATGGCATCTTCAGCCATCTGGACTGGGTCTCCAATGTGGGCTACCAGTACCTGCACTTTCACTACAACCCCGCGCACATGATCGCGGTGAGCTTTTTCTTCACTACCGCCTTCGCCCTTTCACTGCACGGCGGTCTGGTTCTCTCGTCGACCAATCCTGGCCGAGGTCAGGAGGTCAAGACGCCCGAACATGAAGACACCTTCTTTCGCGACATCATCGGCTATTCGGTCGGCACCCTGGGCATACACCGCCTGGGGCTGTTCCTGGCCCTGGCCTCGGGCCTCTTCAGCGCCCTGTGCATTGTGCTCAGCGGCCCCTTCTGGACCCGGGGCTGGCCTGAGTGGTGGGGCTGGTGGCTGAACCTGCCAATCTGGTCGCAATGGCCACTCCAGTGAGCAAGGAGATCTGAGCATGCCGCAATATCAAAACATCTTCACCACCGTCAACGCGGTCGGGCCTGTCTCGCCGGGCGTGGAACTCGGTCACGGCAACAGCCCGCGCACCGGCCAGCCCCTGATCAACTACTGGCTGGGCAAGCTGGGCAACGCCCAATTGGGACCTATCTACCTGGGCGGTCTGGGGCTGGCGTCCATCATCTTTGGCACCCTGGCCTTCAACATCATCGGCTTCAACATGCTGGCGCAGGTGAACTGGGACCCGATCCAGTTCATCCGTCAGTTGTTCTGGCTGGCGCTGGAGCCACCTCCGCCGCAATACGGGCTGACGATTCCGCCTATGAATCAGGGTGGCTGGTACCTGCTGTCCAGCCTGTTCCTGCTGATCTCTGTGCTGCTGTGGTTCGCCCGCACTTGGCGCCGAGCCCGCGAGCTGGGGCTGGGCATGCATATTCCCTATGCGTTTTTGTCGGCCATGTGGTTGTTCCTGGTGCTCGGTCTGTTCAGGCCTGTGCTCATGGGCAGCTGGGGCGAGGCCGTTCCCTACGGCATCTTCCCCCACTTGGACTGGACGGCCGCCTTCTCACTGCGCTATGGCAACCTGTTCTACAACCCCTTCCACGCCCTGTCGATCGCCTTCCTCTATGGCTCGGCCCTGCTGTTTGCCATGCACGGCGCCACCATCTTGGCGGTGGGCCGCTACGGCGGCGAGCGCGAGATCGAGCAGATCGTCGACCGCGGCACGGCCAGCGAGCGCGCTGCCCTGTTCTGGCGCTGGACCATGGGCTTTAACGCCACCATGGAATCGATTCACCGCTGGGCCTGGTGGTTCGCCGTACTGACCACACTCACCGGTGGCATCGGCATCTTGCTGACCGGCACCGTGGTCGACAACTGGTACCTCTGGGCCGTCAAGCACGGGGTGGCACCGCCCTATCCCGATGTCTTCCCGGCTGTCACCGACCCGGCCCTGCAAGCCACCCCCTCTGGAGTCAAGCCATGAGCACGCTGTCCATCCAAACCGCCCTCAGGCTGCTGGGCCTGGCCTCGGTGGCAATGCTTGCAGCCTGTGAGCGTCCACCTGTCATCAGCGTTCAGCACGGCTACGCCGGCACCGGCATGGCGCAGGTCTACAACCCCGCCACCGTCGAGAAGCAGCAAGAAGCCAATCAAGTGCCTGAAGCCACGCCGCAGGCCTCGCCCGACGGACCGAAAGCCGGTCAGGTCTATCAGAACGTCAAGGTACTGGGAGATTTGAGCGTAGGGCAATTCACCCGGCTGATGGTCAATATGACGGCCTGGATCGCACCGGAGCAGGGCTGTGCTTATTGCCACAACCCGGCCAATTTTGCCGACGAAAGCAAGTACACCAAGGTGGTGGCGCGCAAGATGGTGGAGATGACCCAGCACATCAACACCGACTGGAAAAATCACGTGGCCGAGACCGGCGTGACCTGCTACACCTGCCACCGCGGCCAGCCGGTTCCCAAGGAAATCTGGTTCACCGCCGACAACGCTCCCAAAGGCGCTAATTTCATTGGCGATACCGCAGGGCAAAACTCGCCGGCAAAAACCGTAGGCCTGTCCTCGCTGCCCAACGACCCCTTCACCCCCTTCCTGCTGGGCAAGGAAGAGATCCGGGTCAACGGCAACACGGCGCTGCCTTCGGGTAACCGCACTTCCATCAAGCAGGCCGAGTGGACTTATGGGCTGATGATGCACATGTCGTCCTCCCTGGGCGTGAACTGCACCTATTGCCACAACACCCGCAACATCGCTCAATGGGAGGGCGGGCCGCCCCAACGCGTGACCGCCTGGCACGGCATCCGCATGGCCCGCGACCTCAACCTGAACTACATGGAGACCTTGACCGAGGTATTCCCGGCGAACCGCAAAGGCGAACTTGGCGACGTCGCCAAGCTCAACTGCGCGACCTGCCACCAGGGTGCTTACAAGCCCCTGTATGGCGCCGGCATGCTCAAGGATCACCCCGAACTCGGCCGCGACACCGTACTGGCCAGTTCGGCCCCGGTCAAAGCCGCAAAAGCTGCCCTGCAAGCCTCCGCCGCCGCTCCTGCGGCCAAGCGGTAAGGTCTTGCTCTTCAGGCCGGGGCGCTTCAACGCCCCGGCTCTTTTTTATTCCATGCCATGAACACCAAGCCGCAGTCTGACCCGCCCGCCTTGAGCGGAGTCGCTGTGGCGGTGCTCATCGATTATCTGCCTGAACACAGGCGCTGGGGTTGGCTGCGCCTGATGCAGGGCAGCTCGGCCCTGAAAGATGTGCCAGGTTTGCTCTTCAGCAAGGTCATGGGCAGCGGCAACAATGGCGGTTTTAGCCTACGCCCCAGCAGCAGCCACCAGGGTGTGATCGCCCTGTTCAAACAGGCTGAGCATGCACTGGCTTTTCTCGATGGCCCGCAGATGGCCGCTTTCCAACAGCGTGCAGCCCGCTGCTGGTCAGCCCTGCTGTCGGTGGAGTCAGCGCGCGGCGCCTGGGACGGCATCTCCTGGGACCGCAGCCCATTGCCCACGCCGCTGCCCGAACTGGTCAGCGCGCAACCTCAGCCGCAGTGGCTGGCCGCCCTCACCCGCGCCAGCATCCGGCCGGCCAAAGCCATGTCTTTTTGGAAGCAGGCGCCAGCCACCGAGGCCGACCTGCGGCGCAGCCCAGGCTGCTTGCTGGCCATGGGCCTGGGCGAGGCGCCGCTGCTGCGCCAGTGCACCTTCAGCGTCTGGCAAGACACCGCCTCCATGCTGGCTTACTCGATGAACGGCGCTCACAAGCGGGCCATCGAAAACGCGTACAGCAAGAATTATTTTTCCGAATCGATGTTTGTGCGCATGCGGGTGCTTCAAAGCCGCGGTCAATGGCCCAGCCCGGCCGAAGGTCAGCCCGAGCCGGCCCATGCCTGAGCACCGGGTGGTGGTGATCGGTGCCGGCATGGCCGGGCTGGTCAGCGCGCTCCAACTGGCCCACCAGGGCCTGGATGTGACGATCCTGGAGTCTGCCGACAGCCCTGGTGGCAAGATCCGTCAGCCCATCGTTGATGGCGCGGCCATCGACAGCGGCCCCACCGTCTTTACCATGCGCTGGGTCTTTGACGAGATCCTGGCCAGCGTGGGCACGCAACTGGAGTCTGAGCTCAGCATCACGGCCCTGTCGGTGCTCGCCCGCCACTTCTGGGCCGATGGCAGCGCACTGGACCTGTATGCCGATGCCCGCCAGTCCGCCGATGCGGTCGGGCGCTTCGCGGGCGCGGCCGAGGCGCGGCGCTTCGAGCAGTTTTGCCAGACGGCGCGCGCGGTCTATCAGGCGATGGAAGGGCCCTTCATACGCGGCAGCAACCCCAGCGTCATGGGCCTGGGCAGTGCTCTGGGCGCACGTGGTCTGGCCACGCTGACCCGCATCGGCCCCATGCGCAGCCTCTGGGACAGCCTGGGGCATTATTTTCAAGATCAACGCCTGCGGCAGTTGTTCGCCCGCTATGCCACTTACTGCGGCTCCTCACCCTGGCAAGCGCCCGCCACTTTGATGCTGATCGCCCAGGTCGAGCTCGACGGCGTGTGGTCGGTGCAAGGCGGCATGCATGAGCTGGCGCGCTGCCTGGCGCGGCTGGCGCAGGCCCGCGGCGCTCGCATTCGCTACGGCTGCCCCTGCGAGCGCATCGAACTGAGCCAAGGCCGCGTCAGCGCGGTACTCACAAAAAGTGGCGAGCGGCTGCCGGCCGACAGCGTGGTTTTCAATGGCGACATGGCGGCGCTGCGCACCGGTCTGCTGGGGCCCGCGCTGCGCACAGCGGCGCCTGCCAAGGCACCACAGCGCTCGCTCTCAGCGCTGACCTGGTCCATCCACGCCCCCGTTGAGGGGCCAAAACTGGACCGGCACAATGTGTTCTTCCAGAGCGACTACGCCAGCGAATTCGAAGATATTTTTTCTGCCGGGCGTCTGCCCAGACGCCCAACGGTTTACGTCTGCGCACAGGACCGTGGCACCGGTCCCCGTGCAGATGGGCCCGAGAGGCTGCTGTGCCTGGTCAACGCGCCAGCCCGTGGCGACCAGACACCGACGGCACTGACCGACGAGGAGCTCATGCAATGTCAGACCCACAGCTTCGACCTGCTGCGCCGGTGCGGCCTGAGCATACAGGCGCAGCCGCATCAGATTCTGCGCACCACGCCGCAGGACTTTCATCGGCTGTTTCCGGCCACGGGCGGGGCACTGTACGGCCAGGCGACCCACGGCTGGATGTCGGCCTTCGCCCGGCCGGGAGCGAAGAGCCCGGTACCGGGCCTGTACCTGGCGGGGGGCAGCGTGCATCCGGGGCCGGGAGTGCCCATGGCAGCCCTGTCGGGCCGGCTGGCGGCCGCGGCCCTGATGGACAGCCTCGCTTTGACCAGGCGGTCCCCTCGGGCGGCTACCTCTGGTGGTACATCGACGCCCTGAGCGAGGACGGCCGCCATGGCCTGACCATCATCGCTTTTGTCGGCAGCGTGTTCTCGCCCTACTACGCCTGGGCCCGGCGCGGCGGCCGAGCTGACCCCATGAACCACTGCGCCCTCAACGTGGCCCTCTACAGCCCGGGCGCGGGCCGCTGGGCCATGACCGAGCGAGGCGCACGCCACTGCCAACGCGATGCCAGCCATTTCCAGATCGGGCCCAGCCAGGTGAGCTGGGACGGGCAGGCGCTGTGCATCGACATCGATGAGGTCGGCATGCCGATACCCCTGCGGGTGCGCGGGCAGGTACGGATTCACCCGGAGCAGCTTTTCAACTTTTCCACCCCGCTTGAGGCCAGGGGGCGGCACCGCTGGGGGCCGATCGCGCCACAAGCGCGGGTGGAGGTGGCGCTGTCCCAGCCCGAGCAGCGCTGGAGCGGTCACGCCTACCTCGATTCCAACGAAGGCGACGAGCCCATCGAAAAGGGTTTCCAGCATTGGGACTGGTCGCGCGGGCAACTGGCCGACGGCAGCACGGCTGTCCTCTACGACGTCGAGCCCGACGACCCAGCAGGTCACGTGCTGGCACTGCGCTTCATGCCCGATGGGCGCGTGCTTGACTTTGAGGCTCCGCCCCAAAAGCGCCTGCCGCGCACCGCCTGGGGCCTGAGCCGACGCATGCGCAGCGATGCGCCGGTCAAGGTCTTGCAGCAACTGGAAGACACGCCTTTTTATCAGCGCAGCGTGATCAGCAGCGCCATGCTTGGCCAGTCGCTCACCAGCTTTCATGAAACCCTCAATGTGCCGCGTCTGGTCAACCCGGTGGTGCGCGCCATGCTGCCCTGGCGCATGCCGCGGCGTCCCTGACGCCAAGAAGCGGCGTTTGGGACGCGCCCGCCAGGTCATCAGCGCCTCAGCACTTACGACTGCTTCGCTTACGACTGCTTACACGATCGTGACATCCGACACTGCTGCCGAGGCGCTCCGCTGGGCTCCAATAGGCGCAGACATGACCGCACCCAACTCCTCGCCCACGAAGCAGCCAAGCCAGCCGCACCCCACTGCGGGTGTGCATCTTGCGCCGCTGCCAGCCCAGACCCAATGGCAACGCATTGCCGCCAAGCTGCAGGACAGCGAGCACAGGAAGTCCGAATTCCTGGCCCAGCTCAGCCATGAGTTGCGTAACCCGCTGGCACCACTGAGCCACGGGCTGATCCTGCTGCGCAAGCACCCCGATCACGCTGAACTGGTTGAGCAGACGGCAGCGATGATGCAGCGTCAGTTGGGCCACGTGATCGGCCTGATCGACGACCTGCTGGACTTGCAGCGCATCGCACTGGGAAAGCTTTCCTTGAAGCTGCAGGAAGTCAGCCTGCAGGACGTGGTGCAGGGGGCGCTGGAGATCAGTGCACCCCTGATGCAAGAGCGCTCACAGCAGCTGAGCGTCATCCTGCCCGAGGCCGCGCTGTGGGTCCGGGCTGACCCGATGCGGCTGACCCAGGTGCTGAGCAATCTGCTGATTAACGCGGCCAAATACACAGCGCCGGGCGGTCAGGTGAGGCTGCGGGCGCTGGCCCTGCGCGAGCAGGCGCAGCTTGAGCTGGCGGACACGGGTGCGGGCATCCCGGCCGATGAGCTTGAGCATATCTTCGAGCCCTATACCCAGGTTCGGGACCACCAGAATCTGGCCCGGGGTGGCCTGGGTCTGGGCCTGGCGCTAGCCCGCCAACTGCTGGAGCTGCACGGCGGGCAGATCTCGGCCAGCAGCCCAGGCCCAGGATTGGGCAGTACCTTCTGCGTCAAGCTGCCGCTTTGCAACCCGCCCGTCTTGAGCGTGCCCAACGGGACACCGCAGGCTCAGGCCAGAGCTCCCCTCTGGCGAATTTTGGTGGTCGACGACAACGCTGACAGCGCCGACACCTTGGCCGCTGCCCTGCAATGCTGCGGCCACCAGGCACTGGCGGCGCACGACGGACCCAGTGCGCTGGCGCGAATCAAAGACTGGCGTCCGCAGGTGGCACTGGTGGATCTGAGCATGCCCGGCATGGATGGCTTTGAGCTGGCCCGCCAGCTACAGCTGCTCGCTCAGCCGGCAGCTCTGGTAGCGATGACCGGCTGGGGGACGGCGACCGACCGCGAGCGCTGCGAGAAAGCCGGGTTCGCGGCCCACATCGTCAAGCCGGCCTCGATGGCCCAGATTGAAGAGACCCTGCTACAGGTGCTGCAGGTCAGCGCCGAATCGAAGGCCGATCAACGCGCCGAGCGCCGCAGCACTGCTTGACGTTCGAACAGCTCGATCATCCAACCCACCCGCTCGCCCACCGGACGGCGTACCCAGCCTTTGCTGCGCTGCGCGGCCGGTGCAGCACCGGCTCTGACGCAGATGTCGACCAGGTAAGCGATGGCCGCCAGCGGCGGCTCTAGCGCCAAGGCTGCGGAGGGCGTCACCGGCAGCCAGGCGCGCCCAAGCAGCACCATCTTGCGCGAGGTGGCCACCACAGCACGACGATCGACGGGGTTCAGGCCGTCGCGGCGCAGTTGATGGCCGATCTCGGCATAAATCAAGCGTGCTGCCAGAATCGCCGCGCGACAATCGCGCGGCAAGTTGGCCACGCCGGCGGTCGATAGTCGATAGAGGCGGTCGGCCTCCTGTAGCAGGCGCTCGACCACCTGCTGCAAAGCCGGTGAGGCACTGGGCTGGGCCAACCATTCCTGCGGCTCCAGGCCCGCATGGCGCATCCACTGGCGCGGCAGATAGAGGCGGCCATTACGGGCATCTTCCCCAACGTCGCGGGCAATGTTTGTCAGCTGCATGGCTACACCGAGCTCGCAGGCGCGGGCCAGCGTGCTGGCGCTGCGCGCCCCCATGATCCAGCACATCATCGCGCCCACGCTGCCGGCCACCCGGGCCCCGTAGGCGTGCACATCCTCCAGCGTCT
>Ga0222712_10001338_pt1 | contig 30679 bp, 20 predicted proteins | sample C33_657DmetaG_FD_165043 | JGI IMG/M metagenome (GOLD analysis project Ga0222712, IMG submission 165043) | Estuarine water microbial communities from San Francisco Bay, California, United States - C33_657D | ecosystem: Environmental > Aquatic > Marine > Unclassified | place: USA: California...
GCTATTACAACAAGGCTTGGTGAGAACTCTAAAATGGTCCTCTGTGGCGATCCTGCCCAGAGTGATATTAATAGTGGTAAGGACATACTTAAATTTGTCCACCTATGTAAGAAACATAACATTGACATTCCTATCATCGAGTTTGGTGTAGACGATATTGTTCGTTCAGACATCGTTGCTAGAATTGTTAGGATGCTTATGGAGGAGAAACTTTAAATGGCAAACCTAACAACGACCCCATCAAAGGCTAAGACAAAAAGCCTTGGTGATCCTAACGCTGCATATGAGTCTATGCGGCCACTATGGGAAAGATCTAGAGCTGTTCTTAATGGACAAACACATGCACGAGCATATGATGATACAATTGATCCAGTAAACTTTAGTAATCTATTACTACCTTTTTCCCCTACAATGAGTTCACAGCAGTATAACTTTTATCGTGCTGAAGGTGAACTTCCTGGTTTAACAGCACAATATGCTAAAGTGCTTGTAGGTGGATTACTACGTAAACAAGCAACAATGGAATTACCAGAAAACCAGTTTCCTGAAGAGGCTGAGGATTGGATTCGTAATTCTTTTGGCGCTGATGGTACTTCATTACATGGATTCCTTGATGCGGCTATTTGGGAAGAACTACAAAGCTCTAGAGCATGGTGTTTAGTAGACTACCCCACAGTTGCTAATCCAGACGCATTAACAATGGAAGAAGCTAAATCTCTTTCCCCTTATGTAATGCTTATTCAAGCAGAAAATATTATTAACTGGCGTAGAGGTCAAGATCGTAATACTAATAAACAAGTACTTACTAGCTTATTATTCCGCTACTATATGGAAGACTATTCAAAGAATACTTTCCACCCAGACTATGTAGACACCGTTACTCACTACTACTTAGATGATTCAGGTTTACTTGTAGTAGATACATACACAAGAGATACTAATGAGTCTGTTAATGTTATTAATGGTAATGTTACGTCTAAATATCAAGTAGACAATGCTAATGCAGCATGGACTAAGACTCGTACAGAAGTTCCATTAATGAATGGTGAGAGAATGAATTTCATTCCTGCCTATCCTCTTAATGGTCAAATTGATCCTGTAGAGCCTATTTTACAATCTTTAATTGATCGTGAAATTGCCTTATACAATAAGATTTCTCGTAGAAACCATTTACTTTATGGTGCTGCTACATACACTCCAGTAGTTATGTCAGATATGACAGATGAAGAGTTTGAGAATATTGTAGATGCTGGATTAGGTTCATGGATTAAGCTTCGTGCGGGAGATGATATCAAAGCACTTGATACACCAACAGGCGCATTAAAAGATATGGAAGCAAGTATTGCCGCTACTATTGAAGAGATGGCTCGTATGGGTATCCGCATGCTTTCACCCGAAGGTTCTTCAGGGGAATCTGGTGTCAGTTTAGAAATCCGTAATGCTGCTCAAACAGCTCAACTAGGTATGCTTAATACTCGTATCTCAGAGACAATGAGACAGATTATTACAGTAATGCTTAAATGGAAATATAATGTTGATATTCTTCCTACAGATATTAAGTTTACATTAAGTGCTGACTTTAATCCTACCCCAGTAGGAGCAGATTGGATGAGACTAATTACAGAATGGTATCAACAAGGTATTATTCCACGTTCTACGTTTATCTCTATTGCTAAATTTAATGATGTACTACCTTCAGAATACAATGATGAAGAAGGTGTTGCAGAGATTCAAAGTGATCCTCTTGTAGACACTAAAGCAATGAGCATTGACTCTTCAATCTCAAATACAGACAACATGAGGCCTGATAATAATCGGGGTGATAACAATAACGATAACCAAGCCGTATAATAGGGACATCCTTGATGTAGTTATTATGCGACATTAAGGAGTTTAAATGCCTACACCAATTAATACCGATATTTACGATCGTATTATACAACATTTAGCCGATACTAGGTTATATGAGGCAGAGACATCAACTAATGTTTCAAGAGGCATCCGTAGGCATCAAAAAAGACTACGTGATATCTTAAAGACAAATATTAAGGCTGATGTTAAACAAGAAATAACAAGATCTACTCGTGAGCTTCACATGATTGTTAGTAATTCAGTGACTGATTATTCAGGTGCTGCAGTTAACTTTCACTCTAATAATTTAGAGAGAAGTGCGGGTAGTTTCTTTAGAGTTCAAAGACCTAGAGCTAGTGAAGCTATTCCAAAACTTATTGGTCCAAATATTAGTGCATCTAAAACACTTAGAGAACACTTTGATGCGATCGGTACTACCGAATTAGCTAGAATAGATGGTAAGATTAAGAGTGGATTAGCTAATGGTAAATCTACAAAAGATATTCTTGACGATGTAATTAAAACAACTACACTAACAGAGGTACAAGCAAAAGTACTTGTTAGAACAGCAATTACTAATACACAGTCTACAGCAATGAATATTGTATTAGATCGTAATAGTGAATTACTTGCAGGGTATCGTTTTACAGCAGTGCTTGATAATCGTACTTCTGCTATATGTGCTCACCATGATGGGGAGATATATAAAGTAGATGATATGAGGTTCCGACCTCCACTACATTGGAACTGTCGTAGTTCTATGGTTCCTGTTTTAAAGAGCAAAGAACAACTCTTAAAATCTTTAGATGAAAATAAAGATACAAGAATTAAAGCTAATAAATTAAAAGATACTAATCCAATATTACTTAATGGTAGTCCTCCTCCAGTAGAAAACTATGGCACATGGCTTAAAAGACAGCCTATGGAAATCCAAGTTAAACATTTAGGTAGTGAAGAGAAAGCTAGTTTACTCCAAAAGGGTGCATTAGATGTAAAGGCATTTACTACAACTAAGGGTCAACAATTAAGCATTGCCGCTTTAAGAAAAGCAGATAATGCAAGAACATTATGGTTTCCTACACGTCAGACTGTAGTTTCTGCATCTGAAGAGAATAGTTTTCAGCTTAATATTGCTAGACCTCATGAGTTACTTCGTAATACAGAGGCGCAGAAGCAGTTAAGAGATATGTATATATCTGATTCTGATAACTTAGCACAAGCTATATCTTTGACTGATTATCGGGGTACTACTCTAGCAGGTAAACGTTCTGTTCGTATTCGTTCTAATAATGAATTCGATGAACGTAATAATAGCTTTGATCCATTTACTGGCGAACAAAGTTCTACTTTACTTTATGATCCTGACTATATTACACTACAAGAACGATTAGACTTCGTAAAAAACTCTAAAGCATTATCACAAGATCAAAAGACTTTTATTAGAGACTTTGTAGAAAGCTTAGATGAATCATTATCTGTTAATCAACAAACAGCTGTAGCTGAAAATCTAAGGGTTGTTATAGAACGTTATAACAATGATAAACAACCTTGGAATAATTTCATGAATGTAATTCGTGGAGAGATGCAGTATAGTGTAGTTAACACAAGTCGTATTCTTGATCGTAGATCGAGAGCTAGATCACAACAGTTTGACTCTTATGGAGTTGCAGGTGAACCAGCTAAAGTACAGATCTTTGGTGAGTATCAAACATTTGATGATATTACAAGTAATACATTAAATAATCAACGATACAAAGACGCTTGGAGTGATAAGTATGGTAGACCACTCGCAAGAAAACTTTTATACACTGGTAGAACGCCACTATACACTTGGTTTAAGGGTCCAATAACTAGAGACCAGAAATCCTTTAAGAAAAGGCTAGAGTCTTTTGTTAGAGAAGAAATTCCTGGTGGTGGATTATGGTTAGATAGAAACAAACCTACTGAAGGCATGTTGCAAACTTTTATTCGTGAAAAGAAAGAAGGATTTAGAAAAATTCTAGATCTTGAATTTCTATATCAAGGTAATAAACAAAGTTACTTACAACAATATATTGAAGATAAAACAAACGATAAATTTATTATCGATACTTTATCCAGAGTTATGACTGTTGTTGCTGATGGTAAATCTACTGACTATGATACACTAGCTATTAATATCGGTAAAGAACTTAGGAACAAATGGAAGTATCCTGAATTTCCTTTCTTTAAATCTACTTTAAAAGATTATCATGAGGATGGTTCACAAATATTAACTGCGTTAAAAGACTCAGGTTATATCCGTGTTGTTAAACGTGGTAAGACTCGTAGATCTGTAGTTGATTTGGAGACAGGTCGTTCTAGTGGTCCTTGGAAAGATACTATAAGTCGTGAAGTTCAAATCTTAAATAAAGATATGCTTGATCTTCAAAGGAAAAATAGAGCGTTAATTGTAAGTCAACGTATTGGTATTGTTAATGATAGAGATAAACTCTTTGTTAGGCCAGGACAAAAGACTTACTTTGATGCTAGAGGTAAAAATACAGGTATTCCGATTATTACTCGTAGAGCTAATGCTAACTACGATAAAGTTCTTATTGACAATGATTTTGCTAATATGCTTAATCATACAATGTCAGTTAAATATGAAGTTGATAATGAGTATGCTGGATTCATGGAAGATGTTGTACGCTTTAGAGATCCTCGTGGAAATGTAAAGAAGTATGATGACTTAAATGATTTTAGAAAACTTATTTTAACTCGTGGTGATCAAGGTTATAGTTTTATGCAAACTGTAAAATATCATCGAGATACTGGAAAACCATTTAGTGTTGTTGCTAATATTGATGGACGAGGTCGTGTGTACTATCAAGGTTTCTTAACACCAACAGGTGGTGAAGTTGTTAGACCATTTCTAAATACTGTTAAAGCAGAATCTGTTACGCCTGAAATTGTTCAAGAATTAATGATTCAAACTGGAGCTATGTTAGGTCCAGCTACAGAAGCATTAACACAAGCAGGTAGGATGGAAATCTTTATGAGAAATCAAAAAGATATTTTAAGTCTAGGTCGTTTAATGAGAGAGACAACTCAACGAGATAGACGTTTAAGGGAATACCTTGAACACCCTATTATTCGTGCTACAGAGGCTGAGGAAGTTCCTAAGATCTCAAGATTAGCAATTGAATATGCTCGTATATATGATCATGTAGAAGGTGACTTTAGGAATGTAGAGAAACTGGCAACATATAAAACAAAACTAATGATTGAGAATGATGCTTCATCTTCTGGTGCTCAAATCATCGGATTGAGTACAGGTGATAGAGATATCTCAGTCAACTCAAATGTATTACCTACATTACAAAAGAATCGATTGTATGATTTAGTAGCTATGGATACAGTGTCTGATCCAGAGTTTCAAAAGATACAAGGATTGAGAGATGCTAATATTCAATGGAGTGACTTACAGAAAGCTGCTAAGGCTCAGAATATGGTTTCTTTTTATGGTGCAGGTAAAGCTACACAAGCAGCTAATATTGAAGCTAAATTTGCTTCTGTATTAGAGACAAAAGGATATACTGTTGTTACTCGTGAAGAACTTCGTGGTGTAACAAATATTATAGATAGTAAAATTAAAGATGCAGAAAGGCTAGGTGCTGATAATGTAATCTTTGGTTTGAAACAATTAAAGCGTGAGTTGAACGAAGTTGTTGAAGGTGAAACCTCTGTGGGGCAAGAACTTTTAGCACATGCTCGTGATTCTCATCCAGACGTAGAAGCGTTTGTTGATAAGTTAATGAATGCTCGTAAAGGACTAATTGGTCCTCAAGACTTCAAAGCTGTTTCTGAGATTATGTCTCGTAAGCTAGCTGAGAGAGCACCAGTAACTCAAAAATTCGTACAATTCTGGAAAGAAGCTGCTAAAGCTTACGTTGATGAAACTCAGAAGGTTGATGTACCTTGGGTAACATTTGATGGTAAGACTTTATACCAGAGATATAGACCAAAAATACAAACTAGTATTGAATTCTACGACAAAGAAGGTGGTAGAATGGTCCGTAATATTTACGAAGATCGTGCAGAAGATGCTTCACTTCTAGGAAAAGCAAGTTTAATGAGAGCAGGTATTGGCATGGGGGTTAATGGTAACCACATGAACGATGCCTCTATTGTTAGAAGATATCATCTATGGGGTCGTAAAAACGGTATTGAAACCGCTACGATTCATGATGCTTTCTTTACAAACATCGGCCAAGCAGCTAAGTCAAAGGTAGCTCTTAGAGAAATCTATGCAGATGCCTTAGAAGGTGATACAATAGAAAAGACATTACTCGCACTTAAGGATGAAGGTTTGTCAACACAAACATATAATCTATTAAGACAAAAAGCTATTGAGGATGGCTTAATAAATCCACAAAATAAGATTACGAGAAAAGATATACTAGCTCCTATTCCTAAGGGAATGGATTGGTATGGTATTGGACCGTAAGTGTTTATGTTTGTAACTAAACCCTAAAAAATTAAAATTAAATGGCTGTGCCAAAGGAAAATAAAGATGAAAGTAGATAAGTTCGGAAACAAAGAGTTCCTCGATGATGGTACCACACCTAACCCAGAATTTCAAGCCGATCAGGTTGACACTGGTTCAGCAGGTACTAACAATAAAGACACAGAAGACATGATCAATCGTATGGTTGAAGAGCGTCTATCTAAAATCAAACTTAGTTTAGATAAAGCATATCAAGAACGTGACAATGCTGTTAAAGAGCGTGTTCGTTTAGAAGATGAAGCTAAACAACGTAAGATGAAAGCTTTAGAGGATGAAGGTAAGCATAAAGAAGTTGCTGAGATGAAGCTCGCAGAACTCACTGAAAAGCTTGCGTTAGCCGAAGGTAAAGTAACTGAACTCACCCGAGATGGTGCTGTTCGTAATGCATTAACTGGTCTTGATTTCCGTAATGACCGATCTGGCCAAATGGCTTATCGTGATATTATCGATCAACTCATCCAAGATCCAGAGACTGGTGCATGGATTCACAAATCTGGTGTATCAATCAAGGATTTTGTAGGACAATATGTAAAGAATGAAGATAATTCTTTCCTATTTAAACCCAAATCTAATTCAGGGGGTGGTAGTAGCAATATGAACGGTACTCCCAAACTCGATCCCAATAAGAAGATATCTGAAATGACTACTGAGGAAGTGTTAGCACTTGCCGCTGGTGGAAAATTAGGTAGCTTCACCCTTTAAAATCACAGGAGATTTTTTAAATGATTAATCATACAATGTTCCAAAACGTAGCTATTGCTATTTCTGCATATGCTGACGAAATGTACACAAACGCCAAAAAGCTTAACAGCACTGGCATCGTTGGTACTGATGCCCGTATTGACCCAACAGGCGAAAGCTTTATTGGTCAAATGCGCTGGTACAAACCTCTAGCTGCCAACATTAACGTTGCTAGCTTATCCTCTGCCAATGCTGGTACTTACACTGATGTTTCTACAGAAATTGCTGACTACATCAAAACAGTACGTACATTTGGTTCTGAGCAAATCAACCTACAACAAATCGTTTCTCAACAAGACGGTCTTTCTAAAATTGCTCGTGACTTTTCTGAAGTTCGTAGCCAAGACGAGTCTGACGCTATTGTTGCTACACTCAAAGGCGTAGCCGCTTACGAAGTTTCTCGTGGTGCTGGTCTAGTTGGTTATGACACAGATGGTGATGGCGTTACAACTGGTAACTTCGTTGATATCAATGCTGCTGGTGTATTCGGTGCTGCCGCTGCTACCTCTGCTTCTGATCAGCGTAAACTATTTGATGCTACAGCTATTGGTGCTGCCCGTGGTCAACGCCTATTCCAAGCTCTTGGTATGGCATTCAAAGACTATGAGCCAGACTTCATGTACATGATTACTTCACCTGAAGTTTTAGCTGAATTACGTGCTGCTAACTTAGTAGACGTAACTACAGTTACTGATGGTAACCTAACATTCCAAACAGTGTTCGGTGGTAAGTTCCGTCTAATCCTTAGCCGTGTTGCTCAAGGTGACTTGTCTGCTTCTGCTAACGTAAATGATCGTTCTACTAAAACTACATTCATTTGCAAGCCAGGTGCTATCAGCTTTACAAACATCGCTGTACCTACACCTGTTGAAGTTGATCGTTCTGCTGCCTCTTATACTGGTGGTGGTTCTACCTCTATCTGGTATCGTTATGGCTTCGTAGTTCATCCAATGGGCTATGACTGGGCTGGCGCTACTAATGCCTTCGCAACTAACACTGCCTTCGGTACTGCTGGTTCATGGGCACGTAAGATGAGTGCATTAAACTTAGGTATTCTACCTATTCTCCACGCTTAATCCATTAGGAGGAACTGATGGCACTAGTCCTAGGTACAAACACATATGTAACTATGGTCGAGGCTGACGCATATTTCGATACTCGCATTGATGCGGGTGCTTGGATAAATGCAGATGACGATGACCAAGAGTCAGCATTAGTGACTGCAACTCTTCTACTTGATGAAAATCAATTTATTGGTGTTGCTGTCAGTTCCACACAAAGTCTTGCATGGCCAAGAAAAGATGCTATTTATTTTGATCCTAAATTAGGTATGGAAAAATCTGTAACAACAGACACATATCCTAAAAGAGTTAAAGTAGCAACATTTGAAATGGCTTTGCATTTACTTACTAATGAAAATCTTTTAGATAACAAAACGCAGACCTTTGAGAGAATCAAAGTAGGTTCTATAGAAATAGAAGACTCTACTAAAGATGTTCTTAAGATACCAGTTCTACCTCTTCGAATTAAAAAGCTATTGTCCCCATTATTAGTTAATGGATCAGGAAAACAATGGTGGAGGGCTAACTAATGTCATTAAGAAACAAGGTCATATCTGCTATTGACTCTGCATTCAATAAGATAGGAGACCTTGCTGTTAATGCTGTTTTTAATGATAAAACAGTATCAGGTTTTGATTTTGCTACTGGAACAATTGTTAACACAACTTCCACAGTAACTAAAAAAGTAGTACTGGAAAGTAGTATTTCGCAATCTGAAGGAGTACCAACAATAATTACTAAGCTTATTACTCAGTCTACTGGAGAAGACTTCTCTGTGTATACTCAAGTAATAGTAAATAGCACTACATACAATATTATCAAAGTCTCTGATGATGGTTATATTGTAACTGCTATTATAGCTGCAAGGGGCAAATAATGTATGAACGTTTAAGACAAGACATATATGGCGTATTTGCAACTAATGCTTGGAAAGCTCTGAATATAAATACATATCCAGAAAATTATCAAGGTGCTGTTTCAACATCAACCTCTTTTATAAAATTAGCAATTCTACCAGGCAAGGGTAATTTAGATGGATTTCGATTCTCTAAGAAACTTTCTGGTGCAATAATTTTATCTATCTTTGTTAAAGCTGGAAATGGCGACAAAGATATCTTTACAATTGCAGACAATCTAGACAATTTTTTCGAAGGTAAAACTTTGCAAAATGGAACTCAATTCGGACCTAGTAGTGTAACAATACTTGGTCTAGATCGTGATGATCCTTCTCTTTTTAGAGGAGATTACATGATCACATTCAATACATTTGGAGATTAAAAAATGGCTCATATTACATCAATCGGTGCTGGTATTTATTCTGCTCTCGCAGTTAATACCACCGCCATTACTTCAGCGACAGCTGTAGACACACTAGCAGAATTAGTTGCTTTATTTTCAGCTGCGTCTGGATTTAAGGAAGTTAAAAATGTTCGTGAATTCCCACAAATTGGTACACCAGCTAACATCGTTAACGTACCAACTTATGGTCAAAAGACATCACAACAGATTCAAGGTCAGTCAGACGCCCCTAATCTAGAAGTTACAATTAACTATGTACCTTCTGAGTGGGATCCTACTGTAGTTGGTGGTTTAGGTTCTAAAGTAGGTGATGGTAAGCAGTATGCTTTCCAATTCTCTTTACTAAACACAAAACCAGCTACTCTAGAAACAAATGCTGCTGGCTTAGGTGCTACTGCAAACTCTAACTTCTATTTCGTTGGAAAATTAGAAGCTTTGTTAGTTAGCCCTCAGTTAACAGATGCTAACCAAGCTACTTTAACTCTGTCTATTCAGAGTGAGTTCTTTGGTCCAGCTACAGTTGCTGCTGTCTAAATAGTTTAGGGACTAATCCTCCCTTTTACCAGGGGACATTAAAGAGAGATCTTTAGTGCTCCCCTAGGTAGTATTAATAAGTATTAAAGGAAAATTATGGTAGATAAACCACCATTCAGTAAATCATTTGTTATGAAGACTACATTCCGTCATATGAGACGTAGTGTTGATATTAGTATTCGTAAATCATTTGAAAGATTTCAGGATTTCGATAAAGATAGCGATACTGGAAGAGAGATTATGGAAACATTATCTGTACTACATACAGTTCGTAAAGTATTAGATGATTTCCAAGAAAATAATAAACATTTATTCAGTGATAGTAAAGGTGAAGTATGAAACATTTAGTTGGTAAAAAGTTAACAAAAAAAGTTAAGTTTGTAGGTGAGGAAGTAGTTATTAAGAAACTATCAGTCACTGAAGTTATGAAGCTACAAGAAGCTTATAACGATGCTGCCGCAGGAGATGAACTTGTTCTTCTACGGACTGTAATTCGACAAGCAGTCGAAGGTGCAGAAGATTTAACGGATGAAGATTTATCTTCGTTCCCTATTGATGAGTTAGCAAACTTATCAAATGAGATTATTAAATTCTCAGGTATGGATAAAGGTACAGCAGCGGGAAACTAACTGACTCAGAGTTGCTAATTTTTGAGATAGCACATAATTTAGGTAAAAGTGTTTATGAGATTGAAGAAGAAATGTCCTATGAAGAATTCACTGGATGGTGTAAATACTTTAAACAACGACCTTATGGTTGGAGAGAAGATAATAGAACAGCAATGTTATTACAAGCACAAGGTGTTAAACAAAAACCTGAAGCTCTCTTTTCATCTCTTGCAGACCTAAAACGATATGCACAACCTTCAACATTAGCAGACTCTCTAGTTAAATCTGGATTGCTGAATAGGTTAAGAGAAACTGCTTCTAGAAATAATATAGATTGGATACCCTCAGATGATTAAATTTAAACTTGGTGGTGTAAAAGAACTTTCTAAAGATTTAAATACTAGAATTGAAAAAGAGTCAAATAAATTTTTTAATAAAGAATTAGAACATTTAAAAATGACACTTTCAATGGCAACTCCAATTGATACTGGTTACGCAAGAAGCAGATGGGATTATGCTGAAGAAACTAAATTCAAAATTAGTTTCAAGTTTTCAAATAAGTTTTTAGTTGGATTTACAGATAAATTTTATACTGTAACAAATGATGCTCCTTATATTATATATTTAAATAAAGGTTCATCTAAACAAGCCCCTTCTTTCTTTATTGAGAAGACGCTTATTTCCCAAGGTTATAAACCAATAAAATTATAACACCCTAGCCCTTGATGCTGCTTTATTTAAGCTACATTGAGGGCTATTTTTTAAGGAGACTTTATGTCAGAATTTGGATTTAAAGTCACCTCCGACTCTACACAAGCACAAAAAGATTTAAATAACTTAAATAAGTCAGTCAATAATATAGCTGTTACAACAGAGAAAGCATCTAATACCTTAGCTTCACTAGCTAAAAGTGTTGGTGCTGTATTTGCTGGATTAACTGCTTTTACTGCCCTTAACAAAGCTAGTGATTCTCTAATTAATCTAGAGAACAGCATTGGATTAGTTACTGGTCGCACAAAAGATTTGATTGCAGTTCAAAAAGAATTAATTGCAATCTCAGTTAGAGCAAGAGGGACTACAGCATCTGCTGCAGAAGTATTTACTAAATTTGGTAGATCACTTTCTGGTAGTGGAATATCAAATAGAAGATTATTAGCCGCTACTGAAACTGTTCAGAAGGCTATTGCCGTATCAGGCACAACGGCTGCATCCGCAGAGGCAGCTATTTTCCAATTAGGTCAAGGTCTAGCCTCTGGCCAATTAAGAGGAGAAGAATTAAATTCTGTACTAGAACAAACGCCTAGACTAGCTCAAGCTATTGCTGAAGGTCTTGGTTATTCTGTTGGTGAGCTAAGAGCACTTGCTGAAGCAGGTAAACTTACTTCAGAGAAAGTGTTTAAAGCTTTACTAAGCCAAACAGAAAAAATTAATGGTGAGTTTGCTACACTAGCGCCAACCTTTGAATCTGCAACTACTCAATTAAATGAATCTATAAAAAGAGTACTTGGTGAATTCTCTAAAGCTACAGGTGGTAGTCAAAAATTAACAAAGTTTATCTTACAAATTGCTGATTCATTAAACACTTTTGCTGATGATATTGGCATTACTGTGTTTGAAGCAAGACTATATTTAGATGATTTATTTGATTATTTCAAAGATACCTTTGATGGTATATATCTATTATACGGAAAATTTAAAGCTAATTTAACTTCATTAACTTTTACAGGTATTTTTGATTCTACACTAGATGCATTTAAAGCATTAAGAAGTGGTGTAGCTTCATTAACATTTAAAGTACCTACATTAGATTTAGCAAGCTATATTCCATCACTAGATACTGTAATTAAGACTATTAGTGATTTTGGTAAATTTGTTAAACATGTATTCTATTCAATTTGGGATGAAGTTGTAGGTAATTCTACTTGGCCAGACCTTATTGAGGGTGTTGTAGCATGGGCTAAAACATTACTTCCAAGCGTATCAAAATTATTTGAACCATTTAAGAAATATGTTCTTAATTTGTTTAAAGCAGTAGGTGGTGTACTCTCTGATTTAAAACTTAATATAGAACTTACTTATGATGAATCAAAACAACAAGGTATTGTTAAAAAGATTATCGATGCATTCTCTGGAATTTCTAAAGGTAATCTATTAGGTAATATTAATCTTTCACAGATATCGCAATCATTAGACTTATCTAAATTTGTGGACAGTATTAAACAACTACTTAATTCAGTAGCAGGATTCTTTAAAGGCTTTGGTGACTTAGCTGCAAAATCATTAGACTCTGTTACAATGGAGAATATAAAGAATTTTGGAAGATCTGTAGCTGGAGCAATTGTTGTTGGTTTAATTGCAGTATTTAATACCAGAGTAAGAGCTTTGCTTGCTGCTGGTTTAGCTATTAAATTAGCTATTAAAGGGCAAGATGCATTAGGTGGAGAAGGCCTTAAAACTGCAGCTAGAGAGTTAGGTATTTCTCTTGGTAAAATCATTAAAGATATTCTATTTACTGATTCTGAAAAAGGTGTAACTGATTTACTTAAAACAATAGGTAATCTAATTGCTGAGTTTGGTAAAGGTTTACTTGAAGGTGCTGGCTTTAGTGGAGCATCTAATGGAAAAGGCTTAATCGCAGGTTTATTATTTGGAACTGGTACAACTGCAATTCTTACTGGAAATATTGGTAAGGTATCTAAATTAATATACGAAAATATTATTAGACCACTAATGACTGGTAAAGAAATTAGTAAAGAGATTTTAAATCCAGATGGTAGTAAAACTATATCTAAGGGTAATGAACCCTCTTATATAGAAAAAGCTATATTTGGACCAGAAGGAATGAGTACTGGATCTAATACTATTTTAGAAGCCACTAAAAGTTTAAATAGTAATATTATTAAAGGTTTTGTTGGAGTTGGTACTACAGCACTTGGATTAGTATTCAGTGAATGGGCTGCTAATAAAATTAATAAAACATTTGGCATTGAAGATACATTTACTCAAATTGGTGTAATGATTGGTACTTCTATTTTTGCTGGAGTAGTTCTAAACAATATTGCTGGAAAACTAATTACTTATTTAGAAGCATTATTGTTAACTGGTGGACTATTTAAAGCAGCAAGCACTGCTGGATTCTTAATAGCAGGTGGTATTCTAGGTGGAATTCTTGGACAAAAAGCCGCTGACTTCCTAGGGTTAACAGATCCCTTTGAAAGATTATTTTTAACATTAGGCGCAGCTTCTGCAACAGCATTCGTTACTGGATGGTTAGGTATTAAAATTGGTGCATTATTAATTGCTGCATTAAGAACACAATTAATTGCTGCTGGCGTAGCTTTATCAATTGCCTTAGGTGCTGGCTTTAGTACCGCTGGTATTATTGGCGCAGTAAAAGGATTATTAGCTTTTCTAGTTACTTTAATATCTGCTCCTGCAGTTTTAATTGCTTTAGGATTAGCTGCTGCTGGAAGTTTAATCTATTATATCTTCTGGGGTGCAGATGAAGATAGTATTGGTGGAAAAATACGTGGATGGTTTAAATCTACTTGGGCTGATATTGGTAGTGGATGGGATGCATTAGTAGCTAGAATTAAAAATACTAGAAATCCATTTACTATTACTCCAAATGATCCTTTATTATTCCCTAATGGCGCACCACAAAAGAAAGCTAATGGCGGACATATTAAAGGTGCTGGAACTGGAACAAGTGATAGTATTTTAGCAAAACTCTCTAATGGTGAATTCGTTATTAATGCTAACTCAACTAAAAAGTATAGAGGTTTACTAGAAGCAATCAATCAAGGTAGTTTACCTGGCTATGTTTCTGGAGGATATGTTGATGAACTTCGTAAGAGTGAAGGTTATGTACCTCGTGTATACTCAGATAGTTTAAGAAAATTAACTGTAGGTATTGGACATAAATTAACTCCTCAAGAAATTTCACAATTTAAACTAACTAAATATGATGGTGAAGCTGATCCCGTATTAGAGAAGTTAAATTTTATTCCTTATAGTAAAGATCAAATTGAAACTTTATTTAAAGTAGATTTAGCTAATGCTGTAAATTCTGCTGCTAAAGTTGTCTCTGGTTATGGACAAGACTATTTTAAATTACCTCTTAAAATTCAAGATGTATTAACAGATATGGCTTACCAATTAGGTGAAGGCGGATTATCTAAGTTTAAATCTTTTGTTCCTGCAGTACTTGAAAAGAAATATGAGTTTGCTGCTGAGAATCTAAAGAATTCATTAAACTTCCAACAAACTCCTGGCCGAGTATCTAAACGTATTGAATGGTTAAAGTCAGCACTTAGTGATATGAGATCTGAAGGTCGAGGTCCAGCTATGGATCCAATGTCAGATCCAAGGAGAACAGATCAAGGTTCATTCTTTGATAGATTTATTGAAAGTATCAGAACTAGATTTTCTGAAATAAATGGACCTGTATCAGGGGCTGGAGGAGCAGATAATATTACTGCAATGTTAAGTCCTGGAGAATACGTTGTAAACTCTGCTGATGCTAGAGATTCTTTTAATAAGAAAATATTAGAGGCTATGAATAGCGGTACTGATCTTAAGAGAATTTTTGGTTTCCAAGATGGTACAAGTACTCTATCTAGTGGTGGTATTACTGTAGATGATCGTTATGCTTCGTTAGAGTCTAGGCTTGCTAATCGTGGTATTGATACTAGTAATCTCGATATGGAGAACTTACAAGGTAGTGAAATTAGAAGACTAAATTCTTTACTAAAAGATCTTAATAAAATTGAAGCTAAACTACTTAAAGAACAACAAGCTTTAGGTGATGAAAGTGCTGTTTCTGCTGAATTAGTTAAACAAATTAGTAGATATACTGAGGGTCTTGCATTAGTAGATAAAACACTTGCAGGGGCAACTAAGCTTGATAATGCTCAAGGCACCCCTGGATTATCTTCTGCAGCTAAAAAGTTTGGTAGTGAGCAAGCTGCTTCTTTCCAAGGTGAATTTACATCTGGCTTTGCTTCATATCTAAAAGGTAAATCTAGTTTTAAAGAATTTAAAACAGGTATACTTGATTCATTTACAAGTAAAATGGTTGATGGTTTTGCTCAAGGTATGGTTGGTTCAGTAGTTGATAGTCTTGGAATAGATAAAATGTTCTCTAGCTTATTTGGTGGAGCATTCGGATTTGGAGAAAAGACTGGTGGCTTCTTATCTAGCGGTACAGTTGGCGCAACAATTGCAACTGCAGCATGGGTGAGATTAGCTCCTGCAGCTGAAGGCATAAATAGTATTCTTGGACAAAGTTCTGGTTCTAATATCTTTAGTGGATTTAATGGTATCTTTGATAAAGTTGGACAAGGATTTAATTCATTCTTAAATATATTTGGAATGGGAAATACTTTTGCCCCTAATATGAACTTATTAGCTGGAGCCTTTGCTGATGGAGGTATTGTTAGTCAATATGGTACTGGAGCAGTTCCTATTGTCGCACATGCTGGAGAGTTAATTTTAAATGAAGCACAACAAGCTAGGGTTGCATCTGCAATGAGTAATTCTAATCAACAAGTAGTTAATCTAAATATCACTGGTGATATTAGTCGTCAAACAAAATCAGAGATTTATAAAATGCTCCCATCTATTGCTGAGGGGGTTAACTCCCACAATAGAGAGAAAGGTTTAAGGTAATATTATGTATGGTATCTATGAAAATGGAGAGGTGATTGCTCAATTTACAGCACCATTAACTGTAAGAAGTAATCAGCCAGTCTTCGTTTCAGATACCCTATCACTAAAAAGGTTTATTAGCCGTAGAAGTGCTCAACGTTGGGAAATCGATGCTGGCCTTGAACCTCATACGGATAATGCCCAAGACTTAATGGTTAATTTAGTGACTAAAGGGTATTCTGAAGCAGTTACAGTTATTGTACCTCAAAACTATGGAGTAATTAAAGCTAGAACAGCTAATGGAAATGCTACAGCAACTGGAACGATTGGTTCGGGGCAAGTTAGTATTTCTGGTTTATCTGGTTTAATTCCAAAAGGTACTTTTATAAAGTTTTCAAATCATTCAAAAGTTTATATGACAACAACTAATGTTACATTTACTACTGGTACTCCAAGTACAATTAGTATTTTTCCTACATTGGTTGCTGCTGCCTCTGGAACTATGACTTATAAAGATGATGTGCAAATGCAATGTTTATATGATACTGATGTAGTGTCTGGTATGGTTTATAGCGATGGTATCTTAATGGATGCTGGTCAGATAAGGTTATTGGAGAAGTTATGATTCAATTTAGTACAACAGTTAGAAATATATTGGCTCAACCAACTATTGAGGCATTTTATTTAGTTGAAGTATATGTATCTTCAGGTACGACATACAGATCAACTACCTATTATAGAGATGTAGTTATAACAAACAATTCTGTACCTGTTACTACATATTATAATGATGGTAAACTAATACAAGTTGATACTCCTAGATTATCCTCTACTGTAGATAGAGAGTTATTTAAAATAAGTTTTGCAGATCCTACATTTACTTTTGGCGCAAGTGTAGATTCAGGTTTAATTGGTAAACTTGTAGATGTCAAAATAGGATTTGTCAATCAACTAACTAAACTCCCAGAACTAGATATAGCTAATTTGTTAACTATATATCGTGGAAGAATAGATAGTACAGAATATAGTATCAATACTGGAACTACAGGTGAAGTATTATTAAATGTAAATTGTTCAAGTCCAATGAATGATCTTGATTTAACAAAATCATTTTATACTACTAAAGATGCCACTTTTGGCAGAGATGCTTCAGATACTTCCTTCGACCAAATTTACGAAGGTTCTGGAGTATTACAACTTAAATGGGGGAAGAAATAATGGCAGCAATATTAGCAGCAACCTATTTAGGTCTTACAGTTAGTACTTGGATAACGTTAGCATCTATTGCATATCAAGTTACACAAGCTAGAAAAATGCGGAAGCAAGCACAAGCAGCTGCGGAAGCACGTAAGGGTTATGAGTTAGTTGTAGAGGGTGAAGGAGTAACTTTACCAGTAGTATATGGAAGAGCAAAAGTAGGTGGTGTTAGATCTTATCACAATACTTCTGATAACTTTGTAATGGCTACTCCTAATTCTGATAAGGTATTTCTTAGCTCAGGATTTGATACTAACATAGAAGGTAGATCAAACGAATTTTTATTCTTCCAACAAGCAATTTGTCAAGGTCCAATTAGTAGAGTATACGATATTGTAATAGATGAATCTAGATATTTAGATGATCCTGATCTTTCAACAACTACAACAGTTACTACAAGTACTCTTATTAGTGAAGATGTTTATGATTATACTACAACTAGTAAAATCAAATCAGGATTAAGAGTAGATATCCATTATGGAGATTTACCAACAGCAGATTCTGTAATGTCTGCCAATAATCCAGAAAGAGTAGGATCAGTATTTACTCAGGTTAAAGATCAAATTGGATTAGCATATGCTTCTGTTTGTATTAAATTAGATAGAGATGATCCAGCATTAAATGGAGTACCTACTGTTCAATTCTTTATTGAAGGTAAAAAGATCAGAGATATTAATAAAAATGGATCTGTCTATTCATTAGCAACAAGTAAAGCATACTCAAATAATCCAGCACTCTGTTTATTAGACTATTTACTAGATGATACTTCTGGTAAAGGGTTAGATATTAGTTTAATTGATTTAGAATCATTTTATAATGCTAAATTAATTTGTAATACTAATGTATTATCTAATGCTTCTGTAGGTGGTAAAATTTATAAACCTACAGTTGGTACTACAGGTGCGGAAGGTGTTACTACAGGTAATACTAGAACTATTAGGTTATATGAGTGTAATGCAATTATTGATACTCAAAAACCATTAAGAGAAAATGTTGAATCTATTCTCTCAACAATGGGTGATGCTAGACTTATTTGGTCTGGTGGAAAATATAAATTAAGTTTACAATATCCAACTACAAATAATAATATTGTATTAGCAACTACATTAACTGATGATGATCTAATTATTGATGATAACATTGGTATTAATTGGCCTACATCAAGTGAGAGATTAAACCACTGTACAGTAAGATTCCATAATGAATCTGAAAATTTTAAAGAAGATACAGTATCTTGGCCACCTAAAGAATCAGGTGTTTCGTTAAGAGGTATTGGTGGATTTAAATATCCAAATTCTGTAGATGAAGCTTGGAATGATAGCACTGGTGGCAAACTTCTTAAAAAGTATTCTGTATGGTCAGGCAATGGAAGCTCTTTTGATCAAACATGGAAATTCTTTGTAAAAGAAACAGGAGTCTATAGTTTTGAGTTTACAGGAGATAATTCTGCTGAAGTAATTATTAGTACTACTACTGGTACAGTATTATATTCTGGTTCTTCTAATAATTGGCAAACAACTACAATTGGTAGTGTAAGTTTAACTAAAGATACTGAATATCGTATTAGATTAACTGCTTTAGATTCTGGCGGTTCTGGTAAAGGTGTTGCTGGAAAATTATCTAAAGGATCATTTGTATATTGGACTACTAGATCTGATAATTATACAAGTTTAATTTCTATTAATAATAGTAATGCAGTTTATACTGCTATGAAATTAGAAGATAATGATTTAGATTTAGAAACGGATATTTTTGCTGATGGTATTACTGATTATTACCATGCATTAGCCAAAGCAGAAGAACTTGTTAGAACAAGCAGAACAGCTTTTGGAATTAAATTTAAATACGTAATTAAGGATAAATTTTTAGAACCAGGTGACTTTATAAAGTTAGCTAGTCAAACACTTAAATTAGGTATAGATACAGATCTTTATTTAAGAATTAATGAAGTAAAAATTACAGATGAGTCAGTATGTGAAATAAATGCAACTAGGTTTGACTACACACAATTAGCATGGAACGTTGATGATAATGAGTATATCAAGGCGATTAACTCTTATTCATTTGATTTTGGTAATCCTTCTAATTTATTATATATCGCAGAAACAAGTCAAATCTTAAACTCCTCTGGAAGATTAGAATGGACTGGTATCCCTGATAAAGCAAAATTAGATTGCTATATAACATACTATCATTTTCCTGGTAATGTAACAGGTGGTGGAGAAGTAATTTGGACTGAATTAGGCCGTACAACAGACACCCAATATATTTTACCACCATTAACTTTAGGTCAAACAATATTTGGAGTAAGAGCATTAAGTAAAGGTGGTAAGTTATCTGATATTGCTATAACTGATATAGTATCACCAATTTTTGCTACTGCATTTTCAGGTAAATCAGTTAAGTTAAAAGCTAGTGGAAGAGCATTCGTAAAACAAGCTAATAGTAGTACTGTATCCCCAACAACAATTGTTTTCTCAGTAAATATAACTGGATTTGATGCACCTAACTATAAATGGTATATCAATGAAGTATTACAAGTTGGACAAACAGCAGCTACTTTTACAGTACCTAGTTTTATTGATGTACCAACTAAAAATATTAAAGTTAGAGTAACTGAAGGTACAAGTACAACTTTCTTAGAAGACTTTGAAACTATATATTTTATTAATGCAGGTTCTGATTCTTATGCTATTGGATTATCTGAAGCATCAATAAATCTTACATGTAATTCACAAGGTGTACCCGAGCAAGGTCAGTTACCACAACCTATAGATATTTATGTTTATAAAGGAGCTACCCCTGTAACAACTGGTATAGTTTATACTTTAAATCCAGTTGGATGTACATTACAAAGTAATACAACTACAAATGGTACTTTTATCATTACTGCTGTTGATGATCCATATGCTAGAGTAGATATTGATGCCACAATAACTGCTGCAAATTTAACATTAAGTGTTACACTAAGAATAGCTAAATCAACTGCTGCAGCTACTAGAATTGTTACATTAGACCCTGATAGATTAGCTTTTGTTTATCCTTCTAATTCTAATACTCCTGATTATGCCTCAATTAATATTTATGCAAGAGAAGAAGCATTTGATGATCCTCGTTATGTATGGGATATTGATGGTGTAAATCCTGGTGTGTCTAATACCACTAGTATGATTAATCTACCTGCTTTTCCAAGTGGGCAAACTAGAAATATTAGCGTAGAAGTATATGAATCAACGGATACTAATATTAGACGTTTTGATAGCATTACAATGTATAGTGTAAAAGATGGTAGTAATGCTTATAATTTTGATTATGTAGATGCTAATAGGACTATTGGTACTGATCCAGATGGAAATATTCTACCTGACTTTCTACCACTAATAATGACTCCATTATTATTCCGTGGTACTTCAAATATTGCTAATACTATTACAACTCCAGCAAATACAAATACAGTAGTATTTTCTATTGTTGGTACACCAGTTAATTTAAATGTATCAGTTAATTCAAGTACAGGTGTAGTAACTGTAAGTCAATTTACAGGTCCACTAATTTCTCGTGTAGGTTCTGCAATAATTAGAGCTACAGTAGTTTCTGATGGTTCTATTCATGAAAAGAAAATTGTAGTTAATAAAGCAGCAGATGGTGCTGATGGCTTAGATGCTCCAGTAGTAAATCTTACTTCTAATGGTATTGCCTTTATTCAACCAAAAAATACAACTACATTAGCTGACGTCTTCCCTGCAACTATTGCATTTACTGCATCTGCAGAAGGTATTGAAAATCCAAGATATACTTGGTTTGTAGATACTGTTGAGGTTGTTCCTTTAGGTACTGTAGCTACATATTCTGTATCTAAATATATTGGTCAACCAAAATTAGTAAAAGTTATAGTAACTTCTTCTACTGATCCAACTGTAAACGTATATGATCAAGTAACTATATTTTCTGTTAAAGATGGTGATGATAGTTATAATGCCACACTTACTAATGAAAATAAAACTATTAGGTATACAGCAAGTGGAATTCTTTCTCCTAGCAATCAATTACCGTTTTATACTACTATGCAAGTTGCAAGAGGAGCAGCATACGTTACTTCTGGATTAACTTTTTATTTAGATCCTCAAATTACACCTACAAACCTTACTGTATCAATTAATGAAACAACAGGTCTTGTTACTGTAAGCGCAATATCTGGCGATATAGGTAAAGCAACTTTCATTGCTAAACTTGGTACTACTATAGTTGGCAGGAAAGAATTAATTGTTAATAAAAGTATTGATGGTAAAGATGGTACTAGCCCTTATAGTGGTTCTATTAGTAATGACAGTCAAGGTCTTCCTTCAAATGAAACTGGTGCAGTAACTAGCTATGAAGGAGCAACAGGGCAGTTTACAGTTTATAAAGGAGCTGATATTGCAGCTGGAGTTACCTATGAATATGAAAGTAGTACTGGATTTAGTACTCCACCTGTAGGTACAATTAATAGCCTTGGTGTTTATCAAATAACCACTGGTGTTAATCCTTCTCCTAGTGTTGATACAGCAACTGTAACTTATATTGCAAAGATCGGCACTGAAATTGTAGCTAGAAAAATATTTTCATTAACTAAAATGAAATCTAGTTCTATTTATAAGATTTTACCTAATGTTACTAGTTTAGTTTATGATAGCGTATTACTAACTTATGCACCTACTACTTTAACATTTGATGCTCAAGTAAAATCGGGTAATAGCGGTTATTCTGCGTATCCAGGCAAAATTGAAATTCAAAGAAGTGCAGATGGTACATCATGGACAACAATTGGTTCTATAAGTGATAACACTACTTCTAAAACAATAACAATAGACTCTTCTACTGTACCCTTAACAACAAAATTTATTAGGGGTGTATTGTATTTAGCGGGTACTAGTTCTATTGTTGATACTCAGAGTTTACTCTTTTTACAAACTGTAAAAGGAGATAGGGGTCTCCCAGGTCTACCTGGCTCTAGAGGTATTGCAGTATTAACTTGGGCAGTTACAACTTCTGAAGCAGGAACAGATATTCCTAGTGCATGTCAAGCAGCATTAAATAATGCATATCTAACTCCTGATAATACAGCAAGATCTGGAGATAGGGTTACTTTATTTAATAGTACTAGTTCTACAAAATGGTCTAAAACTTATTTGTATAATGGATCTAGTTGGGGTGTAGTAACTTTATATGTAGACGGTAGTGCAGTTATTACTGGTACTCTTTCTACTTCAGCTTTAGCTATCGGGAATACAACAGGTGCTAATAGAATACTATTAACAGATAGTCAATTGATAGTTTATGGTTCTGATAATCAGAAAAGAGTTGTTATAGGTAACTTAGCAATATAAAATTTAGGAGAAAAGTATGGCATATGGTATGCAAACATATAATGATTCAGGTGGATTAGAATTTGATTCTAGTAGTTATGGAGGGATACCTCTTGGTATATTAGATTTATCTACAACTGCTACTTCTGGATCTCCAACTGTAATTAGGTATACAGCCCAAACAGGTCGTAAACTTACAATTATACCTTTAGTATCTGGGGACTATTTATATAAAGCTCACGATCCTGGACAAGGATATGCTCCAATAGGAGATTATCCTCAGATTAGTTATTGGTCAGCCAATCCAGATTTTTCTCCTACTCTTGCAACACATGGTTTTGAAAAGAAACCAACTAAAATATTGGTACTATTAAAATGAGTTATGGTTTTAAATTTTTTAATGATTCATCAGAATTAGTATTAGATAATGAATTAGTAAAACCTTGGTTTGCTGGAAGAGCTACTTTTGTTAGTGCAGAAGTCTCTTCTGACATTCCAAGTTTTTCATTTACTCATGCTGATGGGATTACTCGTAATTATTTGGTATATAGGATCACCTATGCACCTCCAAATGTAAGTAGTGGAGTATTCTATATTTCATTACCTCCAGATAGTATTAACAATAAAGCTTATAATGTTGCAAATCCATTTTATAGTGGAAATGAGAATATTTATGTATATGCTGCGGCTAATACAGATTATCTTCCTGTAGCATCAGATATCCCTGAGATATACTGTTTTAGTCTTGGACAAATAACAACTGCAGGTTCAGGTTATGGAGCTAGGCTCTTTAATAGTTCTAATCAATGTGTATTTGATACAACTAAATCTCATCTTAAAGTAGACCCTGCAAGTTCACAGTTTTTTGATTACTATGTAATGCCTAATGGTAATCAGCAAAATAGCGTACCCCCAACAGATTATGCTTGTTATTTTTTACCAAATTTAGAAACTAATAAATTAACTTATATTGATAGTTCAACTTTTAAAAGAGAAAAATATCTTTGCTTCTATAACCAAAATGGAAGTTATTTAACTTCTTGGTTTCCAAAAGTATTAGATGAGAATAGAACAGGAAACTTAGGTTTTACAGGTTCTAGATATTTTAATAACTCTACTAGATATAGTAGTGTAAAACAAATACTACCAACAAGTATAGACCATAATCCATTATTCTCTAATGCGTTAAGTTATAATCCTGGTTATAACGGAGGAGGTTTTCCTGCCGCTAGTTATGTATTAACTCTTAATCCAACTACCACTCAAGAAGGCTATATTAGCCCAATACAGTGTACTGTAACTACAACGAATGTCCCTACTGGTGGTCAACTAAGATATACTTTATCTGGTACTGGAGTTACTGCATCTGATTTTGGTAATGGATTAACAAATACTTTTGTTGTTAATAATAATACAGCAAGTTTTTACATCTATGCTGCTTCTGATAGTATATTCGAACAAACTGAAACAGTAACAATGACTATTACCTCTGTTGGTGGAACTGCATTAGTTGGAGTACCTCAGTCATTTAGTCTTAAAAATTCAAGTTTTTATGATTTAAAAGTTACTCCAAATGTAAGTAGTATAAATGAAGGTGAATCTTTTACAGTTACATTAACTACATTAGAAACTTCAACTTCACCTAGGATAGTAAACTATACACTAACACAAATACCAAGTGCAGTAGGAGCTATAGATCAGGACTTTGATACTAATGATTGGGTATCTCCTGTTACATTAGGTAGTGGTGCAACTGTAACCTCTAATAGATTTACTTTACCTGCTAATATATATCCTCCTAGCACCTCAAGAACATTTAATGCTAAATTAGATTATAGAATAGATGGTCCAAAGAAACTTCGATTATCTATTGATGATAATCCTTCTGTATTTGTTGATATGCTTATTAACGATACTTCATTAGAGTACAGTTGGTCTATCTCAGGTCCAAGTACAATTAATGAGGGTATTGAATATACCTATAATGTAACTACAGCAGCTCCAACTGGTACTAGAGCAATTATTGGATTAACTTCTATTACAGGGGCATCTGAAGATGATATTGCTCAAATCAATGGAGTAAATTATGTTTCAGGTGATACATATTATGTTACTACTACAAATGGTTCTGGTTCTTTTACTCTTAAATTTAAAGCAGATCTAAAAACAGAAGGTGATGAATCCTTCACAATATTTTTAGACAAGGATATGCCAATACCAAGAACTAGATTAGCGAATCTTGGTTTTAATGTTACAATACAAGATACTTCTCTTACTCCTATTAATTGGTCATTCTCTAAAATAACTGGAAATCCAACTACTGCCTTAGTACGAGAAGGTACTGATATGGTTGTTAGGATTCAAAGTACTAATGTACCTGCATATCCCTATACCATCTATTATAGAATTGCTAGTGGCAACGGTACATCAGATGCTGATACTAACTTTTTAACTGGTGCTATTTTTCCATTTAATATTACATCTACAGATCAACAAGTATTATTTAATATAAATGAAGATAATACAATAGAAGCTACTGAAAACTTTGCAATTACTTTTTATAGAGATGCTGCAGCTACAGATATCATAACTGCTTTAGAATGGCAAATTGTAGATGCTATTTCTGTATCTAGAAGTGCTGGATTCGTTGTAGAGGGACAAACTCAAACATTAACCATAACACCAAACTATTTATCTTATCCCTATACTGTTTATGGTGAGATAACTGGTGGAAATGCTAATTTAACTAGTGCTGATTTTATTAGTGGCACTTTGTTAACTGAAACAATTTTGTATGACAATACACCTGTTACTTTAGAATTTACTGGGGTAGAAGATTATACTACCGAAGGAATATTTGGAGAAGTTGTATTCTTTGATATGTATTCCGACTCAGGAAGAACTATCCCTATTGGTAATTCTATTTCTTGGACAATGGGTGATCCACAATTTGTATTCTCTAAATCTTATGCTTCTGTAGACGAAGGTTCAAATCAAATAATTACAATTAGTACAAATGCAGTATTACCAAAGTTAATATTTGGTAAAATGACTGGTACTAATATTACACCTTCAGACTTTAGTTCTCCTCCTAATTCTACAATATTTAATTGGAATATAACTGCAGATGGGCAAAGTATCGGGCTTACAATGGCTCCTGATTTATTTACAGAAGCTAACCCAGAAACAGTTACTCTAACCTTCTATGATGATACACAATTAACTCGCCAAGTTGGTAATACAGTAACTTGGGATATTGCAGATACTTCTAAAACTCCTCCACCTTCCTGGGTATTCTCAAGAGACCCTAATTTAGCTACTGTGGATGAAGGTGTATCTATAACAGTAACAGCTGCTAGTACTTATGTACCTTCTTACCCACTATACATATATTTTAAAATTGTAGGTACTGGAATTACAACTGAAGATTTTAATCTAGGTATGTTGCAAGGTTCTTGGTATGTACAAGATAACAATGAAGAAATTACTTTTTTAATTACAGCAGATCAATTCACTGAAGGGACTGAAGGGGCTACAATTACCTTTTATTCTGATTCGGGTTACACCACTACTATTGGTAATCAGTTATCTTTTAATATTGGGGATGCGTCTAAAACTAGCTGGGTATTTACAAGAAGCCCAGCAACTGGTGCAATAGATGAAGGCCAATCAATTTCCTTTACAGCTACTCCTAGTAATCCATTAGCAAATAATTCTACAATATATTATTGGTTAAATGGAACTAATATCACATCTGGAGATTTTACTTCAGCTTCTTTAGAAGGCAGTTTTAATAGTAATTCAGGTTTAACTATAAACATTAGAGAAGATTTAGCTACAGAAGGATTAGAGACTGCTGGAATTACTTTTTATTCTGATTATAATAGATCTATTCCAATTGGCAATGTATTATCTTGGGATATTAATGATACTTCTGTAAGCTTACCTAGCTATGAAATTTCTATATATCCAAACACAAGTACTTATGCTACTACAGAAGGAGAAGGTAATTTAACTTACTTAAGGGTAAGAAGCTTTAATGTACTCTCATATCCAAAAATTATTTATTATAAAATAACAGGTGATGGTGTAACTACATCAGATACTGACTTGCCTACAACTACAGTTAGTGGTGGTATACAAGGACAAATAACTTTAGATAGTAATGATCATTATGTATACATTAATACTACAGCCGATCAGCTAACTGAAGGTACAGAAATATTAACCTTTAGATTTTACACTGATCCTAGTAGAGTACTCTCAAATCAAATAAATTTTGGACCTCCAAGTAATGATAATAAAATAACTATTAATATAAATGATACTTCACAGACTACTTGGACATTCGACAGATCACCTTCTGGAACTATTGATGAAGGTAATAGCATTCAAATATATGCTACTCCAAGTAATTCTTCGCAAGGTGTTGCTATTTTGTATTATAGTATATCTGGAATTTTAGCAAGTAGTATTACTTCAGGTTCTTTAACTGGTAGCTTTGCATCCACTGGCGCACCTAGCTTCACAATGACTCCAGATAATACTACAGAAGGCGATCAAACAGCCACTATAAGTTTCTTTAAAGATGCTAGTAGAACTATTCCTGCTGGTAATAGCTTAAGTTGGACTATTAGAGATACCTCTTTAAGCCCACCTAGTTATTCTTTTAGTGTAACCCCAACTACTGTTTCAGAAGGTGCTGATGTTACTATTTACTGGAGTTTTTCAAATGTATCTTCTGGTATAACATTATACTATGATATAACTGGTACAGGTGTTAATTCTTCAGATTTTAGTGTTCCAGTACAAGGCTCGACTTATTTCCCATCTTCAAGTGGTAGTTTTACAATATCAATGATAGCAGATAGCAGTACAGAAGGTACAGAATATGTTTCTGGGCAATTTTACACTAACGCAGCTAGAACAATCCCTGCTGGAAATAGTATCAGTTGGGCAATTGCTGATACTTCAACTACTCCAGTACCCCCAATAACATTGTCTAGTATGCAAGTTGGTTATCCAACTGTGGGTATGACAACTATTCCTAGGGGAGGTTATTTCTGGATAGATGTATCTCTTAGTAGATATAATGATACTGGGTCAGCTATACCTGTACTTATAGAGTATAGAGTTAATAATACAGGTGCTTGGAATACATTTGAGACAATAAGTTTTCCATCATACTATACTACAAAATCAACAAGTTTAATTCAAAATCAGGCTACTGGACCTGCTGCTACTTTAAATGTAAGAGCAACTTCAACATCAATTGGTGGTACACTATTCTTAAACTTAGGTTGGTAAAAAGAATTAAAATTATTACATTTACCAGGGGACGCTAAAGAGAGATCCTAGGCGTCTCCTAGGTAATATTATTATAAGATATTATTAATGGAATTAATTAAACCAAGAACATTAGAAGATATCCATTTTTGTGTTGATATGTATCTAAATTTAAATGATGAAACTTTTATCCCTGCAGATAAACAATTAGCATACGATAATTTAAGTAACTTAGTTAGACGTAATAAATTTGTTAGAATGGCAGTTAAAAATAATCAAATCATAGGGTGGATATATGCTACTCCTGGATTAAATCTGCATACAAAAGAAAAGATATTACAACAGTCATATTTCTGCTCAAATCAATCAGGGATTTCTGCTGCAAGAGTTATAAAAGTTTTACATGAAGAATTAATAGAAGAAGCAAAAAGACTAGATATCAAACTAGTCATGTCCACAGGAAGTCATTTTGACGAGGACAACACTTTTACCAAAATACTTGAAAGGTATGGTTGGGAAAGAAGAGGATACATTGCAATTAAAAAATTGTGATTTCATTAACCCTAAGCTCCATCTGAGGATCGAGAAAGGAAGAAAATGGCACGAAGTAAAATTACGTCTGCATCAAAGGATTTAATATCTGATGATGGTGCAGTACTAGTATCTGTTATTAAGGGTGAACAGATACATTTAAATTTAACCCTATCATGGCTTACTAATATTTCAAATTATGAGATTTTTAGTAAAGTCGTAGAAGCAAATAACGATGGTGCTGGAACAATTCCAGAGACAGTAAAACCAGGCGGTGTAACTGTTGATATCCCATTATTAGATACAACAGACACTAATAATCAATTTATTATGGTGTTACCAGAAACATTGATTGCAGGGTGGTCTCCACAACCATCCCCTAATAAACCTGTATATGGTTATATTGATCTTGAGATCAGAGATACAGGTGTAGGTACTCGAAAACAAGTATGGAAACCATTTAGAGGCTTAGTTGAAGTAAGATACTCTCCAACGGAGCTCTAACATGGCTACTCAAAATTATGAAGTAGTTGTAAATCCTGGCTCTATTGAGCTTGGTGTAACTACACAAAACAACATTTTAACAGTACAGACAGTAGACTATATAATGTCTCTATCTCGTACTGGAGGTCAGGGTGCACAAGGATATAGCGCTTACGAAATTGCTGTTCAAAATGGTTATACTGGTACTGCATTACAATTTGCTACTGAGTTAACAACTTTAGCACAAAAAGTAACTGCTGCAGCTGCTAGTGCAACTCAGGCTGCTTTATCTGCTACTGCTGCTTCCTCAAGTGCTAACCTAGCAAGTGGCAGTGCTCAAGCTGCCGCTCAGAGTGTAGTTAATTCTACAGCTCAAGCTAATGCTGCTTCTCAGAGTGCTACAAATGCAGCTATAAGTGCTGCACAAGCTAGTGTCTCTGCAGACTTGTCTGAGGATAGTGCCACAGACTCACAGTTAGCTGCTGCTAATGCTTCTGCTAGTGAAGATGCTGCGGCTAGTTCTGAAGCTAATGCTTTACTATACAGAAATGCTGCTCAAACATCAGCCACTACTGCAGATGCCAAGGCTACAATTGCAACTAATCAAGCTACATCAGCTACTGCTAGTGCTGCAAATGCTTTAATTAGTGCTAATAATTCTGCTAGTAGTGCATCGAGTAGTGCTACAAGTGCTACACAATCTGCTCAAAGTGCATCTGCAGCTGCGGCAAGTGCTGTGGCTTCTGATTATAGTGCTGATTTAGCTGATCTTAGTGCTACTAATGCTGAGTCTAGTAAAAATGCTGCAGCGTTAAGTCAAGCTGATGCTTTAGCTTCTAAGAATGCTGCGGCACTAAGCGCTACTACTGCAACCACAAAAGCAAGTGAAGCCTCTACAAGTGCTTCTACTGCAACCACAAAAGCAAGTGAAGCTTCTACTAGTGCTACTAGTGCAGCTACCAGTGCATCAACTGCAACATTACAATCAAGCATTGCATCTACTAAGGCTAATGAAGCTGCTCAAAGTGCGGCTAATGCTGCTGCTTCACAAGCTGCTGCTCAAGCTAGTCTTGCGTCTTTTAGAAGTACCTATTTAGGTGAATTAAATGCAGACCCTACCTTAGATGGTAATGGTAATCCTGTAATGATTGGTGCTGAATATTTCAATACTGTTCAAAATAAATTAAAAGTATTTACATCTACTGGGTGGAAATTTTATGATGAAACAGCACAAACAGCTTCTCAGAATGCTGCTTTAAGTGCTTCTCAAGCTGCATCATCTAGTGCCACTGCTCAGAGTTATGCTTCTACAACAATAACTAAAGCTACTGAAGCTGCTACATCTGCTTTAAGTGCTTCTCAAAGTGCTACTAGTGCTTTAGCATCTAAAAATGCTGCAGCTACCTCAGAGACAAATTCTAGTGCATCTGAAAATTATGCTTTAAACTATAAGAATGCTGCTGCAAATAGTGCAGATATAGCTTCTTCAAAAGCTTCAGATGCTAA
>Ga0222712_10001339_pt1 | contig 30647 bp, 21 predicted proteins | sample C33_657DmetaG_FD_165043 | JGI IMG/M metagenome (GOLD analysis project Ga0222712, IMG submission 165043) | Estuarine water microbial communities from San Francisco Bay, California, United States - C33_657D | ecosystem: Environmental > Aquatic > Marine > Unclassified | place: USA: California...
AGCTCCCATCCATTCATTACCTTAACATAAATCTTACCATTATTGGCATGAGCGTATTCTACATAACCAATTACAATAATATGCTGTGGAGCAACTGGTTTTACATTTGTTAATGCACCAGGTGTGGTGGGACTTAAATAAAGAACGTCACCATCTGCCCAAGTTTCACCCTGTAAAGAACCAGTAGTATTGATTCCTTCTAATTGTCCGACAGTAATTATAAATCCTTCTTGATTTGTAGCTATTGTTTCAGTTACCAAACCAATCGTGTCAGCACTATTATTATCATTATTTGCTTGTGCATATGCAACGGCCAATCTTTGACCTTGCGCGCCTGTAACTCTGACGGCTTGATATTGAGCTTTAGTCAATGTAGCATTGGGAGTAACTTTATTTACTACCCTTGCAACTAAATCAACACCATTTTTAAGAATAACATTACCACCTTTTAAAGTTGTTTCTGTACTTCCTATTGTGTTATTCCATCTTGTTGTACCGACAGCAGCCGTACCAGTTGGTGATAAGTCAAGAGTAAACTGCCCTGCCTTTATTTCATATTCCCCTAAGTCTACGTTCTGTGTTGCACCTGTATATGGTACATAACCAGTTAAGTTTACAGTACCCCAACTTAAAACAGAGCCATCTGTAGTTAAGAATTTACCACTATTGCCAGTCTGCGAAGGGAAGTTAGATACCCATGTATATGCGTCATCCCAGTTAGATTGTTTAACATTCGTAGGAAGGCTGTATCCAGCAGCAAACCCAAGTGCTAGTGTACCAGATGTTGTAATTGGGTTTCCACCGATGGAAAAACCAGTTGGAACAGTCATGTCTACAGATGTTACTGTACCTGTAGTGATTGTCCAACTTCTGTTTGCGCTTAGGTCATACGTAGTTCCGTTTATTGTAAGCGTCCTAGATGTAGGTACGGCTCCAATGTCAGAAAGAACTTCTGTTCCAGTCCTATATTTTATGATTCCAGTATCAGATACTAAAAATTTATCCGTATCTGTAGCAACACTTGGGAATACACCCTTGATAGCACCAAGGGATTCAAACATTAAATCATTATGGAAGATACCAGAATACGAACCCCCATTCACCTCTACATAAACCTCACCACCAGCATTATAGTTTGCAACTGTAACCCTATTCTCTCCACCACTATAATACAGTGCACCAGAACCAGCAGTCATACCAGTAAGCCCAACACCACCAACAGTTATTTTATCTGTTGTTGTAGAGCCTTGTGTAGTTATGGATTGAAGTGGTAAAGACCAAGACCTATTCGAGGACAAGTCATAAGTTGTACCATTTAAAGATAGTGTCCTAGTATCTGGAACATAAACCGTATCAAGGTATCCATAGTTGAGAGATATATTTACTGATGGCTGACTAAAGTCATTACTTCCCGTAAGACCAGCTCCTAGGTTTAAGTATGTACTTTTTAATACATATGGTATATCTAGTACTTGATTCTGTTGCGTTACTACATCTACATATATAGGAGCCAATATACCGTAGTCGTATATGTTAAGTTTGGCAGCTAGCCTCTCTATAATCTGGTTTAGCTTGGTCTGCCCAATAAAGTAGTCATCAGCCCATTCTACAGCTGCCTTATATATGAATATAATATCCCTCTCGTAATCCCAAGTCTCATCATCCTCAGAAAACATCTTTAGGTAGGCGTCACTACCGAGTTTATAGAGAGTCTTATCTGCCTTTAGCAGAATTTGGTTTATCTGAGAACTGTTGTAACTCATTTTAGTAACCTATTGTCAAGTTATCTATAATATATTTAGACCTATTCAAGCAGTCTTGAGAGCTCTGGAAATCTCCATCAATGGCAGCTTTCTTTGCAGATTCCTGCTCTATCCACAGCCTCATGACATCCTTAACAAACTTATAGTTTTTCTCTAGGGATTGGTTTACGGCCATAAGATTAGCAAAAGTGTAAAACCCACTAAGGGTAAAACAAGTCAAAGCAACGGCATTGACCTTTATGTACACAGAACCACCTTGTGGAGCTGATGATGTCAAGGCAAGGGTCACCTGGTATGAGAAGTCTTGAGTAAAACCCGATATTTCTAGGCTGTTACCAGATGCAAAAGACCAAACCCACTCATTATAGGTTGTACTCCCTACTGTAAGGTATGTTCCGTCTGACTTCTGTATGCTTAACTTTCTTGCCGTAAAAGTGCCTGTGCCCTCTACATTGTAGGTAGAGGTGTCGTTTATGGTAAACTTTGAACAGTCTCCACCTTGGGTTACTGTGAATTGGGTTATGAAAGGCATAATATTCTATTTATGCAAATATACCCAAAAACCTTTATTTGCTCTACTTCTGGATATAGTACATGTCTGGATAGTCGTACTTATTCAGCATAACACTTAGCAACTCAACATCCCTCCTCCTGTCACCCAATCTAGCCTTATTAAGCATCATGTTAAGCTCGTAAGCATTTACGCCACCGCGTATTGCAGCTTCATAGTAAGACCTAGTATCCATGAGAACACTCTTGTATGCCTCTATAGCTCTTGCATATTCAGCATCTAACTCTGCACCATCAACACCCTTCCTCTTAGCGTCCGTGTATATAGACCTTGCATCATCTAGTCTTTTCTTGAATCCAACTTCACGGCTAACGGCATTTCCTGGCTCAGTATATATGTAACTCTGGAATGATTTTTTAAGGTCAACCGTATACATCCTTGCTCCAAATTGAGAGTTTATCTCATTTTTAAGCTTATCGGCATCACCTCTATCGTAGTACTCGTACATCTTTATTGCTGCGCCAATGGCACCAGGAGCAAATTGCTTTGTAGCAAATTTACCGATGTCAATGGTTTTGCTGGCATATCCCTTTTCTGGATTATATATCTTGTTTCCGTAGTCGTCATTATTGTTTATAATCTTAATCATGTTGTCATAAACAAAATCCATCTCAATCCATGGGTCTAACCCAGTAGCAATAGCCTTAGATATAGATTCTACAAAACCCTTGTCATTGTTTATATTGTTCCAAAAAGCATTCCAAACCTGCTTTTGGTAGTTGTATGAGTCAAGTGAACCAATGTCCCAATATATAAGCTTTCCGTCAGAGAACTTACCAACATATATATCAGATTTCTTATTCCATGGAGCAAGGAACTTATTTATTGCATCCTTATTTTTCTTCTCCTCCTCTTCATCAGAGAAGAATCCAAGAAGTCCAGTAAGTCCAGCACCAGCTAAATGATATCCGCTATAAACCAGTGTTGAGAACAAGCTGTTATATATACCCGTTCCAATAAGTCTTGTCATACCAACTCTGGCCATCTCTTTATTTCCGCTCTTTATTTCCTTCATTGCAAGCTTGAGAGTATTGTAAGATACCCTTACAGACTCTGCTGGGAATGAAAGGAAGTTACCAATGAATAAAACCTTACTAAGACCTCTAACAATTTTAGGAACCCTGCTGAAGGTAGGATACGTATCTTTTACTATCTCTGAAGATATTTCATCTATATCAGCCTTTTCTTTTGCCGTTAAATCAAAGTAGTTCTTCTTATATATAATCTTTGCGTACCTGTTAGATTCGTTTACAAATCCTAAGATTTTAAACATATCATCCTCAAGTCCATAAGCTTTCTCTATCGCCCTTGGTATCTTGGCTAGGTTACCACTTATCTTTTTACCTTTCTTATATAATGATGTTTGTTTGGTTGCGTTATTGTATATATACTTCTGGAAACTTTGGAGGTCAGCATGTCTATCGAAGTAGCTCTTTATTTCACCTAATCCAACAGAACTATTTAAGACTCCATTTCTATTTAGGATATCCATTAAGTTAAGTAGTTCCTTTGTCTTCTTTCCAGATATCATCTGCTTTATGTATCCAAATGTTTCTGGAGCATAGTTCCAGTGTCCATTAGATACGGCAAATCCCATGTTACCAATAACGTTCTTTACGTGAGTTGCTGGGTTATATACGGTCTTGAATGCCCTTATCCTACCAGCCATCTGTTGCAAGATGTCAGTAGTCTGTTTCTCGCTCTTCTTTAAAGCTTCCGCAAGTTCGGGGAATGTGTATAGGTTGTTTAGAGGAGCAAGCGTTTCTGTATATTTTGCAGCTATAACCTCAGAAGCTTCTTTAGGCCTATTTGGGTCATTCTTCTCGAATAAGAAGTTTCCAAGTCCAGCAGTCCTTAAATCATTTAGGTATGCCCTTGATGAAGTAAGTCCAGCAATCTTGTATATAGTTGAGTAGTAATTATAAATTGGGTCTGTATACTCTCCCATCAATGCTCTAATCTCTGGTGCTATGTCTTTCCTTTGAGATAGAGAGTTTACGTTAACGCTACCAGTAAGACCTTTCTGCATAACATAAGACTCAGAATCACTAAGTATTTCATTTACATCTTTCTTAGCAATTTCTATAGCCTCTTCCTCTGTAAGTTTAGCATTATTTTTTCTAGCCCTATCTGCCAGATACTTTATTGCAGCATCTACTACAGATTTATCTACATTTTTTAGCTTTTTATATACGTTGTCAACATTCAGTCCTTCTCCATAAAGAAACTTTGCAAGCTTTGAATCTGTAAAGTTTATTGACTCGTATGACCTAAGCAGGTATTTACCCCTATTATTTTTATAATTATCTATAGACTCTTGCGGTATTGCTCCCAATTGGATAAGCCTATCAGTAAGAATATCTATGTGAGCCCTAGCTTCATTGATAGCATTTGCAAGGTCAGATGGTAGATTAGATGCTGGAGTTTTTCCAGTCATAAAGTCTTCAACAACGGATATTGGAACAGACTTTTCATACTTCTTAACAAGTGACATAGACTTCTTTGCAAGCCTTTCAGCCTTAATCATTTCAGCAGAAAGCTCACCAGACATCTTTTCTTGCAGAATCTTTACATCCTTACCAAGAAGACCAAAAGAATTAAATGCATCCTTGAAGTTTTTCTTTATTACACCAACTATTGGTTTCTGTGATATAGCCTTTTTAGGAACTTTTTGGAATTGAGGTTCAGATATATCATAATTCTTTTTTATTATAACTCCAGAAGCACCAAAACTATTATCCTTTGTTATGGAGGCTGCGTCACCTAGTATATTATTTATGTAATCAACAAGTTCATTACCGTCAAAACCTTTTTGATACACATCAACTTCTTTTCCTCCACTTTTTCTTTTTATTATTAGTGACTTTGGTTCTGGTCCAGGAGTTGCGTTTTTAGCTCCATTAACATCTCCGCTCCATTTTCTTGTAGATATTATAGCATTCCCACCAACATTAAGCTTATCAAATATGTCTAATACTATAGCATCTCTAATATCTTTTGGTACTACGTTAAGAACATTCAAATTAATTACAGCATCATACTTTTTATCTATGTCAGAAGTATTGGTATAAGTTACTGGATTTTTACCCTGCCATCTTTCAGCATTTGGCTCAAATGATTCAACAGATGGTATACTTTCACTTATTGCATCTGTGCCAAGTCCAAGTCCAGCACCATAATCTAGTACTGTTTTTGCTCCTAATTTACTAGCTATCTGGGATGCTTTTTTGTAACTACCTACTGTTGTCGCTACTTGAGTGGTACCACTTTGTTTTTCTACTCCAATTTGAGCAACTTTTTGAAATTCAGGACGTCCAACTTCCATAATCACTGATTCTGTTATTGCACCAGCCTCAGCTTCCTTTTTCATCCTACCTACCGAGAAGAACGACTTCTTTTTAGGTAGATTCTCAAACCTCTTAAATAGTTTTGCTGCTGAAATAAAGTTATCTAATAAGGCAACATTCTCACCAGCTAGAACAAACGGATAAGACTCGTGGCCAGCCTCCTCTGGAATTAATTCAATCCTTATACCAGACTTCTTCATCTGTGGCGTAGGATTAGCCGTATACTTATCGAACAATGTCTTATCGTTAGTATATATAACTGGCTCAGTCGATGGTTTTACAAGTTTAATTACGTCACCAAGTTCAGCTGATGAAAGCTCTTGTTGGTTATTGCCTTGAGCTATGTCAGCTATTGTTGGTATACCATATTTATAGTGAAGTATCTTGTGTGACTGTCTTGTTGCAGCCGTTATTTTAGTCTGTTTCCCCTGAAGTATTTCTGCGAATATAGACCCACGGCTACCAAAGGAGTCACCTTCACCTAAAAGTATTTTGTCCCTGAAATCATTAATAGTCTTTATAGACTTAAGGTCTACCTTTTTAAGTATCTTCTTTACAGCCTTAGCAGCTTCGCCTCCAGGCATCTTTGAAATCCTGTCAATCTCAGACTTTAATACGTTAACTATCTCTGTTTCCTGAGCTTTATTTTTAGCAGCATCTTGGAATATACCTATACCATCACCAAATAATGCAGCGAGTGTAGATTTGTTACCAAGGTGAGCCGTTTGAGGATTTTGAGACGCTACAGCATGTACTCCATCTGGGAACCTAATTTGTCTCTGAAGAGATTGTATAGCTTGGTTTATACTGGTAAATGCCAGTACAGCCTTGTTGGCTATACTGTTCTTCATGTATGAGTAGAAAGGTCCACCCTTACCATCTATGTCTGGAGTGTATCCAGTCTTTATATTTTTTATGGATAGCTTTCCAACTCTAGTGAGGTCGTAGAATACTACCCTTGATATTTTAGTTCCAGCAAGTTGCTCTGGGCTTTTTAGATTCTCCTTCGCAGCTTCTATAGTATCTTTACTAAATTGAGGTCCTCTATTGTCGCCAGTAGTCGGAAGCTCTTCATTTACATCTACACCGTCAGAAGAATCATACTTCCTGTCACCAAATATTAAACTTCCTATCTCATCTGCCTTTATCTCTGAACCAGTATCAAACTTTTCTGTTACAAACTTTGCTAGTTTAACTAGGTCTGACTGATTCTTTACATTCATTAATACCTGCTCTTGGCCTATGCCAATATTGTTTAACAGATTTTGAATGAATGCCTTAATCTTCTGGAAGTTTGTAGGATTTAAAACTATCCTTCCGTCTGCTACTCCAGCAACAAAGTCTGTTATAGCCTCTTTCTTCTGTGTTACATCACCATCGTAATTCTGCCTAGCCTGAGATATTATTTCAGAAGCTTCTGGTATGGCCTCAAGTTGACCAAAGAACTCGTTTATCTTTTCAGGATTTGTCTGCTCTATAAAGTCAAGTATTGGATGGAATCCTTCATGTAGCATAGTATCGCTAGCTAAGTTATCCATGTTAAGGTGTATCGAACCGTCTGAAGCCATGTAGAATCCACGGCTGCTAGAGTCTTGCTCTTTACCACCTGCTTCTATAACTGCATTTTTAAAAGATTCCTGGTCGTGTAAGTTTATGGTAGTATACCTTCCAACTGTTTCTGGGATGAACGATTTAAGGGCGTTAAAAACCCTTTTGACATCATTTAAAACCTTCTTTTGAATCTTATTAGTTCCTAGGTCAGTAACTGTATCTACATTCCCTGAAGTAACTCTGCCTATTTTTGGCTTAGTGGTTATTACTGGGGTAATAGTTGATGGCCTTGCTGTTGGTCTTGCTTCTGCTCTTTGCTCTATAGGTAATGTTCTACGATTAAACTGCTCTACTATATTCTTATACCTAGATACTTGTTGCGGTAATGAAAGACTACCGTCTAGTTCAGTTACATTACTATATCTACTAAGCTCATTTTTAAAATACTCTTGTGGATTTTCCTCAAGTCTAGACAACATTCTTTTATATATATCTACAACACCAGCATCATCAGAATACATATTCAATATATTGTCGATGATTTGTTTTTCCTCTGTAATAATATCCTGTATTTCTGGTGGAAATTCTTTTACAGTTCCTTCGCTCACGATACCTTTCTCTCCAGTATCTAATTTAGAAAGTTTTTTTTCTTTTTTCTTTAATTCTTTTAATTCACCAGGATATGAATCCTCTAACAACTCACCCCTATCACGTGCTGCATTTATCTTATTGATTCTTTCCCTTACTACATCTAATTCTGATTGCTTAGTCTTTTGAATTACTTCTTCCTGCGTGCCGCTGACAACGCTATCGCCAGTATCTGCTTTAGGGGCCGCTTCTTCGATAGGGGTTTTTGTAGGTTGGACTTCTTCAGCTCCCTGATATTCGCTGACACCGCCTTCTGGAGTGACTTCTTGGACTGGCTTTTGGCTTTCTGTAGTGGCATTTTCTTTGGTTTTTTGTAGTTCGTACCTTGATTTTGTTATCTCTACTGGAGATTCGTTATTGAAACTCTTGAAATATTTACCATCTTGTTCAGTATATGAGAACTTTCCACCAGCAGCATTTTCCCTAATCTCATCATTAATCATGTCCCTTGCATCAACAAGGTTGTTTAGTTCATTTTCTACATCTGGCTTCATTGATTCGTCTACCTGTTCAAGTTGATTCTTCCACTCTCCAACCTTCGCATCTAGTCCCTCTCTTCTATCAATGAGTTCTATTATTTTAGATTTAGCTTCAGGTCTAACATTCTCAGGTATACTTCTCTTTATATTATTATACCTAACAACATTATTTTTCATCAACTCAATCTCTTCATCAGAAGCTTTTGAGTCAACCATAGCCTGCTCTAAGTCTGCTATTACTGAGTTTAACTGTTGGTCTGTATTAGCTTTTGCTATCTCATCTATTACTTTTAGGTTTACATCGTTCATGAATGTAGACGTAACACCCATTGGACCTCCAAGTGCAAAACCACCAACAAAAGAATTCAATAAATTCATCAAGAATTTATCTTTTATCTCTTTCTCGTCAAACACCTCTTCTCCCTGAATCTTGTTGGATATTAGTTTTGTTGCTTCCTCAAGTGCAGTCTGAGAACTTTCAGTAACTGCCTCTACACCTGCTCCATATAGAGCTCTTGCACCCCTCTTACCTATGCTTGAAAGTTCTTTCCTAACCAAATCCTTAGCCGTATTTTCTACGGCATCAACAGTTAGTTTACCAGTAGACTTTGCAGTTTCCTTAAATATGTTTGATACTATCTTATTCTTTATGGAATTATATGCAGGTCCAGAACCAAAAATTTTATCAAATGCAAACTTTTCAAGAAGTCCATTTACAACTCCAAGTGTTAATCCATAGAACTGTCTTGTCTTTTGGTCTTCATTTACCTTCCTATTGACTACCATATTATCGTAGTCCTCAAGTCCACTTCCGTAACCTTGTATAAAATATGTAGAACCTATTGGTACACCAACGGCCTGAGCTGATGCAGCTAAAGCAAGGTCACCAAGAACCCTGCTTCCCATAACTCCAAGAGCCTTCAGGTCTTTAGTGCCAAATCCTTCGCTCATATCCCATCCGCTCTGTAGCTCAGATACATACTCTTTTTCCTGAGTCTTAGGTAATCCAGCTAAGGGTGCTGTCTGCCTAATTGCTTCTGTACCTACCCTAGCAATAGCCTTGGCCTCTGGTGTCATTTTCTTACCAGAAAGGTATTCGTATGACTTCATTACTACATCATCAGCTATATAATTGATAGGGTCAACTGCGGATACAAAAGAATCAAATATGGCTCCCATGTATGAACCAGTCTTCTTCTTATCCTTATTTATGGAATCTGAAAATCTATTTACCTGTTGTAAAACCTCTTGCTGCTCTTCAAATGAAGGTAGTCCTTTTGTTGGAGCATAACCCTGACGTAGGATTGGTTCTGGCTTTGAAGGTGTGCCAAACTTTTCCTTAAAATCTCTAGCATATGCATTTATATCATTTTCACCAAGACCATCTGCAACCATCTTCCTTATGTTGGAATCCAATTGACTTAACTGGTCTTTTGTTAATGTTTTATCTGGCATACTATTAATTGTATATAGGGTTACCGTCTTTATCTAATCTAATGTATTGTCTACCTCCACCACTTCTAGGTTTTGGGAGCATCTTTCTTGCCTTATACTCACCAGAACTCTCTACTATCTGATTTTCAAGAGCACTTGCTTTCAATTTTACAGGTTGTCCGTTAACTGTCTTAACAGTAAATATATCATTCTTCGGGTCATAGAATGCACTCTCTATAATCTCCTTGCTTGTTAAACCTCCAGGTAGTGTATAAGATTTCATAATATCTGACACATCTTCGTTTGGTTTTTTAGAATTTTTATAAGTTTCCTTTATAGCTTCGATTGAGAAGTACGGATGACTCTGAGGAAGAACCTCTTCATCAGGTTTACTTCTAGCTGCTGCCGTGGCTGCTATCTGCTGTCTTCTAAGATTTATATTTTGTACATCTCTTGCTAGTCTATACTGTTGTTCTGCCATAGACTTATCTATAGTGGTGCCCTGAGACTGTCTTCTATATAAAGGAAGACTAAATACCATTTCTGGTAATAAATCGTTTGCAGACTTGATGCCAGGGAAGTATGTCCTAATTTCATTAAACCTTTCTATTGAAGACGGAGAACCATTTTGTAGACCCTGCAAAAGTAATTTGTAATCCTCCTTAGCCGAGTTAGAAATCTTAGGATTAGATTGACCTAATCTTCTTACTATTTCTACGGTTGACAATGGGTCTCTACCTGAATACTTAGTAACAGCCTCTGCAAATATTGGTTTTCCATTCACATCAACACCATATTGAATTCTACTTCTCTCTGTTGTTATATCCTTCAGTCTTGCTCCAGTATTGTCAAGAGTCTTTGAAAGTCCGTCCCAATCTATCTCCTTTGGAACTAAATCAAACTGGTATGCAGAAGGTATATTAGCTATATCAAGATTTGATATGGGTGCAGATGATAAAGTATTTACATATGCAGTAACCTCATTTGGTATATCAAATCCTTTAGACCTTGCCATCCTCATATAGTCTGCATATTCAGCCTGCTTTGCAGCAGCACTTGTAGACTTATTGTAAACTTCATTTAGTCCAGAAAGTGCCCTATCCATCTCAGCCTTAGACTGTGCTAACACCTCTGGCTTTCCACCTCCTCTATTCGTTCTAGAATAATTCAATGCAGCATTCTTATAGTTTGTGTAAGCATTTGTAAAGTCAGGAATGTCTAACTGCCTAAGTTTACCAGGCTGATACATTCTCATGAATTCATCAATACGTGCTTCAGCAAGTTGGTCTTGTTGTCTCTTTAATTGAGCAGCTATCTGAAGACCCCTATTTATACCAGAGGTTAATCCAGATACGTCAACAAATGATGGTCTGTAGGTTGCCATTTATGTGTTTTTATAATACTGTTTTATCTACGTCCCTTTTTTGGTGTTGGAGTAGGCATGCTCCCAATGAACTGAGGCCTATTACCAATCAACCTATCTATCATAGCCTGTTGAAGGTTACCCTGAAGCAAAGATTTAGGACCAAAAGAACCAGTTGGGATATTAACAGCTGGCATACCTTGACTAAATGCACGGTTAAGTCCAGCCATCTGTACCTGAGATGCCGCCTGTGCCCCCTTTAATGTTTGGTCTATTTGTGGAGCCTTAGTAAAGTCTCCAAATGCTAAAGCTGTTCCAGCAGCCTGACCTATACCAGAAAGAGCATTACTAACGGCTGCATTGGCTTCTGCCTTTCTAGTACCCCAATAATCTGAAGCTTCTTGCTGCTTCCTTAACTGACTCATCATTCTTTGCTGTCCAACATCAAGTTGGGTCTGCTCAGAAAGCATTCTATTCCTCTCTCTAGCCTGCTCATCAGCAAGTGCTAAGTCCATAGCCCCTTGCATGCCTTGACCAACAAGTGCACCAGTTCCAGCTAGAGCTGAACCAGGTCTTTGATATCTAAGTGACTGCATACCAGCTCCAAGAGCCTGATTTTGTCTTTGTTTATACAATCCAAGAGCCGTGCCACCTAATCCTTGACTAGCTCTCATTTGCCTTTGCTGGGCAACCCTAGCTAACTCAGGAGTAATATCCTCCATAGCCTGACCTCTCCTAAAAGTCTTCTCAAGTTCTCTAGAAGCTTGTCTTGCCTTACCGCTAAATATATTATTCTCTCCTACAAAAAGTGGGATAGCGGATGCTGCTATATTTAAACCTGCGAGTGCTGCTTGAATTGCCATACTATCTATTATTAAAAGGTTCTATTGTTGATACGTCTATATAATACAAATTTACGAATTCATTGCCATTAACTGGCTTAAGATTTATCTGTAACCAGTTACCCTTCAAAACATTACCGTTGTACAAACCTCCAGTACTATTAGCATCCCTCTTAAATGCAGCATGAAGCTTATCGTCCTTATATAGGAAATCACCAGGTTGTAGGCTAGAAGATTGGCTCAAATTGGTGGTTATATCCCCATTTGTATCTGGAGCCCATACCTTATTACAAAGCATGGTTACAGTATTATATCTCTTTTTCAAAATCTCGCCTTGGTTGAAAACCAGCTTCATAGATGGCTTATTCTGCACACCATAGTAGTTACAGTAAGTAGTGCTATCGTGAACCCAAAGTCCACCATTCTTAAATGATACTATTTTACCCTCAGTAGAAGTAATCCATTCTGGAGCAAAATCGTAGAAAGATATATAACTATTTCTCTTCTCGCTAAATGTTAAGGTAGTATTTGACTGCCCAGCATATCCCTGAAATACGGCAATATATTCCTCCTCGTTGAAATCGTATGTACCCAAAACTTTAGCCTTACCACCCAAAGTTCCATTTACAGGAGATACGTACTTTGTGGCAAGATTTGTCATATAGTACTGAGCCTTGTAAAGGGCAGATATAGGGGTTATTCCGTCGCCACTTATCCTAATCTGATATCCTCTAACTGGGTCTACAAAGTAGTCAACCTCACCAGAAGATGTCAAGCTAGTACCAAGCCATCCAATACCGTATTCCCCACTATAGTAGCTTATGGTATTTATAATCTGATTTGTCTGAATCAAGTTTGCACTTCCGTCTGCGTTGAATAACATATTCTGTAGTACTCCAACCATACCGCATCCCCTATCTTGGAATACTCTCATCCTGCTACCCCTAACCTTTAATCTTACAATATCTCCCTTCTGACGGTCATATTCATCCATGTTTGCAGGGAAGAATCTGTTTGTGTCATTTACCTTGGTTCCAGGCTGTTTTGGAAGGCTATACCTAACCAAGGTGGGGAAGTATGCATTCCTAGCGTTCTCATCTTTTACGAGAGGCCTAGAACTGTTTGTAAGCCTAGACATGGCGTCATCACTGAAGTACTTCTCAATAACGTTTATCTGTGCATTCCTTATAATATTTAGGTTTATAGTAAAAGCTCCAATATTAACTTTAAACCCAACATCATCATGAGTCTCTGTCATCAAGAAAACCTTGGCTTGAGTAGGAACAGTAATTTTTGCATCAAAATCAAATTCATACTGACTATTAGCCTCTGTTACTGGAACCCTCTTAAGTACAGGAAATATAGTAGCTGTTGTCCCATTCAAAACTATCTTGGCATGAATAGCTATGTAGTTAGCTTTTGAATCAACGCATGATACTGGTAATGTACCCCTAATTCTTATTGTTTGATTTCCAGCAGTTTTATTGTAAAACAAGTAATCTGCTGTTGAATAGTTTGGATAGTCTGTTGCAACAAGACTAGTTGTACTACCACCAAGAACTTGAGACTTTATCTCATAGTATGTATTATTTATAGTCTTAGTTGTATTATCCGCATTCCAAACATTAATATTTATATTCCTATATCTACCAGCATATGCGCCAAATGTATCCCCTTGTCCATATTGACCAGCAGTAAATGTAAAGTTTGCTCCTACTGGAACATTCCTATATCTTCTGAACATATCACCATGATATATTCTATTAATCGCTGGTACAGAGGCTGTCTGCGTCTGAATCCTACCTATATGGTATCTAGGAGATTGACCTGGATTTTGTATTCCATACTGCTCTGATATTTCATAATAAAAATCATTCTGTACTCCACTAGACTTATAGTTATATATCTGTACACTATAGTTTCTAAAACTTTCTACTGGTACTATATATGGAGATACTAATCCAGTTTGGTTAGGTCCAAAAAATACAATACTTGAGTTATAGGTATTAGAAGGACTCTTTATCTTTATAAACGTTCCAGGTATTACTACACCTTCAATCTTTGGGTCTGTATCAACTCCTATTATCTCAAAATCTGCTACGTCATTAGTATCAAAATTGTTTAAGAACCCATCAAAATCAAATCTTCCTATAAACTTTATTCTATCACCTGGCGTATAGTCGTATCCGATATACGTTGTATTTGACTGTATGTTCTCATTATAGTCAATCATGTTGCCAATTCCAAGGTATACCACCTTTTGCTCAACTCCAGAAGCATCGTTTGAAACCGTTGTAAAGAATGCATGGTTTGTAACCCAGAACAGGTTCTTATCATATGTAAGATTATCCGTTCTTACTATATGGTAATAACTTGCCCAAACTGGAGGGGTAGATGATATATCTATTTGAGTAGCAACAAGATTAATGTCGGATGTACGTCTTGGTGTTGTTATTTTTAATCCTTCCGACTCAACTACACCATTTGTTCTACCCTTTTCATCGTAGTAAACTATACCATATTTATAGTTTGATGAATTAGATACGCATGATGTTGTGTTATTCTTATATGCAGAATTTGTTGCATATGGAGAATCGTTTATATCACTCAATGCGTAACTTGACTTTAGCTGATATGCTATGCCCGCATCTGTGATTGTCAGTTTATTTCCAGACACAGTAGCCGTATAGCCAAAAGATTGTGCACTTGTAGCTAGATTTCCAAGTATGTCAGACACAGCAGTAGTAGCAGCTGAACCATATGTAATAAGATTTGCTCCTATCTGTATATTGAATTCTCCACCCTGCGCAACGTCTATATTCGTAACAAGATTAGTTCCAGAATCGTTTGTTCCAACGCCAGTCAAATAAACTTCTACTGTTGTAGAATTACCATATGATAAACGTCCAGACTGTGCAGCAAAGAATAATAATCCATTTATATTTCCAAGGAACGAATTAACTGTGTACGGATTTATATTGCTTGCCGTTGCAGTTATTGAAGGATTATCATATCCCTCAGTAATACCGCCATATATAAGTGTATTACCATTAAGCAATTCTTGTGAATTAGCCTTCTGCGGTACATAGTCAAATAAGAGAGCCTGTTCTGGTTTGTCAACAGGAAGTATAGCAGTGTTGTTATAGAACAAATAGTTCCATATAATATTATCTTTTGTAGCTGGTCCTACTATATCCGTTTTCTTTATAGTTGTAGCCAGTCCGTAATCTGATGTTATGTTGTTTTCTCCAATCCTTACCGCAATCTCAATCTCCCTTACAGTAGCATCTCCAGTAGCGAAGTAAACATTTATCCTGGAGTTTTTCTGCGGATTAGAATTTACGTTAATATCCGAACTAAACAATGGCAATGGGACTGCACTTCCTGTACTCCATACAGACTTCTCTCCGTCATCATATACCCATCTGTATATAAACTGAAATAGCTTGCCCTTCAAGTTGTTGTTTGTGACAAACAAATCATTTTCGTATACACACTGCGTTGGCATAATTGGAGGAGCCTTTGCTACATCCAAGAATGACCTCTCGTAAGATGCATATACATTAGCCAACTTTCTGTCTATATTTAATTTAGAAGGCCTGCCAAGTGAATCCACCCAAACAAGAATGTCTCCACCACTATCGCTAGCATATATATCTCCATATATTATATTGATTGATGTAATTGGAACATTTATATCAAAACCAAGTACATCTGTAGCTGCATGAGTATTATTTAAGAATAATGTTGATATAGAATCCGTTATCGTATTATATATGTATATACCGTGATTGCCGAGAGAATTATAGTTAAAATAAAAAAGTCTTTTCTTTTGTTGGTCATAGTGTGAACCTATACAACTATTTGTTCCAGTTGCTGGTAGAGAAGCATTTGCTACTAATCTGTTACCAAGCGCACTCTGAGCTGTGAATTGACCAGGATTACCCCTAAATACTATATTCTTAGCCTCCTTGTGGTGCCCGCTAGGTATAGCCTCATTAGGGTCATCAAGATTCATGACTCCTGAAAATAACTTTCTTTCTATTCCCATATTATGCTTTTGGTACAAGTTTAGTAGACATCCTTATCAACTCATTGGCATCCCAAGGAGTTACAGGATTTACCCTAAGCCTTGCAAGTCTCTTCTGATTGTAAAACTCCTTCCTCCTCAACTGTTTATCACCAAGTGTTGACCTCCTTCCAGCTGGAAGCATTTCGATATCCCTCCATGCTATATACGAAAATACAGCCTCTCTAATCTGGATAGGAATCTTATAATTTGGGTCATTACTTGGCGATGACAAGTATTCTAATATAACATAATCATAATCATATTCGTTATTTAAGTATATCAATCCAAGCTCCTCGTCTATATCAAACTCACCTTGAGCATTAAGAACGGCACCTGCTCCAAATATATTTACATACCTAGCACCATCAAAATAGTTTACATATGCTAAATCCTGAAGTCTCCAAGTGTTTCCGTTATTGTCGTCTGTGTTTTTTGATAGCCTGTCTGCCATCTCTATCCTATACGCAGTTAAGTCTGTATTTCTTCTAAGTGTAGCAACCTCACCATTTTGGTTAAGTACGCCTACCTTTGAGAATGCTATAAAATCTGACGGGAGGTCTACCGTCTTGTTGGGATTAACCAAAAGCTTTTCCGTCTTAGGAGTCATGTAGACATCAATACCCATCTCTTCTACACCCCTAACTCCTATTGTCCACAGCCTTCTAAATTCAGCAGTAGTAAGCTTCGCCTGGTCTATATATTGATATATAACCTCAGTAAGCTCAACCCACATTGCGGTATCCTTTGCCATATATTTTATTTAGTATCTATTCCGTCATTTGATGTATCCTCTGGCATTTGCTTCCTGAACTTTAACTGGTCCATAATCCAATTAATAATGTCAGAAATATACTCAGCAGGAACGTTTAATTGAGATGTAAGGTCTGTATTTTCAGTACTAATCATTCTCACAATAGCATTCTTTCCAACCAAGTTTATATAACTCTTGAACCACAGTTTGTCTCCTTCTGGCCAATAGAATATTCTGCTAGGAGGAAGGTCTACCCTCTCAATAAGGTCTACCTCTCTAACTGATATTGGTGTTGGTGCCTTAGCCAATCCAGTAGCCACAGGAAATGTAACTGTCGATATACCGTAACCTCTTGAAAGTCCAACTGGAGGTTGAGGAAGAGTTGTATAGTAGTAACCAGTATCGTTATCTTTCAGTATAGAAAGATTCTTGAATGTTGAATAAAATACATCACTAACGGTTTCTACTCCATCCAACTTTATAGAATCTGTATAGTTAACCTTTGCGATGTATGCTATTGCCTGATTTATATACTGATTTACTTCCTTCTCTGTAAGGTTAGAATCATCACTTGGAGTTCCACCATAGTAGAGCCTTCTAATTTGTTCTATTAGTACTCTTCTTGTCATAGTCCGTCATTTTTTACTATTTGTGCAACCCTCATCAAATCACCATCTTTCAGATTAATTCCTATGATTCCTATAGCTCTGTATATGATTTCGTATACGTCCGTGTCACCCCACTCCAAGTTTGCATTGTTAGCAGGGACACTGTTAGCTGCATCATAGTTTAGATTACCAGTATATGCCCACTTTAGTGTCTGTGGATTCCTTATATAGCTTACCCTTATAGTAGCCAATGTGCTTGGGAAAACCTTATAGTTTGAGCCAAGCTCATAGTAAATCGGTTCCGTTATTGTTGGGGCATCTATAGCATTATCTATGTAAGAAGCCACCCTATCAGAAGCAATAAACCTTACTGGATAATTGTCATCAGTTGTTCTAATTGCAACCGTCTTGTAAAGGTCGTTTGGTTTTGCCGCCAACTGTGATGCAACATTTATATTAGATTCTGTCAAAAAACCAGATATGGTATCGGCCACAATAGCAGAAGTTGACATACCAACTGGATTTTTAGGGTTTCTTCCAGGAGTACCAGTATCGTCTGCCAAAAATGATAAATATTGGCTTTGAGCCATATTGATGATTTGGTTAAAATCATCTGGCGACAAGTATGTTCCTTGGTACTTATCTACCAGATAAGAAACAAGCTTATAAACCTCATTAATATTCATGATACAAATATAAAACAAATTCCCCGCGTAGAAGACGCAGGGAATAACCAATCAAACCATAAGAAACACGAGGCTCGTTAGTCAGCTATGGTTTTGAGCTGGGCATAAAAGTCTTTACCTTTTTCGGTTAGGCAGAGCTGAGAAAGGAATCTTGCTGGTTCCTCCTTGTCTGGAATCTGGGCTATGAACTTCTTAGTGTCACCCCAAATTGCCTGCCCCTTAGTGGTAGTTAAGTCAATCATGCCAATGTTGATTGCCTTCTTGACCAAGTATTCTATCTTGACCAATGGGTTGTTGTATGTCTTAATGAATGTGTCTGGATTTCTATCTGCAAAATTAAGGTAGTCAACCCTAATCGCTTTATCTCCCCTCATCTCATTATACTGATTCTTTTGCTTTATTCCTAGGAACTGAGCATGTGGAATCATTACCTCAACAGAAGCATCCATGGCGAGCCTCATGGCTTCCATCCTAATCTCTGCCTTGCTCATGGCTTCCTTCTCTTGTTCTTCAAAATTAATAAGGGTATAAACTGGCATTACAGTATCCATCCTCTTCTTCTTCTTGTCATACATATTGCTTGACAATAAAAAGTTTACTAGGGATGTTTTGTTTGCAGGTACCCTCAGGATACCATATATGAACCTAATTTGAGGCCTAGAGTTTTTCTTGGCTTCAGACAGATGCTCTTGTTCATCCTCAAATATTGTACTTACTCCTTCAAGATAACGGATATTACGCTCTGTACCAGTCTCTTCATCAAATATAACGTCAGTATTTCTCATAAAGAAATTCTCAGGATACGGGGGTCTACTGTTGTTTGGGAGGTAATACTTTTGAACTAACTGGAAGATATACTCTTTTGGTTCTGGTCTTTTCTTTGGCTCGACCACATCAATCTTGATGTCTGATACCTCTGAAACTTCTTCTGGTTTTACATTTACCTCTACAAGATTACCATTCTCGTCGAGGGTCTTACGTGTTGCTTTTGGCATTTTAAATTTTGTTTGGTTTATGCAAATATAATAAAAAAAAGCCCCGAAGAACATTCGGGGCCTTTATAGTCAGTAATCCTAAAATTACTTTGCAACCTTGATGTACTGGTTTGCAGCGAACACCTGGATACCGCAGTATGCCATGTGGTGTACGTTGAGTTCCATCTTGTCGCTGGTAGGAACCTTGGCGAGAGCACCAGTCTCCCAAACCTTGATTTCTTTTCCAGGCTCAACCTCATTGTAAACAATGCGGAGAGAAGGAACCTTGTCACCAGTTTGAGCGTCACGACCATCCTTCATTGGGATGAGGAGACCGCTCTCTTTGTAGTACTCGGTACCAGGAGCAACACCGTAAACAGCTTCTGCGTTGAAAGGCAGATACTTCTTCAGGTGGAAGGTAACTCCGTCAACTTTGATAGAGTCAAAGCCATACTTAACGGCAACTTCGCTAGAACCACCTACGGAAGCCCACATGATAGCACCGTTCTGATACTTAGCGAACAAAGCATCATCAACAGCACTTCTCAAATAGCTATCCATCAGGAAGTGGTATTCTTGAGCACCACCGTTGAAGTCAGCAAGACGAGCAAGAGTGTGGAAGTCATCGATAGTGAAGCCAGAAGAACCAGCATTCCACTGATGAGTTTGTCCACCTGCCTCAACTTGAGGAATCAAACCTGTAGAACCTTGAGCTCCGTAAGGCTTACCGAACATCAGCTTGAACTCTTTGTTGTTCATGAAGCGACGTACAGCCTCATCCAAACCTTTGTAGGTGTAGTAAGGTTGTCCGTTAACTTCAAACCACAACTCTTCGATTTTAGCACGGTCGGTGATGGTGAAGTCTTCACGGATTTCTGTGGTGTAGAAAGACTTCTCTTCGATGAGACCACTCAGGGTATCAAACTTAGTAGAAGCTTCACCAGCCTCAGAAATACCACGGAAAACGAGGTAATCGTTAGCAGCAAGGGTAGGAGAACCACCACCGATAACTTCTGTAGAATCCAAAGGAACCATTACAAAAGTGTTGAAATCGGTAACAGAAGTAACCTTGTACTGCTTACCATTCTTAGCGTTCTCAAGAACCTCACCTGCGCGGATTGGGCTACGAGAAGAGCTAACAGATTCAGCTGCAATTTCTACAGTAGCAGAAGCACCAGCGGTAGCTCCACCTGTGAAAGAGTCAACTTTAATGTTTGCGTGCAGTTTACCACGGCTCTCGAAGTGTCCGAACTTCTTAGCGGGAACTACAGCTTTCATACCCAAAGCCTCAAGGAGTTGGGCATAGTTTTGTGCACCGTACTTCTCAATGAACTGAGGATAGTACTGTGGTTTCAGAATTGAAAGGTCAGATACAAACTGCCGATTAACGGGTACTGTAACTGAACCTGGTTGAAGAACTGGCATGTCTTAATTATTTTTTTGTTTTTAAATTAAAGTCTAAACATTGTATTTACCATCTCATCGTAGTCACTCATGTTCGCAGATGTCGATGTCCTTGGTTGATTGCTGTAATCAATGTTCTTCATGCCTTTAAGTAAGTCAGCCTTTGCCTTGGACACAGCCTGTGTCACCATAGCAGAGACTATCTTATCTCTATTCTGCAAGAAGTAAACATCTTCCGCAAGTTGCTTGGTATCGTATCTACCATCCTTGTAGTACCGATTACCGTAGAACGACTCCAGGTCAAAGTTTAATAACGATTCCTGGAGGGCAACCTTGTCCTCTTGAGTTAAATTGAATTTGCCGTCAAACTGGACATCCTCGTCCTTGTAATTAACGCCAAATCCATCAAAAGCTTTGAGACCTTCATCAATGCTCGATTCGAACATTCTTCTTGCCTCAAGATAGGCTGCCTGTTGTTCCTCATCCTGCTTAGTCAAGTATTCACTAATAACATCCTCCGATATCGGTTGCTGTTTACTAGCGAGTTGGCTAAGAATATCTGGAAAATCAATGTCCCTTTTTAGTTCTTGAAGAGAATCCTTGGCATTCCTAGCAAGCTTTTTAAGCTCTCTAGTTACAGCCTTAGTCTGCTTCTCGATTTGTTTTCTCTTAGCTGAAATCTCCTCCTCAGTGAGTAATTCCTCGTCTATTTCATCATCAATATTAAACTTAGAATTAAACTCATCTTCAATCTCTTCTGGAGTGAGGTCTGGATATTCATAAGCCATACTAAGCTTTACAATATCCTCATCACTCATAGAATCCAAACTAGAAAGAACTTTTTGTTCATAAAGAATGTCAGCCAAATCAGACACTTCTTTATTTACTAATTTATCATATATGGTCTTTGAAAAATCGTCATTCCATTGGAAAAACTCATTATCTTGGACCACCTCTTCTTGTGCAGGAGCATCAACCGTTACTGATGTATTTCTATCATCTTTTGACAAAACCTGAGTCTCATTAGACTGAACTGGTTCAGAGATTGATGTTTCCTGCGTTTCTGTTTTTTGTTCTGTTTGTTGCTGTGTAGGCTCTTGGGTTGGCTCTGATTGTTGAACTTTACCTTCGGGCGCATATCCTCCAGCATCAAACGGGTTGAATGTTTCTTCTGACATGGTTGATTTATTTATTTACAAAAATACAAATTATTATCATATAGATTGTTCCTCAGGCTGTTGCATCTCACCCTCTTCAATCTGCTGTTGTTCCATTTGTTGAAGCATTTGCTCCTGCATTGCAGCTTGTTCTGTATCCTGTTTAGCCTGAAAGTAATTCATAACTATATTCTGCATTTCTGGGCTGAGTGGCTTACCAAGTTCAAAAGACTTCATGAGAGCGTCTTGAACAAACTGTTGCTCTGAAAGTTGCTTCTTCATCTCCATCTCTGTCTGTACAACAGCTAACTTAGCCTGACCTTGTATCTGCTCAAGCTGCATATCAGCCTGTGCCTTAGCCTGTATAGACTGCTGTTGAGATTGAGCATTCATTTCAGAATTTGCCTGAGCCTTTTCCATATCTTCCTTCTGCTTTCTCTTTTTGGCTTTCGACAAGTACATCTCAGCCAACTTTGTATTCTTAATACTCCTAACTCTGAAGGCGTCTTCAAAGTCAATTATACCAGCAGATAGTGCCGTCTGAATCATGCCTTCAACAAATTGACGCTCTCTATCATCTGGTAGGATATCAATCCTTACATCAAAAACCCTTCCCTCAATTTCTTGGGGGTTAAGATATTCCCTGTACTGCTGTCCTCCATAAAGAACTGAATCGTATAGCAGTAGAGCTATCTTGTTTGCAGTCTGTTGATATATAGAAAGATATGCATCATATATGAAATCTGTAGCATTATTAGATGCTGCGATTTGAGCCTGTTGAACACCAAGTCCAATCTTTGGATTTACCGTTGCGCCTTCCCTGTATTCGTTTACTCCAATCTCATCCCTAAGTCTTTCAAGGTAGTGGTTATATACGGTTATAAGTTCCTGCAACTGACCAATACTTGAACTATTGGGAGCTTCAGAGATTGGCACTCCATTCATAGAGTCACCATCCTCCCCTTTTCTCCTATAATAGATATTACCAGTCTGGTCGTAAATCCTTTGAATCTCAAGTGGTGTTACATTCTTACCCTGACCTAAGGTAATGTCTGTCAAAGAATCAATATCGATTATGAGACCTGAAGGCCTAAGCTTCGCAACAAGTTGCTGAATCTTAAGGTGGGCAAGAGTCATCTGCCTGATTGATGTCTCCATCCTTTCTGGAAGAGCCATGTTTATGAGGTCCAGATTCTCATACATGTATAAACTGTAGCTGAAGTTTACTTCTGAAACTTCTTTTGCTACGTTTGGTTTTATCATGTTCTTTGCCACACCCCACTGTAGCATTATGTCTGTACCCATCACATATATTCCGTGATATATTACATACATCTCCTTCTTAATCAACTCTTTATTCTCTCCGAGCCTTTGTGGTTCACGCTCCTTACGTTCTACAATCAGATTTCCAAACTTATTTGTTTTGGCCTGATATATGAGACTGTCAACAGACTTTATTTCAAAATCTATTACATCTACAGTCCAGTCATCGTAAGGCCTGTCAATAGAGTACCTGTAACGCTCATCCCACTTTACATTTGAATTATACTGCTTTGCCTTTCTAGCAATCTTGAACAATTCTGATTCATCCATGTTTGGATAGTTATTCCTGATGTCTATAATCTTCATAGATATTATCTCACCTATGAATGAAACATCTCTGAAATCATCATACTCCGAATATGAGTAAATTAGGTTTTCTGGAATTACTCTCCTGATATTAATCTTGCCATTATTCGCTACAGATACTTTTGTAGAAGCTACGCCAGTCTCTATTAGGTCCTCAAGAAGTTTCCTCTTGATTACGTCCCATCCATTTGTGTATGATACGTAGTCAATGCCCTTCTCGAAAAGAATCTCTTCAGGAAGTTGGTATTCTAGACCAAAGTAAAGTTCAAGCTCTTCATAGTCTTCTGGGGTAAACCTACCCTCAGCCATTAATTTTACTCCAGCCTGCTCTTCAATTTGTCTAACTTGGTCACCGAAGTTCATTCTGAACTCGGCTTCATCCTTATCGTACTTTTTTCTATTTACTGAAACTGGGTCTATGGCAGAAGCCTTTGCAACTTCTTGCCTTTTCATAAATCCACCAAGTATAACCTGCATGAATTTTGGAGCAATCGCTGGAGCCTTCATGTCTAGGTTTACAAAGGCCTCTTTACCATCTACGTTTAACAAATCCAAGAATTCACTCATTGGTTGCCTACCTCTTGAGAACATACGATTCTTCTCGAACTTTTTGTTCCTCCTAGTAAAGTAGCCACTATTGTAGGCCTTCTCTATAAACTTAGATACCTTAAGGCCTTCCGATTCCTCCTTCTTGAGCCTATTATTGGCAAGGTGGAAATTTAGTATATTTTTATTTTCCATATTATAGCAAAACTACAAAATGTTAATATACTATAGACTTATGCTAAAAGTCTTGATTGGGAGGGTATGCATCCTCCTTTCCTCCTTCTTACTTTCCACCCCAATTCCAGAAAGCAGACTTATCATAAAGGCTACAGACCTATCGTAAGGAGTACGGTTTTCGTGGTCATACTGCAAAAGCTCCTCAAGTAGCTCATAGAACACAATCTTGTCACAATGGTTCTCCACATAGGCTATACACGTATCCAACTGCCTTGATAAGGCAAAAACGTCTCCAGATGTAACTCCGTACTTAGATACCGTCCTCTTTCTGTTCTTATCTATGGCAGAATCTGGTGTTCTCATGAGATACTGTTTAAACCCCTTATTCATGAAGTAGTCAACAAAGTCGTCACCTACGTCATTTTCATAGCATGCCTTGTATCCCCACATGACGGCACCCTTAAGCATCTCATCATGGAAAAGCGACTTTAGCCTAGGCCTGTCTATATATTCTGCTATGGGCATGCAACTGTTGTTTGGGTCTGCCGAATTAAGTCTCTCAAATACATAGCATACTCCCATAGAACCTTTTCCAGATATTACAGAAGACTTAAATGGGTCTATACCAGATACGTACTTATGTGCATTTCCAGGGTTCCTTTGACCATCAACTTCTGACACCTTATTCATATCATCCTTACTGGGAATCTTGTAGACTAACCATGGTCCGTCAGGGTCATCAGCCCAGTCTACGGTAAGTGGTGTCTTCCAGAACAGGCGTATTCTCCTTAATGATACCTTTTCTTCTTTTAGGAAGTCTATCTGGTTGTATATCTTTTCTGAGTTGAAGTAGCACTTCTTCTGGTCAATCATGAAGGCCTCTTCCTCATCAAACGGATTCATTCGTATTTCCTCAGATAAAGCCTTCTTGTCCTTTATTAGTTTTCTCTGGTTTATGAGGAAGTCCTTTGCGCCAGTATCTATCTTCATCCCATACCTATCAAGTATATACTTCTTCTGTTCTTCGGTAGGAGATTCTATTATTGACCTGCCATATTCGTCAATGAATCCCTCATACCCGTCATATGCTGGACAAAAGTATCTGTAAAGACCTGTAGATGTAACCGAGTCATCAAACTGAGAACTTCCATCGAACAAAGCCTTGTACGGCTCACCACCACTCTTAGCATCGTTTGCGGTAGATGGTATAAGACAGAATCCAACCTTTATGGCTCCCCTCATCATCGTCTTCTTAACAATAGGCCAGTACTGGTTTACGGGTATATCCTTAGGCCACTTACCAGCCTCATCCAATAGAAGTGCTGTTATCCTTCCAGAATCGTAAGAGTTTAGTGCTGTATTCTTCCAGTTTATCTTAGACTCAAGGCCTATGTCATCATCAAATATTTGACCCTTATCTCTACCTTTCCTAAGCCTACGGTCTTTCTTCTTTCTGAATACAAGTTCAGTCTTTGTCTCCTCGTCCTCTGCCCTTGGTTTTAAGAACACAGGCAGGTTACGGTAACCATTCATAACCATGTACACAAATGCATCAGATGCGTCCTTACCAGTCTTTGAAACTACACCACAGAAAGACTTTCTTTGTGTCATAGACTTCCAAACAAGATAACAAGTAGCCTGAGATGTAGCACCTTCCCTACGTTTTTTAATCCTAATTACACCAAAGCATTGTGGTATCTTCTCGCAATAGTCCTGGAAGTAAAAATATCTTCTATCAACATCCCTGTAGTCTGGTGTATTGCCATCTTCAAGAGTCCAATACGTAAGATAGAAGTAGTGTAAACCTGTTAGGTACGTAGGCTCTCCATTGTTATAGAACCAGTATCCATTGTTTATCCTATCCCACTCTCTTTTTATAAATGATACATGCTCATCTGTATACACAGCAACCCCATCTTCATCAAACTCAAGGTCCTCAAAAATATCAGGTATTGTTACCTTATCAAACTTCTGTTTCTTTGCCTTAGCATTATCTATACGCTTAGGTATCTCAGGAGTTTTGTACGTTATCCCGTATATGTTATGTTCCTGAATCAATTAGAAATTTATTAGTGAATTTAGAAATCCTTCTATACAAATCTACGCCAGTACCACTTAGCGCAAATACCTTTTTGTTATTCATCGTAGAATCCTGAACAAGTATTACTAGCCCACGCTTCATGAAGTTTTTTGCCATCATGTAAAACTTTGCGTCTGTAGTTGGATGGCTTAGTACGAAGTCTTCCCTATTAAAAAATTCATACTTTCCAGCCCAAGTTAAGAATGCGTAATCCCTCATGCTTAAGTCGTATATATCCATAACTGTAGCCATGTGGAACATAAATCCAGACATCTTCCTTACCCTAACACTTCCGTTATTGTACCTCTGGGTGGACTTTCTGAAACCTTCCTTTATCCACTGGTGCTTCCTCTTTAGTATATGAACCCTAAGCCTCTTTATGTGAACATCCTTCATGTAGATGTGCTGGTCCTTCTTATACACCTTCCACTTAAGCTTATTATACTTCTTATTCCAGAACTCTATTACCTCCTTAACCCTTCCCTTGAAGTGACGTACCCTGCTGTTAAGGAACCAAATCTCTTCCTGCATCTCCTTGCATTTCTGCCTTAGTTCTGCACCGCTTGTACTCTTGGTTATGTACTTCATTTTACGAGCTCCTCTATGAGTGGTTTCTTTCTTGACTTATCTTTTTCCTCATCTCCCGTGAGCTGGTTATCCATCTTTAACTTCTTCATTACATCATTAATCTCACCAACGGAACCAAACAGTTTAAGGACTCTCTCCCAAGAGCCATCGTTTCTATCCGAAAGGTCAAGCCTAGAAAGGTCGCTGTTGTTTAGTAGTGCCGTAATCTCATTCAACTTTCTATTGAGTGCGTAGTACGAGCCTACTATCCCGTCTGCTTCGTAAAGTTTTACCTTTTCTTTATCAGTCATGTTATTATACTTTACCTAGGCAGTCAGAATACTTTAATCTTATTATGCTAACCATTTTGCCGCCTATGTTGTGAACCATCTCGTAGTCAGAATATTTATATACTACAGCTATGTCGCCTACCTCAAAGTCAGTTATTGATTCTGGCTTGGCTAGAATTTTAAGCATGGAATCCTGCTTCTTTTTTTCAGTAAGTATTATACCACCAGGACTAACAGTATCCTCATCGTAAATTCTTTCAGCAAGCATAAATCCATCAAGGCATATCAGGCTGTCTCCATCTACACCAAAGTATAAAGAGTTAGACTCGATTGCGTGAATGTTGGTAACTGGGTCAATATAGATATCCAGCTCGTTTGTTTCGTGGATTGCGTTGTGATAGAGTAGTACATCTGTTCCTGCTTTTAAGTTTTTGAAATCTGTAAGGAGTACGCCTTGGGTATGGTTGGTTATTTTACCATCCCATGAAAACGAGGTATCCATATAGAGTTCTATATCTTCTCCGTTGTCCCCCTTAATTGTGTGTGTGTTTTTTGAACCCCTTTTTACGGCTACGATAACCCTATTGCCAACGGGTCTAATCTTGTTGTACAAGTGCTCCATGGTTTATTTATTTATGGTTTGACGGCTATGGTTGCCGTTAGATTGAGTTTTATTAAAGTTATAGCTTTACTTTTTGTTAAATAAAGTCAAGTTATAGCTTTACTTAAATCTTTCGCCTTTCCCAGAAGTTCTTCCGCTTCTATAAACTGGCGAGTTCCTACTCCAAAGATAGTGATAAGCCCACCAACCTGCACTAAGTTTTGAAGAATTTGCTTCCTTGGCGTGTCTTTTTCTATATTGTTGCCTAGCCTCTGGAGAGTAGTTTGAAGAATATCCTTTAGCCCCAAATCTTACGAGACGTACCTTATTGCCTTCCTTTGCTAGTACCACCTTTTTATGTACTCCATCGTTTGCGTCCTTAGGCTTATTATAGCCAGCGAACTTCATACCACGATATTCAATCATAAAAAATTATTTTGCTATTTAACAAACGCTCTTTATCTTGCATCAAAATTAACGATTATGAACCAAATTTTCGACATGTGCGTAGACTTGCTTGTCTACCTAGCAAACATCTTCGGTATAACCTACCAGGAAATCAATGTGATTATCTTTTGTATAATCTGGCCTTTGTTGACAGCCTTCTTATTTTTCAAAGCTTATATCAGAAAAAATGAAGTTGTATAAAGTAGGTCTATTGATATCCCTATTCTGGGTAGTAGGATATACATTTTTAGGAGACGATATGCCAGTCCTAATTCTATTTAGTTTTATTAGACAGGACTTTTTTGACTCTTTCTGCGGGCATCTTAGAAGTTCTATTTTCTAGGATAGGCTTTCCAGTCTTAGGGTCAAAGTATATCCTGCCATATACTTTAGTGGGGGTAGCCATAGTATTAACTATATTGGTTGCAGCACCTTTTAAAAAATCTTCTGCTTCGCTGTATAGCTTTCCAACTGTAGTTGTTTGCGCTTTTTTCTCCTCTGCGTATGCTCCTTTTCTTGGGTCTAAATCCCATAAATCTCTATAGTCTAGGTATATGCCTTTCTTATCTCTCTTAAAGTTATATGTTGCACCACCAAGTCCAGGTATTATGGCTACATATCCTTTTTTACCCCTAACTGGTTCCCCAGTATCTTCACTAGCTAAAGCCCTACCTCTTATTATCTCCTCTAAGTCCTTTTCACTTTTTATGTTTGCCTTATCAAGTTGCAAGTCTTTTACTATCTCACTCTCTATACCCCTACTCCTATAATATGGTCTACCATACTTCTCTGGGTCTATATCTGGAATATATTGGGATGGCTCTATGGTATTATATTTTTGTGGCTTACCAGCAAGCATCTGTAGAAGGTCAACCCTCTCCTTATATGCAACTCCAGGCTGCATACCATACCCCTTTTCAATATATTTATCAGTCTCTTCTCTTGCTGCCTCTGGCTTATTTAAAACAACTGTATTAAAGAATCTACTAGCAGCACTTTTACCACCAACATTATAGTCATATGGATTTAAGTTTTTTGCCATTCTGTTTAAACTAAACTTAGATGCCGAAGCAAGTGCAGTTTGACCAATAGCTGAACCAGCGGGACCAAACATTGCTGGAACAGCTATCTTAAGTGTAGACAATATAGCATCTAACTTGGATGCACTAGGTCTTGGTTTAGGTTTTGGTCCATTAGCCATCTCTATACTTTTTTACTTTTTGTGCTATGCTTTTTGGTTGTGGCACGAACTGCTTTCCCATCTGATTTCCCTTTGCTTTTGCTTGGTTTGTTGCGGCTCTTTGACTTGGGCTTAGGGCTTTCCAGGCTTTCGCTGGTAAATACCGACGCTTCCCCTCCGAGGGTTTCCCAGATGAGGTTGTCCAATTCTGTTTCGTCCATTTCGACAACGAATTTGAGCTTGACTTCTTTCCTCGATATCCACCACCAGATTTTTTGTATAAAGCTACCGCTAATTGGGCTTTGCGTGCAGACCAAAGACCTACACCACCACCTTTTGAACCCGCCTTTACACGTGCAACGATTTGTTTCCATAATCCTGGTTTTGTTTTTTGAGCCGTACTCATCTGCCACGATATTTACGGTCCTTCTTATCGTGTTTATTAAAAGACTTCTGGGCAGCTCCCTTCTTTCTCTTTCCGAAGCTAACCTTCTGCTTTTCGTTTGAGCCTTTACCTTTTGCCACCTGTTATTTCTTTTTACCTTTTATAGCCATTGCGGTCATCTTTTTCTGACCATACTTCTTTATACCAGCCTTTGCAGCAACGGCCTTACCAATTGCTTCAGCCTTCTTTGCAGGCATACCTTTCTTCATGTAGCTCTTTGCTACATCTTTTGACATTGCTGCGAATTTTGCTCCTGTTCCTAGTTTTGCTTTCATGGTTATTTATTTTAGTAGTGATTTGATGAATTTAAAATTCCTAAGACTTCTAGTTGTTCCTGCCAGTTCTGGAGTTGTTTTCTTTTCCCTAGCAACTGTAGAAGTTATTTTTTGAGTTGGCTTCTTTTCTACTGGTTTTGCTTGTGTAGGTTTAGGCTTTGACAAAGCAGCAATTGGTTGCCTTTTACTTGGAGTTGAGGTGACCCTAATTTTAGGCTTTGGAGTTATCTTGGTTTCGCTAGGAGACTTTGTTACACCTCTCTCAACATCAAACTCAGGAGTATACACATATTTGTCAACAGTCTTTTTCTTAACTCCAAAATCCAACTTAGGAATGTCAGCCTTTCCAATCTTTGGCATCTCTGGCGTAGGAGTGGTAGGTGTTGTTGGCTTAGTAGGCTTAGTTGGTTTTTCACGTCTCCTAAGATTAATTTTAGGAAGTGAAGGGAGTTTTATATTACTAAAACAGTTACTTAAAAAGCTAGGGCAATCCCTCTGTCTTCTTTGCGCTTTTCTTGAACCGTAATTCTTTGGCATGGTCTATTTCTTTTTAGCTTTCTTATATAATCCAGGACCGTACTTTACATCGTATGAACGTTTTGACTGTATCTCCTTAGCCAATGCTGCTGGAGTTACACCACCCTGCTCAATAATATCTTCAATAGGAATATTCATTCTCTTAGAGTATTCCATATCTTCCCTAGTAGGCTTATATGTAGACTTCTTCTCTGCAACAGCGAACTTCTTAGGTTCAACTTTT
>Ga0222712_10001340_pt1 | contig 30640 bp, 32 predicted proteins | sample C33_657DmetaG_FD_165043 | JGI IMG/M metagenome (GOLD analysis project Ga0222712, IMG submission 165043) | Estuarine water microbial communities from San Francisco Bay, California, United States - C33_657D | ecosystem: Environmental > Aquatic > Marine > Unclassified | place: USA: California...
CAGGTCAAATAGAACTAGCAACTTTGTAACCCCGAGCTCTTTAAGCGTACCGCCCTCAAGTTGCTTTACCGTTGCACGCGACAGGCCAGACATTCGCGCCAGTTGTATCTGAGTCAACTCAAGTTGTTTTCGGCGGTTTTGCACCAATGCACCGATTTCACATAGATTCATGTCATGACAAAATTAATCGTTCGTTCTACCTTGCCATCCCACACCACCATAGCGGTGAGCTTGAGTGACCGATGCAGCGTATGTTCAATCAGCATCTCTGCACAATCAGGGACACTAAACATTAGCTCATCGAGACTATGAGCCTCGGCGACTAACCCTGCCAAATCTGTACTTGTTACGATATACACGTCAGCCTCGTCATAGTGCATAACCTGAATCCTGAGCGATAACGGGACACTGAGACGGGCAGCTAGTTTCCAGAACGCGAGACCTACTCGAAACATTTTTATTTCAGCGAATACAAAAATATCGATAAGCACATTGCAATTGCGCTAGCCGATAACGTTGCAATACCCCCTCCGATCCAGATAAGGTATTTGTTCGAGGTTTTTAGGCTAGAGACGTCTGCCCGAAACTCGATAAAGTCTTTTTTGCAGTCAGCAATCAGGGTTTTAACGCCTGCAATTTCTGTTGATATTTTGGCCTCAAGCGTGGCACTGACTTGCAACAAATCTGCTTTAGTCGGGTATTGACGATGCTCTTCATGATAGACCTGTTGCAGCGTCTGGGCATGTACCTGCGCTTGCTGCCTTGAAATCCCAGCGGCTTCTAGTTCAACCACATAAGACAGCGGATTAAAAAGTGTCATAGCGCCTTACCCCGCATTTTTTGCAAAGTAATACGTCACACTGACCAGCAACGTTGATGTACAAATCCAGGTTGAAAGGATCTTCCAGGTTTGCGCGTTTACGGCTTGGTGGATACGGTTAATGTCGTGGTGAATACCTGACACATCGCGTTGAATTGCTGAAATTTCACGATACAGCTTCACTTCAAGCCGAGCAAGATCCTCACGCGTTGCTACGGTTGCCATGGCTGCTTCGAGTTTTGCGACGCGCGATTGCATTATGAGCCCTCTTTGTTGAACAAAGAGAATTCTACGGAAGTCTTCAAGATGGTCATCGCGACTTGAGCAACAATTTTTTACTGTTTACAAATTGTTACTAATTTTCAGCCGCATCTTGCCCTCTCTGCACCAAAGGCACCGCAAGGGCAACGGTATTTAAATTAGATTTTTGAGGAGGCTGGGCGGTAAGCGCGCAGCCGAGGTTGGCCACGAGATGACAGCGCCTCGCCGCTGGGCAGCACATCGGGCAACGCTATATTTAACGCGCCCAGCAATTGCAGTGCACGAAACACCTTCATGACAGTACTCAGGCGCACATCGCGCCCCGCCTCAAGATCCATAATCGTTTTGCGATTAAGACCGGTGCGCTCGGCAAGCATCTTGGTTGTCAGGTTGCGCGCAAGCCGCCTTGCGCGTAGTCTGGAACCAAACTCAGCCATATTCTCAGAGTCTGCTAAAAAGTCACCGATAGTGGACATACTTAACAAGAAAAGCTAATAATGTCCGCGATAAAGGACTTTATAAATTTTTAAAAAACAGGCCTTCCATCCACCAAAGCCTGAGCCGCTTGCTTTTGCGCAATATTGTCTAGATCGGCCTCGTTTAAACCCCAGCAAAAAAACAAAATGACCAGTCACATTGGGCAATAACGCCCAGTTACACGTTTCCTGCCACACCATCCAGCAACTTGATAAAGTTACGCTTTGGTTTGAACTGTAAGCGCAGCTCGGCTAGGTAGTGCTCAAACTGCAATAGCTGCTTATGCTTTTTCATTAAGTCACCGACTTTGCAGATAAGCTTAATCGCTTGGTCGTAAGCAAAATTGTTAGTCTCATCGATGATCGTTGGAATGACGCGATGGTAAAGACTGACCGCATCGAATGGACGGGAGGCTTCGAGTTTGCCAGCAAGCGCGATCAACAACCCCCGGCTATGAGCACTCTTGTGTGCGACCGACCATGCTGCGTCTAGGTCATTTTCCCATAACGCAATCTCTAAACGTAGTGAATGGTTCGGAGTCGACGATGTTGATTTCCGTTGGCTCGTTCGCGCAGCCTCGCGGGCAGTGATCGCGTCGACCATAATCAATGTCAATGCTCGTTCTCGCTGTGCAGCCCATACATCGAGCTTGACTGCAATATCATGCAGCTTGATGTAGTGTTCAAGAACAGGGCGTTCCTCGAACTGAAGCCAAACAAGCTCTAGTGCTTCGTCGTATCGCTTACGCTCAAGATAAGCTGCTACCAAAAAATCGCGCAGACGGTTATCAGGGCGCTCGGCAAATGACTTGAGGCCGAGCTCCGCCCAGTCTAGTGCCAATTCGGGCTGGCTCGCTTTGGCATAGATTTCGGCAATCGCGAGATAGCGATATGCTGACGAAAGGTCCCGCGACTTGATCCCGACCAACTCCTCTACATCACCATTCGCTTCTGCGATTTGCTCCATGATGCGGGTAATCTGAAACCGTTTAGCATAATCGTCATCTACGCGAGCTTTGCCGTCATGAGGTTTGATCTTGCTCCACTCAGCTTCGGCAAGTTCACGATATCGCCGCAATCCTTCATTGCCCAGGACATCGCGATAAGTCACAACATCGAAGCTACACAAGTTAAACGGCAGCGAAGTTTCGAACCGAAAAAGGCGCTCAGCCAGCCTGACCGGTTCGGGCAGAGCCATGGCACAAGCCTTGCGATGCAATTCACCCAACGCCTCGACCTTGCCACCGACATCGCCATAAGAATCGTCGATTTGCCTTAGCGCATTTTCGACACGTTCGATTGCGTATTCGGCCAACTCTACTAGGATCGCTGCAGTATCGGTCGTTAAAAGTTCTGAGAGAGACTCCACAATCTGCTCGATATTATCGGCGAAAGTACTCGCCGCGCGCCAATCAATAAAATCGTGAACATACGTCGCGTCATCGATCACCATTTGATACGTCTTGACCACATTATCCAAATCACCTGTGCGTTCGGCCTTGAGCAATAGTGACCGGTAAAGCCGCTCATCCCGATGCGCCACTTCCAGCAATAGATCGATCAAAATTTCTTGCGGCTGAGCAACCAGATGATTTTTGATGCCGCGCCACGGATCACGCCGCTTGGCCTTTTCGCTTTTATTCTTAATTTTTATTTCTCCTGTCTGGATGCGTCGATTTTAATTTCACTGCGTTTGTATCGCGATTGCCTTTTGTAAGAAACGCCCTGCTGACGAGTCACCTAAGAGTTCAAGCGTGCCGCTAAGTCGCCTGATCAATCAAACGGTAGAAATCTACGAGTTGAATCGATCGAAAGTAAAGCTTTAATATTTTCACGAATACGTCGCAGCTGGGCTGGCGTGATTTTTGACTTGAACTTTGCTTTGCGCTCGCGCCAGTCAAGCGACTTCACTTGATCTGCCAAAACTACGCTTGTTGTCTTGCCAACTGCAACTTCAACTTCGAAGGGATAACCTTTGATTTTGGTTGAAAGTGGGCAACAAACTGCCAAGCCAACTTTGTCAATTTATACGGCAGGGCTCAATACCAATGCAGGTCGATGCCCTGCCTGTTCGCGACCGCGTTGCAATTCAATGCACTCATCATGCTCTCCTATTTAGCCATTTCGACAAACGTCGGGCATGGCAATTTTGGATAACTCCGCCCCTTACTCACTCGCCTATTGCTTCAAAGATGTTTGAGCCAGAAATGCGAAAAGCCCCATCAAGAGGGGCCTTTAGTGGTTTAGTTACCCCTGTTATCAAGGCATGAACTGCCCACCCGAAATGTCTACAGTAATGCCAGTCAAAAAACTCGCTTCTTCAGACGCCAGAAATGAAACGACAGCGCTAACATCTTTAGGTACGCCCATTCGACCAACCGGAGTCTCAGCAATGAACTTAGCATCTATTTCGGCTGGGTTACTGACACTGGCGGCCATTGGTGTCGAGATTCTTGTTGGCGCAATACAGTTCACAGTAATACCGTACGCTGCCACCTCGTCAGCCAAGATGCGAGAAAACCCCAAAATAGCCGCCTTGGATGCCGCATAGTGCGAACCAGCTAGAATCGTACGCGTACGCGCCGCACGAGAACTCATATTAATGATCCGACCCCACTTATGGCGCTGCATCAAGGGGATCGCGTGCTTACTCACCAAGAACGTGCCCGTCAAATTTATATCTAGCGTTCGCTGCCAATCTTCTAAAGGTGTATCGACAACCAAAGATTTTTTACCGTTTACCCGTAAGGCAACACCCGCATTATTAACAAGCACGTCCAGTCGACCGTAAGTCGAGTCGATTGTGTTAATGACTGCGCGCACACTGTCTTCAGAGGTAACGTTCAAGTGAATGGCTTGAACGTCAGATAATTCATCTTGTTTGGCATTTGCGTGTATTTGGCCGCAGTTTTTCTGACTTGTCGCTGTCGCCACTACTCGATAGCCATCCCGAGCAAGTCGCTTAACGATGTCATAGCCCAGCCCAGCTGTCGCCCCGGTAACCAAAGCCACTCTGCCAGGCGCAACCTTAGATATGGGTTGCGATGTCTCTTTTAAAGTCATTTTTTCTTACCTTGTTCGGTAACTTTTGCCCATTTCAAAGTGTCCTCAGCGACAAACTTCTGCAACTCGGCAGGCGACATCGGTACCGTGACCATACCTTGCTCTTGAAGTTGTTTTTTGATGTCAGGATTACTCATCACCTTATTCAGAGTTTGGTTTAACAGATCAACGATTGCAACGGGAGTATTAGCCGGCGCAAACATCGCGTACCAAGTGCTCGCAACATAGCCGGGCAAGGCTTTTTCGGTCAAGGTTGGTACGTCAGGCGCCAAAGGCGAGCGAGCCGCACTGGTCACAGCAAGAGGCTTCACTTTGTTAGCTTTCACCTGCGGCAACATCCCAACCAAACTGGTAATTGACATCTGAATTTCGCCAGCAACTAAAGCAAGAGTGCCGGGCCCTGCACCTTTATAGGGAATATTTTGTGTATCTACACCGGCCATTGTTTGAAACAATTGTGTCGCTAAAAACGTGGTGCTTGCTGTCGTGCCACTGTTGTACTTGCCAGGATTATCGCGTAACAGCTTTAGTAACTCGTCAGCATTATTTGCCGGCACAGACGGATGAACGACCAAGAAATTAGCTGCATCCCCAATCATCCCGATGTGAGAAAAATCCCTCACAGGGTCAACTTTTGTTTCGGGATAAAGGCTGGCGTTAATCGAATGACTGCCTGACGCAATCAATAAAAGGTAGCCATCAGGATCGGCTCGCGCAACCGCTTGCGTTGCAATCAGGCTATCTGCACCTGCACGGTTTTCTACAACAATCGGTTGACCCAACAATTGCGACATGGCGTTACCCAAAACACGCGCGACAACATCTGTTGGGCCGCCAGGTCCAAAGCCAACTAAGAATCTAATTGGTTTCGTGGGATAATTTTGAGCTTGAGCGCTAGCTGCAGCAATCGACAAGCCCAGCAAACCAAGAGAAGCGACTTTCTTTATCAAAATATAGGCATTCATTTTTATCTCCAAAATTTTTATGCGGTGTTTGCTGCCGTTTCGAAAGCTTCTGAATTTTTTTAAATGATTCTAAATTTAAATTTTTGAGCCATTCATTCGTTCTATCTGGTCTTTAGAAAAACCAAACTCAGTCAGTACACTTTCAGTATGCTCACCTAACACAGGAGCTGGGGCGCGCAACTGTGCAGGAGTTCGCGAATAACGAACCGGAATCGACGAAGTGTGAGTCTTACCAGCAACCGGATGTTCTAGTGTTTGAAAAAATTTGGTGCCCACAATATATGGATCTGTTTGCAACTCATCTAGCATACGCGCGCGCGCATTAGGAATATTTGCAGCAGTCAACCGCTGCTCCCATGTCGCGGTGTCTTCTTTCGCGAGTTCAAGCCCCAAGATTTCATACAACTCGACAAAGCGCTCAGAGCGAGCGGTCACTGAATTAAAACGAGCGTCATCGATCAGCTCGGGGCGCCGTATCGCTTTAAACAAATTGACATACTGCGGATCGGTGGTTGCCATCAAACAAATGTAGGCGTCCTTCGTCTTAAACGGCCGGCGCTCTTTCATCAAGGCCCTTGGATAGCCGATCGTCCCATTAGGATCATCAAGCTGCGCCGTCCACATGTGCTCAATCATGTTGAATGCCAACATACTTTCAAACATCGGAACTTCTACAGACTGACCCAGACCACTGCGCTCTCGTTCAAAAAGTGCCATCCCGATATGAGAAGCTAGAACATGACCACAAAACTTATCTGCAAGAACGGTTGGAAGATACCGAGGCTCGCCGTACGCTTTCATGTTGATTCCAGCAATACCGCTTTCGCCCTGTATGACATCGTCATAGGCGGGATCGTTACGCTTAGGACCATCCGAGCGATAGCCAGGTGCTGTAGCGTAGATGAGTCGCGGATTACGTTTCATCATCGTCGGAGCACCTATCCCCAGTTTTGTTGCCGCGTCGGGTCGCATGCTGTGCATAAACACATCGCACTGCTCAGCCATGACATACAAGGCCTCAAGCGCTTCAGGGTTTCTTAAATCAAGAACAATGCTTCGTTTATTGCGATTCATACCCAGGTAAAGGGTCGCCATTCCCTCGTGTTGTCGAGGCCCGATATAACGATTGGCATCACCTGAAGGTGACTCTACTTTGATGACGTCCGCCCCCATATCACCCATGATTTGGGTCGCGACCGGTCCAAGAATGAATTGCGTCATATCCAGAATCCGGATGCCGGCTAGTGGCCCGGTGGCAGTCGTACGGTAATCAACCATGACTATGCCTCACGGCACTTCACCATGCGCAACGGTGTGTACGTAATCGCAATCGATCCATCTTGCTTAACAATATTGACTCGCGAGCGTACTAAACCACGACCGGGGCGACTCTTTGAGACACGCGCCTCTAACACCTCGACCTCAGCATGAATCGTGTCACCGACAAATACTGGTGCCTTCATGGTGATTTCCATATTCATGAGCGCTAGCGCGGTATTTTGCATAGTGGCCTGAATGAGCAACCCCTCAATAAAGCCATGCGCCAACATACCTGGCGCAATTCGACCTTTTAAATCAGAGCCATGCTCACGAAACTCTTGGTTAGTGAACAAAACTTCTACTAAGCCGAGACAATTCACGTAATTAATCACATCCGCCTCGGTCACGGTTCGTCCGATCGTTCGATACTGACGTCCCACAGGCAAATCTTCAAAATGAAAACCCAGACCCACAACTTCCATAAAAATTCTCCAAGATTGTTAAGGCTGTCAGCCAAAATTCTTATATTTACCTTGCTTACACCTACCGCGATTTGGCGACTGAGCCCAGCAAGCCGTTCGCAATGATGTTGCGTTGGATTTGGTTCGTACCTTCAATAATTTGCAAAACCTTGGCATCGCGCATGTACCTGTTAATCGGGCAGTCAGCACTGATGCCCGAGGCACCGAAAATTTGCACCGCATCGACTGAGACCTTCATCGCGACGTCGGTGGCAAAGCATTTTGCTGCTGCAGCCATGGGTGCCAGGGCTTTACCGGTTAAGCCCTCGTCGGCCAAAGCCGCCACCCGATAGACCAGACTTCTGGCCGCTTGCGTCTGCATTTCCATATCGGCAAGCATCCAGCGAATACCCTGAAAGTTCTGCACCGACTCACCGAACGCTTGGCGATTTTGCACAAATTCAATCGAATGATTTAAGGCACCCTGCGCTAAACCAACACCTCGCGCAGCGTGTAGCGGACGTGCTGTATTCATCGCATCCATCACAAGCCTGAAACCGTTTGTTTGTTCGCCGCCCAGCAGATCTTGCTCAAGCACCAGAACGTCATCTAAAAATAATGGGTGAGAAGGAATACCCCGAGCACCCGTCTTGTCCTCTTTGCGGCCAATTTGTAAACCAGGCGCGTTGGTTGGCACTCTAAATAGATTCACACTCGATACGGCATCGCTCGATTCAGTCTTGGCCGCAATAAAAATGTAGTCAGATACTGAGGCGCCCGTGCACCAAGCCTTCGTACCAGTTAAGCGATAGCCTCCGCTCACACTACGCGCCCGAGTGGTGATCCCTCTTACATCAGAGCCACTTTGAGGCTCTGTGATTGAGATTGCGGCGCGCGCTTTGCCGCTTGCAAGATCTGGCAATAAGCGCAATTTCTGCTCGTCGGTGCCACCCGCAAGGATTGCCCCAAAAGGTGTCCATTGAACAGCCAGCAAATAAGCGGTGTTGTAGCAAACCGTTCCGAGCTCTTCAATAGCCATACAGGCGCTCACTAAACTACCTGTGCCACCGTGCGGCTGCGGAAAAGGCAAAGCAAAAAGACCAAGCTCACACAGCAAGCTAAACATGTCTTCTGGATATTGGGCTGTGCGATCTATGTCATTTGCACGGGGCGCAACTTTTTCTTTCGCGACGCGACGCAGCATTTCCTGAAGCTGCAACTGCTCTGATGTGAAGCCGATGTGCATGAGTCTCCTGCCGATTCGTCATGTTGCACCCCTGCGATGCCGAGCGAATGAACGATCGTTCAGTTATTTGTTATTATTATTTGCCTAAATCACTATTTAGTCAACAACGAAACCTGCGATGCAAATTACCGTTGTATTTGGCAATACCCACGCGTACAACCCCAGCCAAAGGTGCTGTGCTACGATCGCCTCGATTGTTGTTTCATCGTCGGGTTTATTCTTTCAACCTTTACGCAGTTATGCCATTAAGCAAAAAAAATAAGTCCGCTCTGGTAAAAAGTAAAGTTGACGTGCCACAATTAATTGAACGGCGGCGTGCGCAGTTTATTGATGTGGCCATCGAACTCTTTGGGCAACGGGGTTATCACGTCACCACCATCCGCGACATCGCGCAAGCAGCTGGTGTCAGTATTGGGTTGATTTATCAATATGTCGAAGACAAAGAAGACATACTGTTTTTGGCACTCACCCAAGTACTCGATCAATACAATAACGAGATCCCTCCTATCGTGGTGCAGGTAAAGGGACCCGTGCAAAAAATCGTGGCAGCTGTCAACGCTTACGTTCTTATTATCGATAGAAACGTAAACGCTACAGTCTTGGCGTACCGCGAGACAAAATCTTTACGCAAAGAGCGCCGTGTGCTGATTCAGCAAAAAGAACTTGAATCAAACGCAATCATTGCAAACTGCATCCAAGAAGGCGTTGCGGTCGGTTTGCTCGGGCCTGATACCGACATCGAAATGATGACCTATCAAATTGTCATGTTTTCGCATGCTTGGGCTTTGAAGGCCTGGCGCTTTCGCTCGCTGATGTCTGTTCAAGAATATGTCGATCGCGGCCTGCGGCTGATTTTGGCAGCGACACTAACAACAAAAGGCAAGCGCGTATTCAATGCCATGCCTTGATAAATTTTTTTTGTTGACTGAACGATCGTTCATTCGATAAAGTACTATTTTAGAAGACAGAGCACGGCTAAAAGAAGTCAGTTAATGCCAAAGCCGCTCAGGAGATGCAGTTGCTAGAACTTACGATCTCGAATCGTGTTGCGTGGATCACCCTATCCCGCCCACCCGTCAATGCGCTAAATGATCAGCTCATTGCGCAGTTTCATGTGCTGTTAGATCAACTCGATCTGCGCAATGACTGGAGTGTTCTCGCAATCGTCTCGAATCAAAAAGTGTTTTGCGCAGGGGCCGATCTGGCGCAAATTGAAGAATGCATCAGCACCCCTGAAGGGGCTGACCGCATGGTCGAGATCATTACGCAATTTCAGAAGCTCTTTTTACGGATCGAGACTCTGAATGCAACCACCATCGCGGTGATCAGCGGCGCGGCACTAGGTGGTGGCTTAGAACTTGCGCTGGCTTGCGATCTGCGTATCGCAGCGAACGAGGCAAAACTGGGCTTGCCTGAAGCAAGCTTAGGCGTGATTCCAGGCGCTGGTGGCACTCAAAGGCTCACTCAGCTCTGTGGCAAAGGAACAGCGTCGCGCCTTATTCTTGGCGCAGAAATCATTAACGGTGAAGTAGCGCAACAGCTTGGTTTAGTGCAGTGGTCTGTGCCACGTAGCGAATTAGAGTTGCAATCACATGCATTAGCCGAGCGCTTAGCGCAGCTTGATCGGTCTGCAAGCGAATTTAGCAAAAAGTGCATCGCCGCAGCCAACAGCCCAGATATCAATGGTTTTACTTTAGAAATCGAATCAACCCGAACCTTATACAAACGTTCTACTACGCATGAGCGTATTAGTGCGTTCTTAAACAAATCCAAAAAATAGCACAACCTTCAAAGGATATTCATGAACGCTGAAAAGAAAATCGCCGTTGTCACCGGAGCCGCTTCTGGCATTGGCAAAGCCACCGCAAATGCATTCGCACAAGCGGGATTTCGCGTGTTTGGACTCGATATCGATGTGCAAGGCGCAGCGCGTGTAGAGGCCGAATTCGTTCAACAATACGGTAAAGACGCTTTCACCTTTGTTGAAGTGGATCTCAGTCAGCGCGACTCGATCCTCCAGGCAAGTCAAACAATATTGAATCAGGTCACAGCGATCGATGCGATCGTGAACGCTGCGGGCTGGGATCGTATTGAGCCCTTCGTCAACAACACGCCCGAGTTCATGGATAAAGTCATCCAAATTAACTTAATGGGGCCTATGACCTTAACCAAAGCGTTGCTGCCATCCATGATTCAAGCGGGTTCTGGAAAAATCGTAAACGTCGCTAGCGATGCAGGTCGCGTTGGAAGCATGGGAGAAACTGTCTATGCCGCGGCAAAAGGCGGAATGATTGCTTTCACCAAGTCACTCGCACGTGAGATGGCTCGATATCAAATACACGTGAACTGCGTATGCCCTGGCCCAACAGACACGCCGTTATTTCACGCGCAACCCGACAAGCTCAAAGAAGCATTGCTCAAAGTCATACCCTTCAAACGCCTGGCAAAGCCAGAAGAAACAGCAAGCGCTATTCTATTTTTTGCGACTGACAAATCAAACTATGTCACAGCTCAAATCATGAGTGTGAGCGGTGGTTTGACGATGGTTGGCTAAACACTTTTCAGTTCATTCATTCAATTTAAATTTTTAGAGAGAACGACACATGTCCGATACAAAGGCTCTTTTCAGACCCGCCGGTTTTGATTTCGACAACTACACACCTAAGCATTTCAAAATGGAAATGGCAGGTAAAGTCATGACGATTACACTCAATCGCCCTGAGAGAAAAAACCCTTTGACCTTTCAGTCATACGGTGAACTTAGGGATTTATTTCAAAATTTAACCTATGTCGAACAGGTTAAAACGGTTGTGATCGTCGGTGCCGGTGGCAACTTTTGCTCGGGAGGCGATGTGCACGAAATCATCGGGCCTTTAGTTCAAATGCAAAAGCAAGACGACATGGGCGGGCTACTAGCCTTTACGCGCATGACAGGTGATCTGGTCAAAGCCATGCGTAACTGCCCGCAAACCATTATTTCTGCCGTTGATGGCATATGTGCTGGCGCCGGCGCGATCATTTCGATGGCGTCAGATATGCGTTACGGCACTGCAACCAGCAAGGTTGCGTTTCTGTTTGTTCGCGTCGGCTTGGCTGGTGCCGATATGGGCGCTTGTAATATTCTGCCGCGCTTGGTTGGTGCTGGTCGTGCGGCCGAACTGCTTTACACCGGTCGCTCGATGGACGGGATCGAGGCAGAACGTTGGGGCTTTTACAATAAGCTCTGTGAACCAGTAGAGCTTTTGTCGCAAGCACAAGAGCTGGCAAAAAAGATCGCAGACGGCCCCACCTTTGCGCACGCAATGACCAAGCGCTGCATTCACCAAGAGTGGAGCATGGGCATTGATGATGCGATCGAAGCCGAGGCACAGGCGCAAGCAATTTGCATGCAAACCAAAGATTATGAGCGCGCCTACAACGCCTTCGTCGCTAAACAGACGCCAGTTTTTGAAGGAAACTAAGCCTGTGGGTTAGAGTGGTGCCTTGGTTTGTTTTAAATAGGCACCGCTTTAAAAACTCACCAAACCCATTGATGTACCAATCAAGGTTGAAAGTATTTTCCAAGTTTGAGCGGATACGGCTTCGTGGATATGTATGATGTCTCGGTGAATACCAAAAACATCGCGATGAATCCTTGGGATTTCATGAAAGCGTACTTTCACCGCGCCTTCAAATACTCAGCTTCAATCGCCTCAAAAACTTCTACAGGCACGGTATCAGCAAATTTTTTGCGGCGATTAATTGACAGTTTTCCGTTTTGCTCCATGCATGACAAGACCAATACATTGAGATCTTTGCCTCGCACGTCGTAACGGCTATCTATCGCGCGATAGATCAAGTCATATCGCGCCAAGAACTCGGCCTCTTCTTTCAAATCTTTTTCAAGCGCTTGTTCAGCCATCTCAAGCCCAAACTCAACGCAAGCCGTTGCATTCCAGTAGCGATACAAAGACTCGTCAGAATTGAAGGTCATCTGGTAGTCGTCACCGTCAATCCAACGCACGTCCCAACGCTTACGCGCAGGGGCAGAGAAACTCTTTAACGCTGCCAGGTAGTTCTCTTCATTGCGCTTCATGGCGCTTGAAACCGGCAACAACAGGCCATTCTTTAATAGCCCAGACTGACAGAGCGCGTGGTGAAATAAAAACCGCGACAAACGACCATTACCATCCATAAAGGGATGAATGAACACAAACCCAAACGACACAATTGACGCAGCGATTAGGGGGTCCACTTGTTTAGGCGCACTGTTGGCAAACTCAAGCAAACCACTCATCAAACTGCCAACCAACGTTGGTGGCGGTGGCACATAGGTCACCCCCGCGGCACCGCGCAGTGCACTGCTTAGCCAATTTTGTTGATGCCGGTAGTGCGTGGCCCGATCAAAGGGGTTTGTGATTGCGGTGTTTTGCAAACTCACCAGATACTCTTCATCTAAGTGCGAAGCAAGCGACGCCTGTTTAAGCAGCTCGACAAACGCTTCGGCCTTGCCCGAGCTTGGTGTCTCTCGCTCGATCTCAAACGAACTTTTAGTTTCGTTTAAGTACGCCAGGGGCATGGCCCGCTCTGAGGCGCTCACGCCTAGTTGTGACAAAAACTCATTGGCTCTTTGTAAAATATTGGCGTCGAGTAAACGACTTAAGCGAGTGGTTCTTTCAACCGTTACGCAATAATCCAAAGTGCCCAAACCGTTAAAGTTAACGCGCCACTTTGCGTTGCGTTGGCTAGGCCCAGTGACGTATTTTTTTGGATCAAATAAGTTAACTAAAGCCCCTGTGACTGTTGGCGCACCTTCGAGCTCTTACTGATTAAAGGCCTCCCACAAAAAGCAAACGGTGCGTATATAAACACCTGTTGGCGCTTCTGTCAGTGCTGCCAACAGCTCTTGCGCTGGGATTTTTTTTAACGCCTGCGAGAGCAACTGCAGATCAGTGCCTTCGTGTTTTAAGGCAAATAGCAGGTGACTTAACGGGTCATCAGCTTTAGGGGCGACGTTTAAAGGGATCAGCAGAGCGTCGTCAGCCGACGTCACCTTACTAACCGCGGCAAGACGCGCAGGCAGAGTGGGCCCAAGAGCGCTTAGGCCCAACAGACTTTTTACTTGTGAGTAACCGATTTCACTTTTTTTTTGCTATTCATCTAACTTTTTTGGACAAATAACCAGTTTTTCTTACAAAAAAGAATTTTATTATATTTTTTCGTACATTTTTGATATTTTTGTCATAAAAAAAATAAAGCACCATCAAAAAGCTATTTTCCGCTTTTCGATCTACGTATGGAGCCTTATCGTTTCTGACCTAAGCAAGAAACGCGAAACAAAACTCGTTTTTAAAAAACCGGCCTTCCATCCATCAAAGCCTGAGCCGCTTGCTTTTGCGCGATGCTATCCAGATCAGCCTCGGTTAACCCAAGCAAACGAGCCGGGTTGGTTCTGACCATTTTTCTGACATCCGCTTCGGGTACACCCAGCATCAGAAAACTGCCAATCAACATTCGCATGGTTTCAGAAGCGGGCGGCGCCCATTCAAAGAAATAATCTGTCGTCAAGATCACTTTGTCAGGACTGATCTCAGACATGATGTTGACAAAATCTTTTACTTTGATGCGTTGAAAGGCTGGCAAGCAGCCCAAGGCGCAAAACTCGCAGACGGCTCCGAGCGCACACATATCTTTGATTTCTTGAAGATTGGCACCGACTGAATTGCTGTCTGGGTGCGAGAAGATGACCTCTTCAATGCCGTAGTCTTTGGCGCCATCGGCGAGCGCAATAGATTCTTGGGGTGATACGTGGCCGCTACACACGGTCATCCCATACTGACGCGCCGCATCCAGGCATTCGCGACATTCTGCGGTGAGTTTGCCGTGTGAATCTGTCAAACGTATGCCTTTACCAGGTTTCAGTTTGCTTTCAGCGCGATCAATAAAGTGACTTAAATGATGACTCATGCCGCCGCGTTCGATGTCGTTTTCAGCGCTCCAGGTGGGCATGAATAATATTTTTGCACCTTGCTTGGCAGCCACTTCAATCGCCATCGGGTTCAAGCCGCCTACGGTGTAGTTCAGCGTAATGCTTGGATAAATTTCAAGGCCGGGTACCAAGTTCTTTAAATGATAGGCTCGCCCTACTGTGGGAAACATATGAGACTTGAGCACCACACCGGTCATGCCCGCATTGCGCGCGATCGACATCTCGTCGACGTCTTCCATGCGTGTCTTGCAGTCAAAACTAATTTCTGGATAGCCATGGTGATGCAGATCAAAAGAGCCCTGCAACAAGCGGTCAATTTTTGACGGCCCACCGGGGGGAAATGGGTAGGTATGGGATATGGTCATTGGGCTGCCTCTTTTGTGGTTTTTCGAATAGTGTATCGAAAATCACGGGAGTACAAGCTAGTTGGCCGCTTTTGGACAATGACTTTTTTTCGTATAGCTGTCAAACAAATACTTGCCTAAAAAACCAACGAGAGTTAACAGAATGCCGCAATAGGCCGTAATCAGCCACATGAATTTAAGTTCAAAAAATTTATGCAGCTCATTATGGCTTTGTGAGATCTCTTTTCGCAGATCTGCCTGACCTTGCACGACTTGCACACGCAAATCTGCCATCGCCTGTGTGAGTTGTGCCATCGAATGATCAAGGCGTTCACAAAGCTTGGTGTTTTGTTCAACAACGAATTCAAGTTTAAGCACACGTTTTTCCATCACAAAACAACAGCTAGCATTATTGCGCCCTTCTATCCCTAAATCTACGCGGACCTAGATTATTTTTGTAACCGAAGTGTTAGCGGTTTTAACTTGACGTGCTCTATCCAACATTTTTAGTCAAGTAGTAAGTAACGGCCACCAAACCCGTTGATGTACCAATCAAGGTTGAAAGGATCTTCCAGGTTTGCCCGGATACGGTTTCATGGATCCGTGCAACGTCGCGGTGAATACCTGAAACATCGCGTTGAATTGCTGAGAATTCGCGATGGATCTCTGAGATTTCACAATGCAGCTTCACCTCCAGCCGAGAAAGGTCCTCGCGCGTTGCTACAGTTGCCATGATTGCTTCGAGTTTTGTGACGCGCGATTGCATTGTGAACCCTCGGGGGTGCAGCGAAAAAGTTGGACTACTTGGAGGTGGTTCATGTACTCATACGAAGACCGAATTCGAGCAGTTAAGCTTTATATCAAGCTCGATAAACGCATTGCAGCGACCCTTACTCAGTTGGGGTACCCGACAAAGAACGCACTCAAGACTTGGTATCGAGAATATGAGCAGCGAGAAGATGTGTCGATGGGTTATGCACGATCTAGGCTGAAGTATTCAGAGGAACAAAAGCAGTTCGCCGTTGATCATTACTTGGGTCATGACCGCTGCATTGCCAGCACCCTCAAGGCATTAGGATATCCGTGTAGAGGTACGCTCACAAGCTGGATTAGTGAGTTATCCCCGCAGACTAGAAAGACCTTAGTCAGTAAAGGTATCAGGACGGTTCATTCTGAAGCCTTCAGAAATGCTGCCGTCATTGATCTGTGTATGCGACCGATAAGCGCTCAAGCGTCTGCTAATAAGTTAGGCGTTGACAGAACAACGCTGTATAACTGGAAGAATAAGCTACTCGGCCCAGAGGCACCTGCATCCATGAAAAAACAAGATGATTCTCAACCGTTGCCTGACCGAGCGGAGTTAGAAAGAACTGTCGAGTCACTTAAGCGCGATATTCATAAGTTACGGCTTGAGCACGACCTTTTAAAGATGGCGGCTGAACTGTTAAAAAAAGGCCAGGGCATCAACCTCATTCTCCTAAGCAATCGGGAGAAGACACTGATGATTGATGCCCTCAGACAAACGTATGCTGTGTCAGAACTCCTTGTCGAACTGGGTCTTGCTCGCAGCTCTTACTTTTATCACCGTGCTCGTCTGCTGGGTCCTGATAAGTATGTAGACGTCCGTCTCGCAATCACTGACGTCTTCGAGCTCAATCACCGGTGCTATGGATATCGACGTATAAAGGCGTCGCTGAGCAAGCGGCATCTACACATCTCAGAAGGAGTTGTTCGACGTTTAATGGGGCAGGCAGGACTGACCATTGCCACGCCGAGGCGTCGTCGCTACCACTCGTACGGTGGAGAAATCAGCCCAGCGCCAGAGAACATAATCAACCGCGACTTCCACGCTGCAACCCCCAATGAGAAGTGGCTCACCGACATCACAGAATTCCATATCCCTGCGGGTAAGGTTTACCTGTCGCCCATGATCGACTGCTTTGACGGCATGGTGATCAGCTGGTCAATTGGTACTCGACCAGACGCTAAGCTCGTGAACACGATGCTGGATGCCGCGATCGAAACCGTTGCAAATTGCGATGACCTGCCTGTGGTCCATTCGGATCGAGGCGCTCACTACCGATGGCCAGGCTGGTTAACTCGGATGGGTGATGCCAAACTCATCCGGTCAATGTCGCGCAAAGGGTGCTCGCCGGATAACTCAGCCTGTGAAGGCTTCTTTGGTCGACTGAAAAACGAGTTGTTTTACTCTCGTAGTTGGCAGGCGACAACCATCGAGCAATTTATTGAGATTGTCGATTCGTATATTCATTGGTACAACGAAAAAAGAATCAAGATATCTCTTGGATCACTTAGTCCCTTAGAATACAGACAAAGTCTCGGACTTATGACGCAAACCAGTCCAAGTTTTTAACCGCACCTCCAACTGGTCAATTTTCAATCGGCGTCAACAAGGTTTAGGCTTGAAGCGGCGCGACTACTTCGCGTAGACGTCAACAAATAATTTCGCCAACAGGCTCAAAACGCCAAGAAGGGTAGTGAGATACACAGATAACAGCCAATAAAAATTTTTATCGATTTTCTTTTGTAGCTTCTCGTGGTCGGCGGCCATCTCTTTGCGAAGCTCAACCTGCACGTGGGCAATCTCTTGGCGTAAGTCTGCAAAGCCCTTCACCATTTCCACCCGCAAATTAGCCACGGCCTGGGTAAGCTGCGCCATCGATCGATCAAGGCGTTCGACCATTTTGGTGTTTTGTTCGACTACTAATTCAAGTGTGAGCACGCGTTTTTCCATCACAAAATCTTAACCATTATTGTGAGGCATTTCTATTCGAAAAAGTACGCGTAAATCGTATCTTTGGTAACTGAATTGTTAGCGATTGCAACAGCTCGATAGTCTCGAAAGCACACCACCGCGGTTGCCTGATATTAATAGGCTAACCGCTATTTTCTTTCACTTGGCACGTTGACATAACCAAAAGGGCAGTGCCGGCAACGATTACCACAGCAGACCCCCCGCTTTAAATGAGCGTGACTTGTCAACACTTGATACCCCGATGCAGGATCAATGTACGTATCTTGACCCTTTTCACAAGCGATACGATGAAGTTCTTCAATACTTGGCATGAGCAATACTTGATCTAGATCTAACTAGGGCTTTTAAAGGTTGTGTACTCTCAGCATCTGCCGGTACCGTCTTCGTATACTATCCACGAAATAGTATCAAACAAACGTATCAAACAAACACAAGTGCGATGATTGACTTCTTTCTTCTCAGTCTGCCGATCTTTGGCATCGTGGCGGCCGGCTGGGCTGCTGCGAGCTTAGGTTGGGTACCTACCGGTGCAGTCGATATTTTAGGTATCTTCTCGGTTCGTTTTGCCCTGCCAGCATTGATCGTCCGTCTGATCTCGACCCAACCCTTGTCTGTGGCCTTTGACGCGCGCTTTTATTTTGGGTACCTTTTTTGTGGGCTTAGCATTTTTTGTCTGGTGTTTTTCATCTCGCGTGTTGTTAACAAAAACACCAGTGTTGCAGCGGCGCACGCCACTACCGCCTCATTAGGCAACATTGGTTTTCTGGGCCCCTCGATTATGCTGGCGTTCTTCGGGGCCCGCGGTGCCGGCCCTCTTTCAATGGCGATCATGGTAGAGCTGATGATTCTGTTGTCGCTGGGCAGTGCGCTGATGAGTGTTGGCGAAAATGCCCAGGCAAAAATTGGCCAGATTATTTTTCGCGGTACGCTCTTAAATCCGGTCGTTGTGGCCATTTTTGTTGGCGGGACGTTGGCCGCGACAAATTCGACTCTGCCGCTACCACTAGAACAGTTTCTCACCATCATGGGGAGTGCTGCCGGCCCGACTGCACTATTTGCACTCGGCGCGGCCCTAGCGGTTCAAAAGATCGACCGCGCTGGGATTGTTGCGGCGTTATCGATTGCCGTGGCTAAACTCGCGTTGTATCCCGTACTGGTTTGGTTGGTGCTGGCCAAGCTGCTAGGGCTTGAGCCGTTCTGGTGGCAGACAGGCGTTGTGATTGCCTCACTGCCCTCAGCCGGGCATATCTTTGTACTGGCGCAACGCTATCGCGCCGATCCCGAACGTGTATCGGCTGTGATCGTTGCCTCAACGGTCATCAGCGTTGTCACGGTGCCGTTTGTTGCGTGGCTGGTGTTGGATTAGTCGACTACTAATCGACCATAAAAATTATTGATGAGCTGATCTGCGAGTATCTTCTGCAGCTTGGGGTAAGGCTCGAAAATTTCGCGCAATGTTACTGTGGAGTCTATCTTTACCCAAAACACCGCTGAATAAATAGCAGTTATATTGACTGAAACTGGCCAATCACAAGCGCTAGCATGACAACCAATCGATAGAGACACGCAAACATGACGATCACGCCGTTATTACAAGACAAGACAATTATCGTGACCGGGGCCTCAACCGGTATCGGGCAAGCCTTTGCCTTCGCTTGTGCTGAGCAAGGCGCAAACGTGGTGGTGGCCGACATGAACGGCGGCGATGACACTGTCGAGGCGATTCAGCAAAAAGGCGGCCAAGCGACTTTTGTTCAGACGAATGTGGCCAACGAGGCCTCGGTGCATGCCATGGCAGCCATGGCCGCGCATGCGCTTAAAACCTATGGTCGCATCGGTGGCCTCGTCAACAATGCAGCTTATTTTCGTGAAGTCAAACTCACACCTTTTGAAGATATCGAATCAGAGATTTGGGATCGCGCCTTTGACGTCAATGTCAAAGGTGTGTGGCACTGTTGCAAAGCTGTGATGCCAGCCATGCGCGCCCAACAGTCTGGCGCAATTGTGAATATCGCCTCGGTGGTCGCGGTGGCAGGCCAACCCGGCTACTTACACTATGTGGCGACTAAAGGTGCGGTACTTGCCATGACGAAGGCGTTAGCGAAAGAATGCGGCAATATCAATGTGCGCGTCAATGTCATTGCGCCAGGATTTGTGATTACGGATGCGACTAAAAATCGTCCGGTCGAATGGCAACAAAGTTTCTTAAAAGCGCGCGCACTGTCGCGCGAGCAACGCCCGCAAGATCTAGTAGGCACAGCAGTGTATTTGCTGTCTGACATGGCGGGTTTTGTGTCAGGGCAAACCATCGTGGTCGATGGTGGCAGTGTGATGTATTGACTGCCGGGCATATCTTTGTGCCGGTATTAGGTAAAAAAATCTAATAAAGCCTTCGCAACAAATTCAGGCTGCTCTTCGGTGACCCAGTGACCACTATTTGGCACCAAACCACCACTCACGTTTTCGGCCATTCTTTGTAGAGACTCAAGAACCTCCATGCCTCGTCCAAAGCTTTTATCGCCGCCAAGTGCCAACACAGGCATCTTGAGTTTGCCATTGGCTTTGACCATCGCTGCGTTATCTTCTGCATCTTGGGGCAACGTTCGATAGATGCTAAACATCGCCCGCATAGCACCAGGTTTAACGTAGGTTCTTAGATATTCTTTGCGGTCTTCTTCACCGATGCAGTTTGGAAGATAACCGTAGTTATCAAATAACCAGTTAATGATTAAATGCTCGCGCCCACCTAAAAACAGCGCCTCTGGAAGATCAGGCGTGCGAAACAAGGGGTGATGCCAACGACGCCCGTTTTGTGAAAAATCCGCACCATCGCCGGGGATCGCCACATCAAGAATTGCCAGTTTTTTAACAGCCTCGGGGTGTTGCGCTGCTAGCGAGAAGGCAGTCGGGCCGCCCCAGTCATGACCGACTAAAAAGAATGAATCAATATTTAGCGACTGTAGAAGACGCCAAATATCATCAGACATTGTTTTTTTATCGTAACCAGACACGGGATGGGAGGAGTCACCCAACCCACGTAAATCTGGCGCAATCACTCTAAACTTTTTAGAAAGCGCTGGCATGACATAGCGCCATTCATGACACGTCTGAGGGATCCCGTGTAACAACACGAGTGGGAAGCCCTCACCTGCAGTGATGTAATGCAAAATGACATCGCCTAAATCGGCGTGATGATGCGTAACGTCTTTCATGTTCTCCCCTTAAAGTGAGCGCAAGCTTAATCGTTGCGCCTATCTGTTCGCCAACACTCGATCAAATCGCACTGTTTATTCAGCCTTGATACCGGCCGCTTTAATCACATCGCCATAGCGTTTGAAATCTACGGCAATTTCTTTGCTGAATTTTTCTGGCGTACCCGGCGACGCTTCAATCCCAAGCGTATCAAGCCTGGCGATCACCTCAGGCGCTGATAAGACTGCGTTGAGTTCTTTGTTGAGATAGTCGATCACTGGGCGTGGCACTTTAGAGGGTGCAAAAATGCCTACCCAGCCACTTGCCACAAAATCTTTGATACCGCTTTCAATAAAAGTTGGGACATCAGGTAACGAGGCTGCACGCTTTTCGCTGGATACGGCAATCGCTTTGAGTCGGCCACTTTTGACATGCGGCAGGCCGCCAGCAACTGCAGTAAATACAAGTGGGATCACGCCTGCCTGCACATCGATCATGGCTTGACCACCGCCTTTATAAGGCACGTGTACAAGTTTTGAGCCAGTGCGTTGATTGAGCAATTCGACAGCAATATGCTGTGGGCTTGCAACACCAGATGAGCCAAAATTAATCACTTGGCCGGGTTGCTTTGATAACGCGATCACCTCTTGCAATGTTTGCGCTTCGAACTTTGGATACGCCAACAGAATCAAGATGGTTTCGCCAATTTTGCCGATTGGTGTCAGATCTTTAATCGTATCCAGTGGCATCGACGTAAACACATGTGGGTTGATCACGATGGTACCGTCAAAGCCAAGCACTAAGGTGTAGCCATCGGGCTCAGAGTTGGCAACCATGGCCGCACCGATATTGCCTGAGGCGCCTGCTTTGTTTTCAACAATGATAGATTGACCGATACGACGTGATAGTTGCTCTGCAATTAAGCGGCCACTTGTGTCGGTGACACCACCCGGGGCAAAAGGCACAATCAGTCGAATCGGTTTATTTGGATAAGTGTTTTGCGCCAATACTGGCGTAGAGGCTGCAATCAGCGTCAGCCCCAAAAAAGAGAGTGCTGCGCGAAGCGTATGTTTCATGAATTTTTCTAGCATGGTGTTTCCTTATTGAATGTATTTGGTAATGCTTCAAGTCTGTTTAAGTTGCCTGCTAACGAATGGAACAAGCCCCCCGGCATTGATAATGTCTTGTATGTACGGTGGAAACGGCTTGGCTTGAAAGACTACGCCATTAACCGTGAACCGCCCCTTCGCGATGTCTGCCTCAATGGTATCCCCGCTTTTTACCGCCGCAACCATGTCTGCGCACTCAAACACGGGCAACCCGATATTGATTGCATTACGATAAAAAATGCGGGCAAAGCTCGTGGCAATGATGCACGAGATCCCAGCAGCTTTAATCGCAATGGGGGCATGTTCTCTTGACGAGCCTGTTCCGAAATTACTGCTAGCAATGATGACATCGCCGGGGCGTACGCGTTGTATAAAGCTTGGATCGAGCCCTTCTAGGCAGTGAGGGCCGAGTTCTTCGGGTGTGTACAGATTGAGATATTTGCCAGGCAAAATCACATCTGTGTCGATGTTTGCCCCGTAGAGGTGGATCGTTGCACCGTTCATACGAGCTCCTTTCTGCCTGCCTGTGGGGCAACGCTAAGCGGATCAACAATTTTGCCTGCAACGGCTGCAGCGGCAGCCACCCAGGCGTTGGCTAGATATACCTTGGCGTCAGCGTGACCCATGCGCCCTCTAAAATTTCGGTTGGTCGTAGAGATCGCGGCTTCGCCCGCGGCCAAGATACCCATGTGACCACCAAAGCATGCGCCGCAAGTTGGCAACGAGATGCCGGCACCGGCGGCCGACAAGATCTCAAGCAGCCCCTCACGTGCGGCTTGCCGATAAATCGCACTGGTGGCGGGCACGACAATCAGCCTGACATTTGGGGCAATCGTCTGGCCCTTCAACACTTGCGCAGCCTGCCTTAAATCGGTGATGGTGCCGTTTGAGCAATTGCCAATATAGACTTGATGCACGATGGTTTCAGCGACCTGGGCAACGGGCAAGCCATTGGCAGGTGACGGCGGCGCTGCAACCAAAGGGGTCAGCTGCTGTAGATCAATCGTATGACGCGCCAGATAGTCAGCATCGGCGTCGGGCATGACGGGCTGCCGAGCGGCCCATCCTGACTGTGCGATGTACTGCGCCACCTGCTCATCGTACTCAAACACACAGGTGTCAGCGCCTGCCTCGACGGCCATATTGGCAATCGCCATGCGCTCATCGATATTCAGGTTTGCCAAACCGCTGCCACCAAACTCAAGCGCGGCATTTAAAGCGCCATCGACACCGATTTTTGCAATCAGGCTCAAAATGATGTCTTTGCCTGTGACAAAGCGCCCGGGCTGGCCAACAAAATCAACCCTGATTGAGCGCGGCACTTTGACCCACAGCTCGCCGGTAGCAATCACACCCGCCAGATCGGTTGACCCAAACCCTACCCCGCACGCGTTTAAGGCGCCAGCAGTACAGGTATGAGAATCTGCACCAAAGATCAGCCCGCCTGGGCCGACCTTACCGAGCTCGGGTAACAGTGCATGCTCGATACCATGACGGCCGGATTCGTAGAAATTTTTAATCCCAAACTTATTGCCAAAGCCTCTTAATAAATTAATGGCATCGGCGCTTGTGACATCTTTTGGGGGTGAAAAGTGGTCGGCTACCAACACGACTTTTTCTGAATCAAATAGACGATCAACGCCCATCTTTTTTAATTGTTCGACGGTAATCGTGCCGCTTGTGTCATTGAGAAGCACCACATCAGGGGTAAGAATCTCAATGTCTCCGGCACGGGCCTGCCCTGATTGTGCATGGACTGCGAATATTTTTTCTGTCATCGTGAAGCCCATGACATCTCCTGGTGAGGCAGCCCGCGCGCGCGCCACTGCTGCCTGTGTATGAATGAGATTGACGCGTCTAACCTCGCCGTTCAGAGCGAGCAAAATGTCAAGTATATTTGCATATTACTCACAAATTACCGACAAACAATGAGCCCCGCACAATCCCTACGTAAACGCCTCTTAAACACTGAGATTATGGTGATCCCGGGCGGGGGCTCACCCATCGAGCTCAGGCAAATCGAAGCAGCCGGGTTTGAGGCTGGCTACGTTAGCGGCTATGCCACAGCGGCAGCCCGTTATGGTGAGCCTGATATCGGTTTGATTGCCTATGCTGACATTGAAGATTCAGTGCATGCGATCAGACGCGTCACGACAATCCCCCTAATCGTTGACTGCGATACCGGTTATGGCGATGTGGCAAACGTGGTGCGTACCGTCAGAGGCATGGAGCTACTCGGCGTGGCTGCGGTCCAGCTTGAGGACCAAGCTTGGCCTAAGCGCTGCGGGCATATGGATAACAAGATTGTTGAGTCACGCGAGGTTGCCGTCAGAAAAATCCGCGCAGCTGTTGCGGCTCGCAATAATCCAGACACACTGATCGTTGCGCGGACCGATGCACGAGGTCCGATGGGGATGAAAGAAGCGCTTGACCGTTGTCAGTTATTTAAAGAGGCCGGTGCAGATATTCTGTTTGTGGATGGCCCGCAATCACTCGAAGAGCTCGAACTAATCGGTCGCGAACTGCCGGGCCCCGTATTGGCCAACATGTCTGAAACTGGCTTAACGCCGCTGCGCTCAGCCAAAGAATTACAACAAATGGGCTACGCGATTGCGCTGTTTCCGAGTAGCACGGTCAGGCTTACTATCAAGGCTGTCGATGACTTTTTGACTGACTTGAAAAAAACCGGAGACTCACGCGCCTGGGTCGATAAGATGGCTTCGCTTGAGCAAACGAATAATGCATTAGGGTTGAATCAGATTCGTAGCTTTGAGCAAGCGTTGCTTTCGAAAGAGAAATAGCGCATGTGGGATGGCACGTCGCAATGTCGTGCCATCCACAATGCCACTGTGCAGCTCTACTTCACAAAGAACTCTGTGCCGTTCGCAAACAAATTGGGTTTCATAAAGATCGACAACAGCACGGCACCGTTTGGCGAATAGGCCTGATGAACGTGGCCACCCGGACGCCAAACAAAATGCCCTGGCAGAGCAGCGCCTTCTTGATCGACTAAGCTGCCTTCGAGCATATAGGTCTGCTCAATGGCAGTGTGCTCGTGCAAAGGCACAATCGCGCCTGGCTCCATTTTGAACAAAATGGTTGACATCCCAGACTCAGGATCCGCATACAACACCTTGGTCGTGATGCCTGGAAACTTCGATGGTGCCCACTCCATTTTCGAGGGGTCGATATAGTGTGACATCAAGTTGCTGGGCAACTTTGTCGGATCTAACCACCCAGTCGGCACCTGAGGTTTTAAAACGGTTTCAGCAATGCTCATGAATCGCTCCTAAAAAATAATGACAACACCAACGAGGCGCTATTTTGCGCCTGCGAGTGACTTCAGTAATTTATCGCCATCTGCACCTGCTTTGGCAGCCCATTGAGCCGTCATCTTTTGGCCGATCTCACGCAGTTGCGCGTTAAAGGCAGGATTCGCCGCCTGAACCGTCAGACCGTTTGATATCGCCTTATCATTGGCCACACGGCTCACTTCGGCGCTCATTTCCCAGCCACGTGTTTCAGCTTTCGCTGCGGCCTCTAGCACTACCTTCTTTAAATCGTCTGACAAACTTGAAAACGCTTTTTCATTGATGAACACCACATCTCGGCTATGCATGGCGCGCACATCATAGAAAAATTTTGTAAATTGCCAAGCCTGTAATTCAACAACCGTGGCGATTGAAGTCATCGTTGAATCAACGGTACCAGTCGAAAACGCCTGAGCAATTTCTGCCGACTGAATGATTGCGGGCACGGCGCCACTCAGTGTGGCAAAGCTAGCGGTGGTCGGGCTCGAGGCGCGAAACTTCGAGCCTTTCATGTCTTCGACTTTGGCAAAGGCACCTTTACTTAAGATGCCCTGCCCTGGCCACGCCACATAGAACAGCGGTACCAAACGCGTTTTGCGCAAGCGCGCATCGATATACGGCTTACTCAACTCATGTAACTTCTTGGCTTGGTCATAGCCCTGAACCAAAAACGGAATGGTATCCACTTCAAACATCGGGTCTTCGTTTGCATAAGCCGATAGCAAAATTTCACCAAGCTGGATTTGATCAGATTGCACGGCACGTTTGATTTCGGGCATCTTGAACATTGAGCCATTCGAGCGCACCAAAATTTCAATCTTGCCGCCTGACGCCTTCTTCACATCCTCTGCGAACAGACGAATGTTCTGAGTGTGAAAGTTCGAATCTGAATAAGGGGTGGCCATATCCCATTTGATTTGCGCTTGTGCGTTTGCACAAAGTGCCATCGCCAGCGACATGAAAATGCCTAATAGACCTACTGGTTTCATGTTGTCTCCGATATTGTTTGGATAAGAATAAACGCCCGACTCAACCGTCGAGCACTCTACGTCAATCTGCGTTGACACTAGTCATCGTTTCATGAAACTATCAAATTTGTCAACGTATTCCGAAATGCGCAATAAATACTCACCTTAATAAGAGGCTTGCATGCGTGCTGTTCTGAATCGAATCTATGATGGTGCGGGCGTTTTAGCAGGTGTGTTTTTTGTGCTGATCGCCGTGTTTGTCATTGCCAATGTGTTTGGTCGCCAACTCGGCATCGCAGTCAAGTCTGCAGACGAGTTTGCCGGCTATTGCATGGTTGCCTCGTCATTTTTAGGGCTAGCAGCAACTTTCAGAGACCGAATACATGTTCGCGTCACGTTGCTAATTGATCGCTTTACGGCCTCTACAAAAAGAAAGTATGACGTACTTTGCCTGGCGATGGCCGTCGTGCTCTTAACGTATTTGACCTTCCATGTTGGGCACATGACCTGGGAGTCTTTTGACTTTGATGAAAAAACACCTGGCATGGTGCCAATCCCTCTTTGGATCCCGCAGATGGGAATGCTACTTGGGATGTTGATCTTTCTGATTTCGTGTGTGGATGGTCTCTGTGCCACCATCGCACAACACGAAGACAAATTCTTTCTTGCCTCCGAGCAGTCAAACCAAGCGGAGTAAAGGCATGGATGGCGCGCTACTTTCTATTGTACTGATCGTATTTTTGTTTCTCTTACTGGCCACTGGGCTATGGGTTGCACTCACGCTTGCTCTTGTAGGTGTGCTTGGCATTGCGCTATCTTCTCAAGCAAGCCCTGGTGCAGTATTTGCAACCTCAGTGTGGGGGGCAAGTTCGAGTTGGACACTCACGGCACTGCCCTTGTTCATCTGGATGGGTGAAATATTATTTCGCACCCGCCTCTCGGCAGATATGTTTGCAGGGCTCGCGCCTTGGCTTGGCCGATTACCGGGCCGTCTGCTTCATGTCAATGTCATTGGCTCTGGCATCTTTGCCGCAGTCTCTGGTTCGTCTTTGGCCACAGCGGCCACGATTGGGCGTATGTCTTTACCCGAACTCAACAAGCGCGGCTACGACCCCTACATGTCGATTGGCTCGCTTGCTGGCTCTGGAACCCTTGGTCTGATGATCCCCCCCTCGATCATTATGATTGTCTACGGCGTTGCGGCAGAGCAATCGATTCCCAAGCTCTTCATCGCCGGTATTCTGCCGGGCCTCGCCTTGGTGATTCTTTTTTCTGGGTACATCGCGCTATGGGCGCTGTTAAATCCCTCTAAGGTTCCGCCTGATGACTTAAGAGTCAGTCTCAAAACAAAAATTGTCTCGACGCTACGTCTGATGCCGATCATCAGCCTGATCGTTGCAGTGATCGGCTCAATCTATTTGGGCATAGCGACGGCCACCGAAGCAGCTGCTGTGGGTGTGTTGGGCAGCCTGATTCTTGCTGCGTTGTCTGGCGCGCTGACCTGGAGCTCTCTCAGCGACTCGATCATGAGCGCAATGAAAACCTCATGCATGATCGCGCTGATCTTATCGTGCGCAGCCTTTTTGGGCTTAGCCATGGACTATTCTGGGGTGCCGAGGTTGCTTGCAGAATGGATCACCGGAATGAATCTAAGCCCGGTGCATCTGATCGCATACTTAACAATACTTTTTATTATTCTGGGTTGTTTTATCGACGGCATCTCGATCGTTGTGATCGTGAGCTCAATCATTCTTCCAGCGATCAAGCTCGCTGGTATTGACTTGATTTGGTTTGGGATTTATTTGGTATTGGTGGTTGAAATGTCACTGATCACCCCGCCTGTCGGCATGAATTTGTTTCTGCTGCAAGGCATGACAGGCAAAAGTCTTGCCTTCGTTTCCAGAGCGTCGTTTCCGTTCTTTATTTTGTTAGTGCTTGCAGTCGCGTTACTTTGGTACGTGCCTGGGGTTGCAACATGGTTGCCGTCAAAAATGATGTCTTAGGCTTGCAAACAGATCAACGAACTGGTTAGTTCGGTATTGACTAGCGATTGGAATTCAATTCAGAAACCGTGCCCATGGCAGAACAGAACACTTTACGTGCAGCGCAAAAATGATAACAACACCGTTATTACAAAACAAAACCATCATCGTGACAGGTGCCTCAACAGGCATCGGCCAAGCTTTTGCTTTTGCTTGTGCTGAGCAAGGCGCAAACGTGGTAGTGGCCGACATGAACGAAGGCGATGAAACAGTCGAGTCGATTCAGAAAAAAGGCGGTCAGGCAACTTTTGTTCAGACAGATGTGGCCAACGAGGCTTCGGTAAAGGCGATGGCGGCGCATGCGCTTAACACCTATGGTCGCATTGATGGCTTAGTGAACAATGCCGCCTATTTTCGCGAGGTCAAACTTACACCCTTTGAAGAAATTGACTCAGCGATCTGGGATCGTACGTTTGATGTCAATGTCAAAGGGGTGTGGCACTGTTGTAAAGCTGTGATGCCAGCCATGCGCGCTCAACAATCTGGCGCGATTGTCAACATCGCGTCGGTCGTCGCAGTAGCGGGCCAGCCTGGTTATTTGCATTACGTGGCAACCAAAGGTGCGGTTCTTGCAATGACCAAGGCACTCGCTAAAGAATGCGGGGGCATCAATGTTCGGGTCAACGTCATTGCACCGGGCTTTGTCATCACTGATGCGACCAAAAACCGTCCGCTTGAATGGCAACAAAACTTCTTGAAAGCCCGCGCACTCTCGCGCGAACAACGCCCGCAGGATCTGGTCGGCACCGCTGTTTATCTGCTCTCTGAAATGGCTGGCTTTGTTTCTGGACAAACCATCGTGGTCGATGGTGGCCATGTGATGTATTAACCACGCCCCGAGATATTTAGGGCATGGTTAGTGGCGTTTCATGTATACATCAATCTCCAGTCGTTACTGAACTTTCGAAGGCAGCCAGGCAATCAACTCGGGAAAAACAAACATAATCGCAACAAAAAGCAGAATGATGCCTACAAACGGCAACGAACCTATAGAAATTTCTTTCAAAGATACGTTTCCACTTACGCCGCGTAAAACAAACAACACCATGCCAACAGGCGGCGTAATCAAGCCAACCTCAACCATGGTGACTAGATAAATACCAAACCAGATTGGGTCAAAACCAAGCGCTATGACGACAGGGTACGTCACCGGCAAGGTCATCAGAATCATCGAGATCGACTCGACAAACATCCCGAGAACGACGTAGATTAAGGAAATAAGGGCGATCACCACCCAGGGTGAAACATCCGCTCCTTTGATCGATTCAACCAGCGTACGCGGCACCTTTAGATAATCGAACACCCAACTGAGAATAGCTGCACCCACAACAATCAGCATGATGAAAGCCGTCACGCTTGCCGTTTCAACTGCCGTTTCATAAAGCATCTTCCAGCTAAAGCGTCGGTACACCACACAAAGCGCTGCAGCCATTGCAGCACCGAGCGCACCAGCCTCTGTGGGTGTCGCGATACCCGCATAGAGCGAACCTAACACCGCTCCAATCACCGACAAGAAGGGTAAGATGTTACCAATCGACGCAAATTTCTCTTGCCAAGAGTACCGACGTCCTGGCGGCGCTGAGCCTGGAATAGATTTAGACCAAATGTACGCAGTGACCATAAACATGCCAGCCAACAATAGCCCGGGCACGATCCCTGCGATAAACAATACATTCACCGGCGCACCCACGGTACTACCGTAAATAATCATTGGAATGCTCGGCGGTATCATGATGCCAAGCGTTGCGCCGGCAGCTGTCACGCCATAAGTGAGCTTAGCGCTATACCCCCGCTTAATCATGTCGGGGCACGCCACACGACCAAGTGTTGCCGCGGTTGCGACGCTCGAGCCTGACACCGCCGCAAAAATCGCTGAAGCCCCCACACTGGCATGAGCCAAGCCACCAGGCGTGCGACCAAACCAGCGTACAAGCGAATCAAACATCCTGCTGGTCACACCACTTTGCATCAACAAGGTACTCATTAATACAAACATGGGGACCGCTGTAAGCGTGAAGGAATTCACACTGCTCCACGCGCGTTCTGCAATTGTCAGAAGCTGTGGCTTGGGAAGTAACACGTATAAGCCAATGACACCAACCACACCCAGCGCGATGGCAATACGGACCCCCGCTAGCATGAGCCCCAAAATAGACAAGGACAGTAAAGCGCCAATCGCTAGAATAGGTGCAGTGCGCGCAAACCAAAGTAGTAAAACCAAGCCACCAATCGTAGCTGCCACAGCGAGAGCCATGCGCACGCCACTCAAGACGGCAATCAGCAAAATTGTCACAGCACAAATCTGAAGCGTGCCCCAATCGAGACGCATACCTTGAATCATCACAAGCTGACGACCACATAGCAACAAGCCCACGACT
>Ga0222712_10001342_pt1 | contig 30614 bp, 44 predicted proteins | sample C33_657DmetaG_FD_165043 | JGI IMG/M metagenome (GOLD analysis project Ga0222712, IMG submission 165043) | Estuarine water microbial communities from San Francisco Bay, California, United States - C33_657D | ecosystem: Environmental > Aquatic > Marine > Unclassified | place: USA: California...
CTATGCACATGGTGACAGGTTTAGCAAAGGTGAAAGGGTTTTTGGTGCAGATGGAATGGCAAACAAGCGTAGCGTCTGGACTGTCAACACCAAGCCATACGCAGGCGCACACTTTGCCGTATTCCCTACAGAGTTGATTGAGCCGTGCATCATGGCTGGCGCACCTGTTGGTGGCGTGGTGCTTGATCCATTCATGGGAAGCGGAACCACTGCACAAGTTGCACAGCATTTGAACCGCCAATACCTTGGATGCGAATTGAATCCTGAGTACAAACCACTGCAAGACAGGCGGTTGCGTCAACTGTCATTGATGCTGGAATGACCTACCTTGCCCAAATGCTCAAAGAGACGGCTGACCACTACGCCAAGCTTGCGCTGAACGAAGGCTGGATCGACTATGTGCGCCACCGAGTGGCACAGATGCAAAAAGAAAAGATATACACAGGGCTTGGGCAGATGGTCAAGGCTCGCATGGAGGAACTCAAAAATGAAAATTATTCTGGACTTTCCGCCAGCCGACCTGTTTCCGAACCGATCCAAGGGCAAGCATTGGGCGGTGATGCACAAGTCCAAGACAACGTACAGGGAGTCCAGCTTCTGGGCGACAAAACAGCAGATGCAGGGGTGGAAACACAAGGGGGGCGACCTACACCTCACCCTGACCTTTTTGATGCCTGATAAGCGCCATAGGGACGCTGACAACTGCCTTGCCGCCGCCAAAGCTGGACTGGATGGCATGGCAACCGCCTTGGGGGTGAACGACCGTCACTTCCAGCCCATCACCATATTCCGTATTGCTGGCGCAACAGAAAAACTACTTATTGCCGAATTTGACTGATTCTTTAACTTGGTGTTATAGTAAAGTCCCATCAACAGGAGAACGATATGAAATCCAAATACACCCGTGGTTCGTTAATTCATCAAGCGATTGAGTCCCTTGACCGCATGCCGAGGTCACCAGAACAGCTTCGCACATCCCTTGACAACATTTCGATCAAACGATTCAACGAGTATGTGACCTATCCGCTGGTCAATGATGGGTTTGCCGTGATCAAGGAAGACATGATGTATCTGACAGCCCTTGGTCGTGAGAAGTTCAGTGAGCTTGGTATGTGCAAGACAAGACTTCCACCATCACATCGTGCTGAGTTGATCAGCACCACTTATGACGGTAAAGAGTTAAAGGTTGCGGCTGTGCGTGTAGGGGCTGACGACCACATGCGGTTCCCAAGCAGAGTAGGTAACACCCTTCGCTATCGTGACGGTCGAATTGAGGAGACAGCATGATTGAACCAACAACACCAGATGAAGACGAAGCGTTCAACGAGTTGGAGCGCATGGCAAAACAGAGAAAGGAATCTGTAAAGGCATCGTTAAGGGATGCGGAGAATGCTTTTGAAGCGATGTACCCAATCGTGGTACGCAACTTGGTGATTGAAGAAGTGGCACAGCACGTCGAGAAGCTGACAGGTTTTGGACAAGACACCATCAGTTCGTTTGCAATCTATATCAGGGGGATGAAGCGATGAACAACCCACCAGCATTTCCACATGTAGCCGATATTTTGCAAATAGCTGGCAATTCCGCTGTTGTAAAAACTCTTACGCAAAATGGCATGAGTCTGCGTGACTACTTTGCGGCAAGGGCTATGCAAGCGTTAATTGACAACGATGGTTTATTTTCAGAGATACCAACACAGGCTTACGCTTTGGCAGACGCAATGATGAAGGCGAGAGAAGTATGAGTTTCAGAGAATCAACAATCAAATACATCAAAGATGTAATGCGAGCAAGAACCATCCATGAGGTGATTGCCAAAGAGTTGCATGAAGCACACCTACGCAAGTTGGAGGCTGAGACTGCGGCTGAGTATGCGTATGCGGCTATCCAATACAACGAGCAACGCATTGCTCGGTTAACGGCACGACTGACTGAACACACAGAGGAAGGGGACTACGCATGACAGCAACAATAAAAAGACGCTACGTTAAGAGGAAAGAAATTTCCGAAGGAAGGCAGGCGGCGTTTGTAAAAACGGTAGATGGGGCTATTGATATTGCCAATAAATATTCGTCTGGGGGTTCCATTCAATATCAGAATCACTTGAACTCGCAAGGGTACTACTCAACGGTTGATCCAGTATCCATAGCTGAAATGGAAAAAGAATTGCGTGGTATGTATTTGTTCTTGTGCAACCTCAGCCATCAAATTGCAAATGAAAAGACTTTTAAGATGGAGCAGTACGGCAAGGTGTTTACTCTAACCGCCAAGGAGGGTACGCATGACACAAGATGAAATCATTGAGATGGCAATAGAAGCTGAATTTGTTTCACATGGAAAGCCAAGTGACGAAGAAAGTGAATTGTTTGTTTGTGTTGATAAAGACATCTATAAATTTGCCAAACTGGTAGCCGCCAAAGAACGTGAAGCCTGTGCATTGATATGCGATGAATTTTGTTATGGCAGTACAAAAATTCTTATTGAAAGAGCCATCAGAGCCAGAGGTGAAGCATGAACACTTGTCCAAACTGCGGAAAGGTAGCGGGTCTTCACTCAAGCATATTGCAAGGGTGTATGTGTCAATACTCAATGCAAGCCCCACCACAGCGCACATGGGTAGGGCTGACAACAGATGAAATAGCCGTGCTTCATGCAAATTATCCAAACCCACAGGGCTTTGCTTTGGCATTGCAAGCCAAACTCAAGGAGCGCAACAATGCTTGACCGACTCATTCTCAGTGCGGTGTTGACCACAGTAGGGTTCAATGGTTTATTCCCTGACCCACCACCGCCACCTACATCATTGACACTGAAACAAAAGGCAAAGGAAAGGTCAATCAGTGGTGTGTGTGAACGAAGGAAAGGACAAAAGCAAAGTAAGACGGTAAAAGAAATGTGTGAGAAATGGAGAAATCATGAATGATCGACTGACAGACCCAAACCAAGCAATTGATTACATCATTGCAAACTCAAAGCTGTATGCGCAGGCCAGAGCCGAGCGCATTTACATGGAGGAGCTTCGCAAGACCATCAAAGCAGAGTTGTGTAAGACAGCCCTGCACCATGGGTTTGAAGCAGTCAACGCACAGGAGCGGGAGGCCTACAGCGACCCCAACTACAGGAAGCACTTGCTGGCGATTAAACAGGCTGTAGAGGCGGAGGAACAGCTTCGGTGGATGCTGATAGCCGCCCAAGCCCGAATCGACGTGTGGCGGTCTATAGAGGCTTCCAACAGGGTTCAGGACAGGGTGACGATGTGACCGAAAAGGAATGGATGAATGCCGTAGCAGAGCTTGGATGCGGCATGTGCAGGCGCATGGGGTACGGTGAGACCCCTGCCCACTTGCATCATCCAAGGGAGGGTGTGGGGATGGCGCAACGCCAAAGCAATTGGCTGGTCATACCCCTTTGCCCTGCCCACCACACGGGTTCCAAGGGCTGGCACGGGACACGGGACGACTTCAAGCGCCACGGGGTTGACGAGATGGACATCCTTGCTGACACCCTGAGTCTCATATTAGGGAAAGTCCCTACAAAATAGTTGGATAACCCATTGCACTCCTTTAACTCTGTGTTATAGTTTCAACCACTGCAACATCGCAGGAACGATAAAAGGAAATGAAATGAAAAACGATCTGCCCTTCACCAAAGTCGATACCCTCGGTTCACTCTTGGCTCAAATTGCTGACTTAACCAAGCAAGCTGAAGCAATCAAAGACGAGATTAAAGAGCTTGGCTCCATGAATCTCCTTCCTACCAAAATCTCCAACAAAAAACAAGTTCAATTCCTTGAAGGCGCATTGTTTAGCGCAACTTATAGCGACTGCAACAAGACCCTGTTCGACAAAGAAAAGTTTGTTGCAGAGTTTGGCGAAGCCAAATACTTGGAGTACACCAAGGTGTCTTGCTCCTTCACCGTCAAAGTCACATCACGTTAATCAAAGGGGCTTTTGCCCCATTGGAGTACACCATGCAAAAAATTACCAAGTGGACAAAATGCTTTGTGGTTCAGGTGCTGGAGAACGGCAACTGGAAGACCATGACCCAACCTATTACTGAATTGCAGGCTACCCGCCTGATGCTTCAAGAGCGCATCCTGCGTCGTTTCTACGACCGCAATGAGGCTCGTGTCGTTCAACAAACCGCATAAGGGGGCAACATGAAACGCAAGTACATCAAAGCCTATAACGCACTCAAAAAGTTGGGTGTCCCCGTGTATGTCCGTGACGACATGGACGGTCGATTCCAGATCAGCGCCGAAGAGCCTGACTCATTCAAGTGGCTGGACTACCACGAGGGATACAGAATCCCCGACTGGTCGTTCGGTGTCCACCCCAAGATTGACAACATCCTGCACAACTGTGGATTGCATGCCGAGTGGATCAACGCTGGCGAACTGGGCGTGTATGAAAATTGATACGGTTAGGGTAAGTCCCTACCCATATCTTTAACATTGTGTTATAGTTACCTCACTGCAATAAGCAGGAACGAAAAAGGAAATCAAAATGCAAGTAGCTCAATTCACCGCTTACACCGACATCGTGATCATTGGTCAAAACGCCGAGATGGCTGATTACACCAACCCCAAAGGTTACGTTTACGGTTTTTCTGCTTATGTTTGCGCAGTTTCTGAGTCTGGCGACACCCGTATCAAGCATGTTGTTTCTGCCCGTTGGGAAGCAGAGGCTATGGCAAAGGCAGAAGCTCAAGCCGCCGCCTTGAACGCTCGTTTGGCTTTAGGCAAGTTGCCAGTCGGTTTTGATTCTTGGGAAGCTGGTCGTGCCGTTTACGGTTCCGAAGCTTATGAGGCATATGGTCAAGCCGATGACGTGGAGTTGGAGCGTCGGGAAGAGTTCGCATATTGATTAACCAACGGGGGCTTCGGCTCCCTTTACTTGAAAGCACATCATGACATCCACATCAGAGTACAGCAAGATTTTTGACAGCGGCATTGACTTTGCCGTCAACGCAATCAACGAGCATTGCGATACCAACTTCAAGTCCTTGGCGGAAGCCATCATTGCCATTCAGGCTTTGAAGGATGCGGCACAAATGCACTCTGCCACCAAGGAGGTCGTATGAACGACGATCTGGAATTTGCCATCAAAACCTATGAAGATAGCCATGCTATCCGTGTCAGTCCCCACGAAGACGGCGTATGGCTGGGTCTGGCTATGTCAGGCTGTAACGCCTACACCCACATGACCAAAGCTGAAGCCCAGCGGCTGATTGATGCACTGACAACCATCGTGGAGGCGGCATGATTAACTTCATTTTGGGCTTTATTTTTGGTGTTGCCGCCTGTACCATTGGGTTCACAGGCATGGCGAACATGGCTGACAAGGGAGTGACCGTAATTCAGGGAACCTTAAAGAAGGCGGAATAAAATGCTTGCTGATGTCTTCACTCTGGTAATTGTTTTATTGATTGGCGGATTGTTGGGCATCAGCGCCCTGTTGATTTTCATTTACGCACTGTGGGCAATGCAAGACCATGAAGCAGATCGAAGTTATCAGGACTCAGTACGGAAGGACAAGGGGAACCCACGGTGAGAAAAAAACTATTGTCGATTGCGGCAAGGCATATCGGTGCAGAACCTGTGGACAACTTTGGACAAATCGAACCAAAGCCGACAACCACGATTGTGGAGGACATCTGGAGCGTGGAATACTGCCGCCAGCACCCCCAGAACGCCTCTGAAGCCATCAAATCCCTGCAAACCCTACTGTCGGACAGGGAAGAGCAGATAGCGGCTTTAAAGCATGCCATTGAAGACATAAGGAAGTTGCTTGATGAACGCATTTGACACATCTGGTCGCAGTTCGATAGCTGTTGAGCTTGAGGGGAAGAAAAGGAAAAGCCGCAACGTGACCAAGGCGGTGGAGATGAAGAGGGCTGTAGGCGTAGACCCCGGTCGCCTTTGGGGGTTGTCCTCAAAATGGGACGAGCGACTGGCATCCGACCCCTCATACAACCAGATGACACGCATTCCAAAAACCAAGTAAACTTCAGGTTAAAGGAGCCGTTGAAATTATTATGGCAACAACCAAACCAAACCCCGTAGGTGCGCCTTCTAAGTACACAGAAGAGATCGGCATCGAAATCTGTGCATTACTTGCCGCAGGTATGCCAGTTACGAAAATAGTTCAACTAAAACATATGCCGAGTCAGCAGACTGTGTATACATGGCTACGAAAGCATCCAGAATTCCTTGAGATGTACGAGATTGCACGTCAAGATTTGGCGCACACCATGGCGAACCAGATACAGGAAATCATCGACGAGAAGCCATTGCAGGTGGTGGATGACGCAGGGAACATCAAGTACGACGCTGGGAGCATTGCTGACAAGCGCCTGCGCATGGATGGTCGCAAGTGGTTGGCGGCGAAGTACCTCCCGAGGGTGTATGGTGAGCGCACGGTGGTGGCTGGTGACGAGAACAACCCAGTGGCTCACAAGGTGAGCTTTGATGCGTTTGACACGCTGATTGATGCGCTTGAAACACGCAGACAAGCGAAGGCACATGGCTGATGACCTCATCGAACTGCTCAGAGACGACTCAGTCAGGGAGCAATATTCCAAGCTTCCACCAGAACTCAGAGCCGCCTTCGACTGGCGTACCAAGTGGCTTGCCAAGGCTCATGACCACCAGATTGCCCCGCCCGGCGACTGGTGGAGTATCTGGCTCCTGTTGGCTGGTCGGGGGGCAGGGAAGACAAGAACCGCCGCCGAACAAATAGGCTGGTGGGCATGGACGGAACCCGAGACCCGCTGGCTGGTAGCCGCCCCCACCTCCTCCGATGTCCGATCCACCTGCTTTGAGGGTGACTCAGGACTGATTGCTGTGATCCCCCCTGTGCTGGTGGCTGACTACAACAAGACCGCCCACGAACTTCGCCTGATCAACGGCTCCCTGATCAAGGGCATCCCTGCGAGTGAACCTGAACGCTTCCGTGGCCCACAGTTCCACGGTGGCTGGTGCGATGAGCTTGCCGCATGGGACTACCTGCAAGAGTCGTGGGATCAAATCCAGTTCGGTGTGCGCCTTGGCTCCCGCACCCGCCTGATCTGCTCCACCACCCCCAAGCCCAAAGACCTGATCGTCGAACTGGTGGGCAGGGAGGGTGACGACGTGGTGGTGACCAGAGCAAGCACTTACTCCAACATTGACAACCTTGCCCCGCAATTCAAGAAACAAATTCTTCAGTACGAAGGCACAAAGCTTGGGCGGCAGGAGATTCATGCCGAAATTCTTGACCCTGAAGACTCGGGCATCGTCAAGCGTGAGATGTTCAAGCTGTGGCCCAACAACAAGCCCTTCCCCAAGTTTGAGTACATCGTCCAGTCCTATGACTGCGCCAGCAGTGAGAAGACGCAGAATGATCCGACCGCCTGCATTACCTTTGGCGTGTTCAAGCCGCTGGATGGCCCGATGTCAGCCATGGTGATCGACTGCTGGCAAGAACACCTGCAATACCCTGACCTGCGCCCCAAGGTGATTGAGGAGTACGCCACGGTGTACGGCGAAGGCAAGGATGCCAAGCGGGTTGACCTGATCCTGATTGAGGACAAGTCGGCAGGCATCTCGCTGATCCAAGACCTGCGCCGTGGTCACCTGCCAGTCGTGCCGTACAACCCCGGTCGTGCGGACAAGGTGCAACGCCTGAACATCGTCTCCAACATCATCGCCCGTGGGCGGGTGTGGATACCCGAGTCCGACATCCGCAAGGGCTACGTCAAGACATGGGCTGAAGGCTTTGTCAGCCAGATATGCTCCTTCCCTGATGCCAAGCACGACGACTTTGTGGACGCTTGTACACAGGCATTGAGGTACTTGAGGGACGGTGGGTGGATTGACATTGACGGTGCGCCACCAGAGCCTTATGATGAGGATGATTATGCGGACAGCCAAAGGGGTAAACAAAAAGGGAACCCTTACGCCATGTAGTCACAACACGCATGGGGATTGAGTCGCCTCACCCTGTACCAGTAAAGTGGTGCCGTTCACAAGCAGGGGCAGTCTCCAGCCGTGTTGGTGAAAGCGGATGCTGTCGGCGTACCTGCGGGGATGACCCATAGACGTAGCGAGTAGCCAACAACCTACACAGCAGGGTAGCTCAGGTCGGTAGAGCACTCGGTTCATACCCGAAGGGTCGTTGGTTCAAATCCAGCCCCTGCAACCATCATGTACAAAAATCGGCAATAAGTAGACATGACACTTGACTCATGTACACAAAACCCCAAAAACTGTACATGACACTTGTTGACACTTGTCGACTCATATGTATAATTCTCTACATCAACGGACTGGTAACCCGTTGAAGTTCATCACAACGCAACCCCGAACCCATTGTGGAGCGGGCTTCGTCAAAGCTAAAAGATACTGGTGATGCAGTCTTTTATGCGGCAACCAAGCCCAAAGCTCGTTCCACAATGGGTTTTGTGCTTTTAGCCGCCCAGATCATGCGGTACGTCGGTGGTGATCTGAGACTACCCTGCAACACGAGCAAGCCAAAGCAGGGAACGTGGGCGAATTGCTAGAGCGTGGTGGTTGAAATAGTCTGGCATAGTGCAGGCGATGACATGGCTCCATACAGAGGGTTCATCCAAGCACAGAGCGAACTGTTGGTTTTGACCACGGTAAGGCTGTGCTTTGCTCCAACATCCACCACCAGAGGGTACAAGAATGAAGATATGCAACTGTGGGGGTCAAGTCAGGCAACATGAACTGACTGGCGACAGAGAGGCATGGACATGCAATACCTGCGGTAGGTACGAGATAGTCAGTCGCTCCTTACCTATGGACTTGACAGACATGAACGGGTATGATCCAGCAACTTCAATACCGAGGTCGCAATGCCCAATCCTCGCCTGTACCCAAAGCTGTCAACCCAAGCCATTGTTCAGTCAAAGGGATTCGACCCAAATGTCCCTTCTCCCCTGAGTCAGGCGCATTCCCGCAGGATGGTTGAGCAACAGGTTGCCGATGCAAAGGCAAAGGACATGCGCCTGTCCCCGTTGGACAGAGCCATTGCTGGTTTGGAAGCTGTAGCCATGGCAGGTTCAGCAATGTTTGAATCCATCCAACAAGCCCCCAAGCTGTTACAGGGCGAAGACGCATACGCCCAAGCCATTGGTAACCGCATGTATATGCCCCGCCAACAGCCTGAAAAGGCAATGGAGTACCTTGACAACGCACTGAACTTCGTTGACCGCCTACAGACCGAATACAAGCTCCCACCCATCATGCCTGAACTGGCTGGCTTCCAACCACTGGCTCAAGCCGCACAACAACAGGTTGGGCAGGGTGTCAAGCGTGGAGCCTTGCAAGCAGGCATGGCTGTTGAACGGTCGTTGGACAAGCCTGTGACCGACATCATGAACCGTGGCGGCATTGGCTCTGAGTTGCTGGGTTCCTTTAACACGCAACCTGCTCAGGTGGTCAAGCCCAAGGGTGGCAACTGGCGCACCAGCAATATGAGCGGCGGTATTGAAAGAAGCTTGGAATCGCTGAAGTCTCCAAAGATTGCGGGTGAGACACCTGCTGAGCGCATACCCAAACATGAAGCTTTGTTAAATGATCCAACATTAAATCAGGATCAACTTGACAGAGTGCGCTACCAGTTGGAGCAAACCAAAGGTGAAGCCGCACTTGATAAGTGGATTGAAAGCAATATTGCCAACTACCTCAAAAAGGACATGGCAACTCCCACCGATCCTGTGCGACTGATGATGGATAAACGTGTGGGGGAGATTGAGGCGCAGTTCAATGTGGACATGCAACGTGCGCAACGCACCCGTGCAAGGGCTGAAGCAGAGCCTGATCCACGCAGGCAAGCCAACATGATGCGCCAAGCCCAGCGTGAAGAAGAGCAGGCAACGTTCGACCGTGACTTTGCTATGGATCATGTCACGCATTTGCCCAAGGATGAGTTTGGCCCAGATGAGGACGCTTTGATTGATCTTCAGTCCAAGCGCCAGCAAGCTGGGTTTGCGCCAGAAGGCATGGCAACATCAGAGCCTGCCAAGCGATGGGAAAACATATCTGACGAAGCCATTGACATCAAACGTGCTGGTGACATACAAGCTCAAAAGCAATTGATGATTGATGCTCAAAATGCTGATAGAGCATTGGCTGAGAAAAATGCTGAGATAAGTCAAAAATTTGATGAGTGGTTTGATTCCAGAGGCGTACCGCTGACCGAAGAACAAAAAGCATCAGTAAAAAATAGAATGTCTCCTCAAGAAAAAGCGACGCTCGTTGGGGACACAGAATATGAGGCTATAAGAAACAACGCCAACGATGCAATGTCCAAGATCAAGACAGCAGATTGGCATGCTGGCGAACAAAACCCATTCATATCCAAGCTTGACCCAGAGACCAGCACCTACTCTGCATACATAGATGAACTTGGCATAGACCACGTTGTTGATGTCATCAAGCAGGATTTAGCCGCTGGTCGCATCCGTCCTGAGCAACTGAACAAGCTATCGATGGATCAAGCTATTCAACGCACCGCCGAGTTCAATATGGAACAGGCAAAGAAGATGCGTGAGACTGCCATCAAAAACATGGAAGGCTTCCCTACATACAAAGACTATGGGGACGAGGGCTACAAGTGGATTGAGTTGAAGAGACCTGAAGATTTGACTGAGTTGCCGCCAACACATCAAGTAGAACCTTACGAAAGCAAGGTGCATGGTGGCACTGCATATCGTGTCGTCAACAAAGAGACTGGCATGAAAAGCGAAGGATTTAAAACGCCAGAACGTGCAACGCAAGAATTCTTGAAAGAACATTCCGAAGAGAGATTGGCTGAAGCCCTCAAGTATGAAGGCGACACCATGGGCCACTGCGTTGGTGGCTATTGCCCTGATGTAATCTCTGGCAAGTCCAAAATCTATTCATTGCGTGACAGGCGTGGTGAGCCACATGTAACGGTGGAGGTGAACCCAGCAAGTGTTGATAGAGGCACTTTCCCTGTGGATACTTGGTTTAAAAGTCAATCAAAAGAAGTGCAAGACTCTATAACCGATGCAGGCTACACGGGATACAACATACGCTATTCACCTCAATTTAAAGAAGCCGAGGCATCTGCGCCAGCGTCAATTCGTCAGATCAAAGGCAAGCAAAACGCCGCACCCAAAGCAGACTACTTGCCATACGTTCAGGACTTTGTGCGCAGTGCTGAATGGACAGATGTAGGTGACCTCAAGAACACGGGTCTTGTCAAGTACGAAGGCAAGATCATGACCCAATCCGAAGCTGATGATCTGCTGTACAAGCAATTGAACGCAGACATGCCCGGCATCACTGATGAGCTTGGCTTGACAAACCCACCACCTGAGCCGCCCATCGAAGGCATGAAGCGTGGTGGTGCTGTGAGCATCTCTGACAACCCTGACACCATGATGATGGAGTTGGAAGACCAAAAGTTTGCCGTGGGTGGAGCCGCCATCAAGCGTGTGTTGAAGATTGCAGACCATGCAGAACGTGCCAAAAAAGCGCAAGAGCTTTTGGTTCGTATGTCAACCAGCGGTCAGGTCGATCCAGAAGCCCAACGTGCTTTGCTCAAGGCGCAGTCTGGCGCACGGTCACTGCCAACCGTATTGCCACGGGCAAAGCCCAAGACCAAGGATGAGATCAGAGCATACGCACAACGCACCGCTGATCAACTCAATGCAATACAGCAAGGCAAGTTCCTTCGTGAAGACCCAACTGGCGCATCAATCAATGCCGCAGGCAAGTCAAAGAAACAGTGGGAGATGGAGCAGGGCTTGACCCATGACATCAGACCGCTTGGACTGCCACTTGATCCAATCAAGACAGCCAACATTGAAGACCAGCTTGGCATGTTGAAGCTTGGCATTTCAGGCGACACATCTATATCAGATCAAAAGCTATATCGGGCTGGTCAGTACGGACTTCAAAGCCCATCTGAACAACAGGGTGGCCCATACTTCGGATTGAGAAAACGGGCTGACCCTGCCGCATGGGCATCCAACGTGCCTGTGCTTGAGAACTTGCAACGAGATGTTGGTGAATTTTCCAGAGCCTATGGTGACGTGCCTGTGATTGGGCAGTACAACTCAATGGGGCCGCAAGGTACGAACTTTGCCCAGCACTTTGCTGATGCCAATCTGGAAGCTATTGCCAGCCATGGACTGACACCAAGTCAAGCTGAACAAGTAAACAATTTGATCAAGATGGGAAATGCCAAGTCTGGCGCATTTCCAGACTTCCCCGGTGTCGAAGACCCTGCTGGCGCTTACTTCTACTTTTCGTTTTACCCTGAGTTGCGCAAGCACTTCAACGACATCATGACCAAGCCTGACATCACCACCAAGCTTGGATTGCCTGATGGTCGTGTGATCCTGCATGCCATCACAGACCCTGAACTGCGTGACATGCCTTTGCTGACATCGGGCAAGGCGCAATACCAATTGGTTCCGAGCCAAGACCCCAAGAACTTGCCTTTGTCTGAGCATTCAACCTACACGCACAACCTGCCACGAGACCCTGACGCACCTGTCACACAAACACCCTTCCCTATCCCTGCTGAGTTTGAATTCTCTGATGTGACCGAGTACGCCAAGCCACGGTACAAGCCAAGCGAGATGACCCGTGTCATACAAACAGCGGCTCCTCGTCAGATTGTTGACCCTCAGCATATTGACGAGATCAAGCAATACGAAGACTTCATGCGTCAATACACACCTCAATCTGAAAAGAAAAAGGAAGGTGGCTTGATCAAGGTCAAGCGCAAGGCAGGTGGTGGCATCATCAAGAAAGCAATTAAAGCCGCAGGCAAGGCTGTCGAAGCGCCAGCCACCAAGCGTTTGGAAATGAGCTTCAAGGACGTTGCCAAGCCTGTGCCAGAGCTTACTGAAGCCTCTCAAAAACTCAAGGCTGGTCAGCTATCCCGTGAGGAATACGAAGCTCTTGTGAACAAGCACAAGCCTGTTACGCCCTATTCCTTTGTCCCACAACCCGCAACGGCTGAAGATGCAAATCGTGCGCTGAACGTATCGCAACGCACAAAGTTCGGCAAGGTTCAAGACATCACGCCCGGAACACCCACGGGTTTGCGGCTGGACATCAATGCCTACAAAGACCATGGCGTGTGGGTAAATTCCATCCACCCCAAGGACATGCCAACGACATACAACAATGTGTCGTCTGTCACCAATGCTGAAATGATCATGCCTGAAGAGAAGGCTTTGGAAGTGGCAACCAGAGAAAAGAACAAGTCACCATTTGCTGTGATCAAGGGTGGGTGGAATCCAATCAGCGAAGAGGATGCTGTTGCCAGAGCGCAGGAATACCTGAACCATCCAGACTGGGTGCAGGTGGGCATTGATCCTGAACGACATGGCTACTACTACAACCGTGCCACCATGGAGCCAATAGTCAGGGCTGAAGAGGTAATCCAGATTGGCCCACTCGTGTTGGCAAAGAAGCCAGTCACAGCGCCCAAGGAAGCCTTCAAATACGCCCGTGGTGGTGTCGTCAACGCCAATGACTTGATCCTGACTGAGAGACCGCTATGAACTTGATTGCAAACGCCATCAGGGCGGCAAAGGTTGGCGCAAAGACTGTATCGAAGAACCAGCCGTTTTACTCAGCCGCAGACAAGGCGGCACTTGCACTGGCAAGAACAAAGGGTACGGGCAAAGAGTTCATGACGGAACTCAAGAAGACCAAAGGTGTCAAACCAGCAGAGATTCAGCATCGCAAGCTTGAGCAGATTGAAGAGATGCCAAAGATGACCAAGGAGCAGTTCCTTGCTGAGTTGGAGAAGCGTCCACCTGCTGACGTGTCAGAGAATGTGTTGGAGCCTGTGACGCTGAAGATGAAGAATGATGTTGCCGAGGAGATGTTCCCCGGTCGCAACGACTACACCGACTACGTTGACCTCAACGCATCGCAACGACAAGCAGTTGATGAAGCCATTGAGTCACGCAAAGCACAGTACCGACAGTACACCATCCCCAAGGGCGAAAACTACAGGGAAATCCTGTTGCAACTCCCCTCCTTCATGGATGAAGAACGCCTGATGTACTTGGATGCTAAGAAGCGCCATGGTGGTTTGCACCCTGAGCTTGCACGAGAGTACGAACGACTCAAGGCAGAAAAGGAATCATTCCAACCTGAATATTTGAGCAGGCATTGGCAAGGCAATCCAAACGTATTGGCGCACATGCGTGTGTCTGACAGGATGACACCTGAAGGCAAAAAAATATTGCACGTTGAGGAAATTCAATCTGACTGGCATCAGGAAGGGCGCAACAAAGGATACAAGACCAATGAGTCTACTCAAGACATAGAAGCCTTAGCCAAAGAAGACATGGATAAATTTTATGGTCGTGGAAAAGGAGACATGTCTGATGAGGAATGGAAGGCGCTGGGCGATAGAGTTGAAGGTTGGCACAAAAAGATAAATCAATCTGTTCAAGGTGTCCCTGACGCACCATTCAAAAAGAACTGGCATGAGTTGGCAATGAAGCGACTTATCAACTATGCCGCAGAGAATGGGTATGACAGCGTTGCCATCACGCCCGGTGTCGAGCAAGCGAAACGCTATGACCTGAGCAAGCACGTCAGCGAAATAAGCTATGGCACAAATCCAGATGGCTCTTATTCATTGACCGCAATTGATAAAAACGGCAGACCAGTAATCAGCAAAGCAAGCATCTCGCAGTCTGAACTAGAAGACACTGTTGGCAAAGAGATGTCGAAAAAGATTGTCGAAGGACAAGGCAAAGAGTACCCCGCTGGAAGTGCCAGTGAAGGCAAGAAATCATTGTCTGGTCTTGATTTGCAAGTTGGTGGCGAAGGCATGCTTGGCTTCTACGACAAAATACTGCCTGACTACCTGAACCAGTTTGGCAAACCATACGGATCACAAGTTGAGTTGGGTGGCTTCAAGATAAAAGGTGATCCTTCCATGCGTGGTGAGGCATCAGAACGCCTTGGTCTTGCTGGGCAAAGATTCGATGAGATGACACCAGAGGAGATAGAAGCGTTCAACGCCAAGTTGGATGAAGCTAATGCCGTACCCCTGCACAACTTCCCCATCACCCCGCAGATGCGTGAAGAGGTCACCCAAGGGGGACTTCCTATGTACCAGCAGATTGGCCTCCCAATAGGCACAGGCGCTGTTGGCACACAAATAGAAGTGCCACAAAAGCAAGAGACCGAAGAACTTACATACGCCATGGGTGGTGCTGTGGATGACACAACGCCTGACATGAGTGACAGTGGACAGTTCCTCCAAGGTAGCGCATTCAAGCGTGGTGGTAAGGTGCATATCGCAGACAATCCAGACGTTATGTTCATGGAACTTAATGACAAAAAGCTTGCTGGTGGCGGCATATTGAAGAAAGCTTTGCAAGTCGCCAAGCCTGCTATTAAAGGCATGCAAGAGGTTTTGCCAGCAGTTGAGCGTGAAGCTAACCTTAAAAAGTTTCTTGCACCATCGGCGGAAAAGCGCAGAATGTATCACGGCTCTAAGGAGCCAAACATTAAAGAATTTAAAACTAGAAAGGAAATGACTGACGATAGCATGAAGACTGGTCATTACGCTGACGAGCGTGACGCAGTATTCTTGTCGCCAGAGCCTCAGTTTACTAAGCACTTCTCTCAAGAAGGCTACACAGACACGCATCAAGCGCCAACTACATATCCAGTCCATGTGCAGATTGAAAGGCCGTTTGACTTTGACAATCCAGAACATTTGGGAAAGGTCAAGGAAACGTATCTTGATATGTATCACAACCCTGAATCAGATTTGTATGACCCATATATGTTGCCATCTGAGCGATCTATGGCAATACATACATTCAACAAACGTGTTGATAATTTACCAAACGACGAAAACAACTGGGCAAGAATTGAAAATAAAGACTTTCAAGAAGTTCTAAAAGATTTAGGTTTTGATTCTTTTTACACTCGTGAGCGTGGAACTAAAAATCTTGGTATATACGAACCAAATAGAATCAAGTCCGCACTTGGCAATCGTGGTACATACGACATCAATGAGCCAGATATCAACAAGCGCACAGGCGGCTTGGCAAACATTAAAAGGAAGTAACCATGGCAACACAAATGCCTATTGACCAAGAGTTCGGACGCAACATCGATGGCATGGAGACCATGACCGAAAACGAAGACGGCAGTGTTGAAGTTCCGTTGGAGATGGATGAGTCACAGATTGAGGAACTGCCTGATGGCTCCGCTGTGGTGACCATGGACGACAACTTCAAAGGCCCAAGCGAAGACGAGGACTTTTATTCCAACCTTGCTGACAGCGAAATTGACTCGTGGGAGTTGGACAAGATTGCTTTGCGGTACATCGAACTGCTGGAGAAGGATAAGTCTGCCCGTGAACAGCGGGACAAGCAGTATGAGGAGGGCATTCGACGCACGGGCATGGGGCATGATGCGCCCGGTGGCGCTAACTTCAATGGTGCATCCAAGGTTGTCCACCCTGTCATGGCTGAAGCCTGCGTTGACTTTGCTTCCCGTGCCATCAAAGAGCTATTCCCACCCGATGGCCCGACCCGCACCAAGATTTTGGGCGACGTGGACAAGGAAAAACTTGCTGTTGCCGAGCGTAAACGTGACTACATGAACTGGCAGTTAACAGAACAGATCGAAGAGTTCCGTGACGAGCAAGAGCAACTGCTGACTCAACTGCCTTTGGGTGGTTCACAGTTCATGAAGCTGTGGTACGACGAGCAAAAACGCCGCCCATGTGCTGAATTTGTGCCGATTGACAACGTATTATTGCCATTTGCCGCCGCAAATTTCTACACCGCACAGCGTGTGACCGAGGTTCATGACATCACGGACTGGGAATTCAAGCGTCGCATCGCCTCTGGGCTGTACCGTGACACTGATTACATTCGTGCAACGGTCGATCCAGAAGAATCCAAGGCTGAAAAAGCCAACAACAAGATCGAAGGACGCAAGTCTGAAGACAATGAAGACGGAATCCGTCGGGTTTTCCACGTCTACACATGGCTTGAGCTTGATGACGACCCCCGTACCAAGGGCGAAATGGCTCCGTACATCCTGATGATCGACGAGTACGACAACCAAGTCGTTGGTTTGTACCGAAATTGGGAAGAAGGCGACGAGACTTACACCAAATTGGACTGGTTGATTGAGTTCAAATTCATTCCGTGGCGTGGAGCCTATGCTGTGGGTCTGCCGCACCTAATTGGAGGGCTTGCCGCCGCTTTGACGGGGTCTCTGAGGGCTTTGTTGGACTCGGCGCACATCAACAACAGCGCAACGATGCTGAAGTTGAAGGGGGCAAAGATCAGCGGACAGTCACAACAGGTCGAAGTCACGCAGGTGGTGGAGATTGAAGGCGCTCCCGGTGTCGATGACATCAAAAAGATCGCCATGCCCATGCCGTTTAACCCGCCATCACAGGTTTTGTTTGAGTTGATGGGTTATTTGGACAAAGCCGCCAAGGGCGTGGTGACCACCGCCGAAGAAAAGATTGCTGACATCACCTCCAACGCCCCTGTTGGCACGACTCAGGCGCTGATTGAGCAGGGTGCGGCTGTGTTCTCAGCCATCCACGCCCGTTTGCACGACAGCCAGAGCCGTGTGCTGAAAGTTTTGGGCAGATTGAACCGTTGGTACTTGGATGACCAGAAAAAAGGCGATGTGGTTGCCGATTTGGAGATCACAAAGGACGATTTCCGCCGCAACACGGACGTTGTGCCTATCTCTGACCCGCACATCTTCTCCGAAACACAGCGCATGGCGCAAATGCAGGCGGTTTTGGCACGTTCTGAGAAGCGCCCTGACCTGTACAACCTCAAAGCGGTGGAGGAGCGGTTCTTGAAGCAGATCAAGATACCTGCTGTCAACGAAATCCTGAAAAACACACCTGATCCTGAGAAGCGTGACCCTGCCAACGAGAACGTGGCTATGGCATTGGGGCAAGCCGCCTTTGCTTACATTGACCAAGACCATTTGGCACACATTCAGAGCCACTTGGACTTTGCCAAAGACCCAGTCATGGGCGGCAACCCGTTGATGGCTCCAGCGTTCATTCCACAGGTCATGGAACACCTGAAACAGCACTTGACCCTGTGGTATCTCAACCGCATGAACGGGTACGTTACAAAGGCTGTGGGACACCCTGTGAAGGATTACGACAGCGAGGACATGACTGCCAAGGTGGACAAGCTTTATGCCGTGGCTTCACAGCACGTCAACTTGGATACGGCTACCGTCTTCCAAGGCATTTTGCCAATCATCCAGCAGATGCAACAGCAACTCCAGCAGATGCAACCTACCCCACCGCTGACACCAGAAGCCAAGGTGCTGATGGACACCAGCATGGCAGAGACACAGCGTCGTGCCGCCAAAGACCAAGCCGACACCCAACTGGCACTGAAGAAACAACAGGATCAGTTGATGATTGCGCAAGAGGACAACCAGTTGAAGCTGGCTATTGCCGAAGGCGACAACGAAACCAAAGAACGTATCGAATCTGCAAGACTGGCTCGTGACACAGCCAAGTTGCAACATGAGCAGGCGAAAACTGCAATTTCTTTAACCAACCAAGGAAACCCAAATGGCTACCAGTGATCAAGAGCAAAAGAGCGAACTTGTCCCACAACACAAGCGCATCGCAATGGGCGAAAAGCTTGATGGCACAAGCATGCAACCCAAAGGCGGAAATCAAAAACCACAACAAGGAGGCTTGTCACAAGCGAAGAAGAAATAAATGAGCATCATCGGAGACCTAATCGGTGCGTTGAAGAGTCGGCAGGCTGAAATAGCCGCTTCACTCGCCAGCGGGAACGCAGGCACATGGGAGACCTATCAGCGCATGGTTGGAACATTTCAAGGATTGCAAGAATCTTTGGACATCTTAAACAAACTATTAAAGGATGAAAATGAGCGTGACTGAACCCGAAGCTTTGAACAAAGCTGAACTTAACTGGGCATTTCCAGTTGTCGATCCGGGCGCAAAACCTCTTGGCGGACGCATCTTGGTGCAACTCCGTCGGACAAGACAAAAAACGACTGGCGCAGGAATCATATTGGTCGAAGAGACCAAGGAAACCGAAAAGTGGAACAACATGGTGGCAAAGGTCTTGATGATTGGCCCCCTCGCCTTCAAAAACCGTGACACCATGCAACCGTGGCCCGAAGGCTCGTGGTGTGAGGTTGGCGACTATATCCGTGTCCCCAAGTGGGGTGGTGACCGTTGGGAGGTAAGAGTTCCCGGCGAGGATGACTTGGAAGACCCCGCATTGTTCATGGTTCTCAACGACCATGAGGTTATTGCCACCGTAACTGGTGACCCACTTGCCATGAAAGCGTTTTTATGAGTACAGAAACACAAGACAAACTGGACGACATTCAAGTCTCCGAAGAAAAAGACGGGTCTGTCAGAGTCGATCTGCCTGACCACATCCAAAGCCCTGACGCACCCGAAGACGACGGTGACGATAAGGACACAGTCCTTGCCGATGGTGGTGAGGTCGATGAACAGGATCATCCTGACGACACGGAAGCCATCCGTGCCGCCCGACGCAACCAGCGCCGTGCCAGAAAGGAAATGATCAAGCAGAAGAATGCCGAGAAGGACATTCGCCTGCAAAACCTCCAGCGCCAAAACCAAGAGTTGCTTGAGCGCCTGTCTGTGGTCGAACGCAAGACACAGTCAGCCGACTTGGCACGGATTGACAAGGCACTGGAAGACAAAGAACTGCGCTTGCAGTACGCCAAGATGAAAATGTCAGAAGCCACCACAAACAGTGATGGTGAGGCTTTCAGCAAGGCACAGGACATGTGGTACGAGGTGCGCCGTGAAATCGAGTCCATCAAGGCTCTGAAGGAACAGGCAGTTCGTACCAGCAACAACCAGCCCATTCAAGACAACCGTGAGATGCAACGCCAAGCCTCCAAGTGGATGGATCGCAATCCGTGGTACGACCCGAATGGCGATGAAGAAGATGTTGAGATTGCCAAGGTGGTTGATCAACGGCTTGTTAAAGAAGGCTGGAACCCAAACACATCAGAATATTGGGATGAGTTGGATAGACGCTTGCAAAAGCGTATACCCCACCGTTATACTGATGACAATGACGAGAGACCTACTCGTAAACCAAGGAGCGTTGTGACAAGTTCAGGGCGTGAAAACATTTCTGGTAGTGGCGCAAAAAACACTTTCACTCTGTCGCCAGAGCAAGTGCGAGCCATGAAGGATGCGGGTTTCTGGGATGACTCAGAAAAACGCAACAAGATGATTAAGCGTTATGCAATGGAAGCACGTCAATCCCAAGGTTATAGGAGTTAAAAATGGCAACAGAATCTCGTCTCAAAAAATCTCTCAACGCAGGTGGTCGTGATAATAGGTCTGCACAAGACTTGACCCGTGCCGCCCCCGAGGAGAAGTTCGTCTCAGCACAGGAACGTCGCAAGATGTGGAGTGATGAGTGGACACAAAGCGCCCTGCCGAAGCTACCCGAAATGAAAGGGTGGCATCTTTGCTGGTTATCAACCACCAATAGTTACGACAGTCTTGATAAACGGATTCGACTTGGATACGTTCCCGTGAGAGCGGATGAGTTCCCCAATTTCGACAATTACCGTGTAAAAGCTGGAGAACACGTTGGTCATGTCGCATGTAATGAAATGATCTTGTGCAAAATCCCAGAGGATATGTACCAAGACATTATGTTGCAGATGCACCATGAAGCACCAATGGACGAGGCGGACAAAATCAAAGTCCAAATCGAACAGCTTCAGGGTAATCGTGACAGTTCAGGCAAATCGCTTGGGCAGGTTGAAGGCGAAGGATTCGGACAATTTGACCAAACCGTCCGCACACCCGTCTTTTAATACGGATCGGACAACCAAAAAGGAGGAGGACTATGTCTTCAACTAACGCTCCGTTTGGCTTGCGTCCCGCTTTCCACCCATCAGGTCTGGATCGTGCTCAAGCTCTTGCCAACGGTATTCAAGCAGTCTCTACCAGCGGTAACGTCTCCGCTGGCTATGCCACCACCATCCTGAAGGGTCAGCCCGTCAAGATGAACACTGGTGGTTACATCGTGGTCGCCGCCGCTGGTGATGCGTTCCTCGGAGCCTTTGCAGGTGTCGAGTGGACTGATTCAACAGGCCGTCGCCGTGTTTCCAACTACTGGCCTGCCAACGAGTCATTCCTCGTCGGTTCTGTCGTTGCGTATTTCTACTCTGACCAAAACATCGTGTATGAAATCCAAACCGATGGCACTATGGCTCAAACCGCCATTGGTGACGAAGCTGACCTAAGCAACACAACTGCTGGTTCAACAACCACTGGTTTGTCTCAAGCCACTCTGTCCACCACTTTGGCTGGTTCAGGAAACACCGCACAAATGCGTATCGTTGATATAGGCCCTTACGCCGACAACGCTTGGGGTGACGACTACGTCATCGTTCGTACAACCATCGCCAAGTACCAGTTCGCTGGTGTCGCTGGCACAGCAATCTAAGGAGGAGTGAACCATGGCCGCTCCAATGCGCAGTACCGACTTTCGTAGCATTGTCGAACCAATCTTGAATGAATGTTTCGATGGTGTCTACGATCAACGAACCGACGAATGGTCACGAGTTTTCCGTGAACAAGAAGGTATTCCCCGTAACTACCACGAAGAACCCGTCCTGTACGGATTCGGAGCCGCACCCCAGTTGCCTGACGGTACTCCTGTCAGCTACCAACAAGGTGGTGTTCTCTTCTTGCAACGCTATGTGTACAACGTGTATGGCCTCGCCTTCGCATTGACCAAAGTGTTGGTTGAAGACGGCGACCATATCCGCATCGGTCAGGTTTATGCACGTCACTTGGCACAGTCTTTGATTGAAACCAAAGAAACTTTGTCAGCAAACGTGTTGAACCGTGCTTTCAATAGTTCGTACCCCGGTGGTGATGGCGTTCAGTTGAACTCCGCTTCACACCCCATCGTGAATGGTACTTTCAGCAACTTGTTGACCACTGCCGCCAACTTGTCTCAGACATCTCTTGAGCAGATGCTGATTCAGATTCGCCAAGCTGTGGACAACAACGGCAAGAAGATTCGCTTGGTTCCCCGCCAATTGGTGGTGGCTCCCGGCAACGTCTTCCAAGCCGAAGTGTTGTTGAAATCCGTTCTGCGTTCTGGCAATGCAAACAACGACATCAACCCCGTCAAGTCCATCGGTCTGTTGGACGAAGGTGCGGCAGTGTTGTCACGTTTGACCAATCCAAGCGCATGGTGGGTACAAACCGACGCACCTGAAGGCATGAAGCTTTTGATGCGTCGCAAGCTGGAGAAAACGATGGAAGGCGACTTTGAAACTGACTCTATGCGCTACAAAGCGACAGAGCGTTACCAAGTTGGTTTCACCGATCCCCGTGCTATGTACGGTACACCCGGCGTTTAATGATCCGAATGGGGGCTTCGGCTCCCGTTCTTACATGGAGAAAAGACAATGGCACAAACCTATATTGGTTCTACCCTTCGCACGGGTTCTGGCACACTGACTGATACGACTGACGGCGGATTTGTCGTCGTCTCTCAAACAGTTGAAGTTACATCTGTAGCGGCTGGCACAGCGGCAATCAGCACCATTACTCTTCCTGCAAGCTCACAGATCATCAACATTTTTGTTGATAAAACTCAGCTTCAGGTTGTTGGTGGCGGCACTGCAACCACTTTGCCCTGCTTGGTTGGTTCAACCAGCGGTGGTGGCGAATATGTTCCCTCTGTGGACATGTTTACAACCGTTCGCTCAAATGGTGTGATGACAGTAGCTACGTTGGCGGCAATGGCAAATATTGGAACAAACACAACCGTGTATTGCACAGTTGATCCAAATGGAACCATTTCGACAACTCAAGCGAAAATCCGATTCACCGTTGTTTACGCTCAAAAAGTCTAAGGAGATAAGCAATGGGTCAATTCAAACCAATGGTCAAAATGATGACCACTGAGCCAACAGTTGAACTGAAGCTCAAAAAGGGTGGGTCTGTCGAGAAGGCGGACGGTGGATACATGCCCATGAGATCGGGTATGTCTTCATCTATGCCTGCATCAATGCCTGCTCGTGGCGGAATGATGCCCTCTGCTCGTCCAATGAAACCTTCAATGGCAATGCGTCGCAAGGCGATGATGGCTTCCAAACCTCCCATGTCGGCTACCCCCGCCATGAAAGAGGGTGGTGAGTCCAAAGCCGAACACAAAGCCGAAATGAAGGCTATCAAGGGCGTTAAATCTGAAATCAAGAGCCATGCATCCAAGCCTGCCAGCAAAGCCCACAAAGGCTTGAAAACTGGTGGCGTGGTCATGGGTCAAGCTGGTTTCAAAGAAGGCGGCATCATCAGCAATGAAAAGCAAGCGGCAACCTCTACCAAGATGGTTACCTCCAAGCCTGATCACTCACCTGCCAAAACTGGTGATGTCAAGATGGGCAATGGCGGTGGTTACAAAAAAGGTGGAGCAACCCACAAGTACGCCAAGGGCGGTTCTGTGATGAACTACGTTGACGGTAATGTTGTTGGTACGCCTGCTGGCAAAACCAATACCAAGACTGGCGAAGTAGCCAAATCCAACGCAGGTGGTTACAAAAAGGGTGGTGCTTTAAAAAAGTATGCTAGGGGCGGTGAGGTAGTGCAGGACGACGGCAAGGCGGTAGAGATGCCGCAAGGTCGTAAGAAGCCCTCTGCCCCTGTGAGCATTACTGCACTGTCTGGAACCTTCAAAAAGGGTGGTTCTGTCAAGAAGATGGCTAGTGGTGGCTCCGAAAGTGACCACGACGCAGTGATTGATCGTGAGATGTCACGCCGTGATGCTGAGAAGGCATCCGAACGTGCTGAAAACGAAGCAATGCGTGAAAGCATTCTTGGCGCACCGAAGCGTTTGATTGAAGGTGCAAAGCGTTTGTTTAGCGGAACTCCGCCTTCTGGCAGTGTGACGAAGACCGAAAAGTCTGTGACCGTCGCACCAGCAAAGAAACGTGGTGGCTCTGTAAAGTGCTGAACCAAGGTGGGGGCTACGGCCCCCGCTTTTTTAAGGAATAAAAATGGCTGATGCAGTTACAAGTCAAACCCTGCTTGACGGCGAACGTCTTGCAATTATGAAATTCACAAACATCAGTGATGGCACTGGTGAGTCTGCGGTTTTAAAGGTAGATGTTTCTGCTCTTGCAAAAAGCGCATCGGGCGCTGTATGCGATAGGGTTACGGTTACCAAAATCTACATTTCTACTCATGGCATGGAAGTCAGAATGTTGTGGGACGCTACAGCGGATGTGCCGTTTTTTCTTTCGGCTCCCAATGCGACGCAAACGCTTGATATGACAAACTTTGGCGGCATTACCAACAATGGCGGTGCTGGAGTTACTGGTGACATTATGTTTACCACGGCTGACGCATCATCTGGTGACACCTATTGGGTTATCTTGGAGATGGTCAAGGGGTATGCTTGATGCCAAGCAAGTCCCCTGCCCAACATCGCTTGATGCAAGCCGCCGCCCACACTAAGGGTGGCTTTGGTGGTGCGCCCCAAAAGGTTGGTAAGGAATTTTCCAAGGCTGATGAGGGCAAGAAATTTAAAGATGGTGGAGTAACCCAATCTTTAAAAAAAGCTGGGTTTTATGATGAAGGCAAAAGCAAATCAGAGCGCCAAAAAATTATTGATGACGTAACAACCAAGCCTCAAAGGGTGCAAATTGTGGAAAAAGTATTCTCAGACAAAAAAATGAAAGCAGGTGGTTTGTATGAAAACATTCATCGAAAACAGCAAAGAATTGCTGAAGGCTCTGGCGAAAAAATGCGTCGAGTTGGTAGCAAAGGTGCGCCAACGGCTGATGCCTTCAAACAGTCAGCCAAAACAGTGAAGAAAAAAGAAGGCGGCAAGGCAACAAATTGTTGCTGGTGAGCTATGGCAAAGAAAAATCCATCTCTAGCTGTTGGTCGTGGGGAGAAGCTCCCTGTGTCCAAGGGTGCAGGATTGACCGAAAAGGGTCGTGCCAAGTACAACCGTGAGACTGGGTCAAATTTAAAGGCTCCACAGCCACAAGGTGGCTCCCGCAAGGATTCGTTCTGCGCCAGAATGAGCGGTGTGGTGGAGCATTCAAAGGGTGATGCACCAAGGGCAAAAGCATCGCTGAAACGCTGGGATTGTCCATCATGGTAGGCGGTCAATATGGGTAAAAAGTTTTTTTGCTTCTGTTTTGTATGCTTCATAGGCATCTTCTGCGGTGTCAAAAAAGCCTATGGTTGTGCGCTTTCCATTGTGAGAAATTCTTGCCATCCACTTGTCAACCGATTTGTGCCAAGTGACTCCTCTAAATCCAGAAGAGTTATTTTTTGGGGCTGGCCTGTTTTGCTGGTTTTGATGATTTGTCGCCAATCGAAGATTTTCAAGTCGGTTGTCAAATTTTTTACCGTTTATGTGATCAATAAAAAATTTATTTGGTATTTGCCCAAAAAGCATTACCCAAATAACCCGGTGCAATTTATAAGTCTTGGAGTTAATGGTCACAACCTTATAGCCAGACCCATGAATGCACCCAGCAATGGAGCCTTTCACCATGTTTGATCGTCCTTCTCTCCATCGGACAATTCCACTCATTGGGTCATACTCAAAAATTGATTTCAATTCTTCTTGCAACAGAGCCATAATCAAATCCATTATCAATGTGAATGGCAATAGTCTACCACTTTGGGAGAAATGGTAATGGCGTACTCAGATACATTCGGTCAGACAGTCATCAACGTGCAAACGCTGATCGACCATGGCGCTCGTCGTTGTGGCAAGCTGGCTGAAGAACTGACTTCTGAGCAACAAGTTTCTGCTCGTGAAAGCCTGTACTTTCTGTTGTCCAGCCTAATCAACCGTGGCATTCAATATTGGGCCATCAGCAAGACAGTGATTGGCCTGAATGCCAACAAATACATTTACACCCTACCTCAAGGCGCTGTCGACTCGTTGAACGTGCTGTACAGGAAGATGAATAGGCCAACTGGCACTTACACATCAAGTGCTGGTGGCGTTGTATCGAATGCTGGCGACTCTGACATTGACACCTTTTGCCAGCAGACATCGACAAACGGCAACATTGCAATCTATTTTGGAACTGACAACCCAGTCTATGCGGGTTCGATTGGCATCCTGCCGTATGTGGCTGGTGGTGCATCGGCAACATGGTCTTACATTCTTGAATACTCCACGGATGGTTCGACATGGAACACGCTGTACGACGCTGGTACGGTGACGGTGACGGACAACCAGTGGATTTGGCACGACGTTGACCCCGGTCAGTCGGTCGAATACTACCGAGTCAGGGCATACAACAGCACCACCTTGGCACTGCGTGAGTTCTACGTTGGCAACAACAGCACCGAAATCACCATGGCACGGTTGAATCGTGACGACTACACCAACCTGCCAAACAAAAACTTCACGGCAAATCAGCCATTTCAATTCTGGTTTGACAGAACGATTCCTTTGCCCTCTTTGTACTTGTGGCCTGTCCCAAGTGACCCATTTGTGCAGATGACGGTTTGGTATTCCAGACAGGTCATGGATGTGGGTGCGCTCACGGATGAGCTTGAGATACCGCAACGGTGGTATGAGGCGACGGTGTGCATGTTGGCGCACAAGATGAGCATGGAGTTGCCCGGTGTCGCTGTGGATCGCATCTCCTACCTTGAAAAGATGGCTGACAAATACCTGTACGAAGTAGAGCAAGAGGAGCGTGACAAGTCGCCCATCTACTTTGCGCCGAACATCAGCGTGTATACGAGGTAAGCCATGTCTAGATTCCTTGACACACTTGGAAATTCAGACATTGCAATTGCAGTATGCGACCGTTGCAAGATGAAACGTGCGCACTCGGTGATGAGGTCTGACCCGAACTTCCCCGGCCTCCAAGTCTGTGACCAAGGCTGTGCCGATGACTTCGACCCTTACCGCCTTCCTGCCAGAAAAACAGAACGAATCACAATCAGATTTCCCCGACCAGATGTTCCGTTGAATGTTCCAAACAATCAACTGATAACAGGCGAGTATGGTTCGTATATTATTTCTACGCAATCAAACACACAAACCCCGTCAACAAACGGCAACCTTGATGAAATAGTGGTGGGCGAATAATGTCTTCAGTACAAACAACAATCACTCAATTGCCGCAGGCTGGTGCTATTACTGGTACGGAAGCTGTGCCCATCGTCCAAAACGGTGTTACCAAGCAAACCACAACAGCGGCTATTGCGGCATCACCATCACAGACACAGACCTTCTTGACCATCAATCAAGAACCTACACTGACAAACAGCCGCTTCCTGTCCACAGGGACGGGTTTGGGGCTTGTTGATGGCGGTGCGCAGTCGTACTACCGAATCACCCTGAACGGGGCTTCAGGGAGCCTTGAGGCGGCTGGCAACGGGTTTGTGGTCAAGGACAACTCAAATAGTGTTGTCAACCGCACAATTCAGGTCTCTGGCAACGGCTTGGCGATCACAAATGGCAGTGGAGTATCTGGCAACCCAGTAATTGCCTTGGATGGGCTTTCTGCCTCATTGGCGGGGATGTCTGGCTCGGGGCTGGTTGCGGTGCTGTCTGGTGCTACGGTCACACCACGAACCCTTCAGGGTACTGCTGACCAGATAGATGTGACAAACGGCAATGCGTTTGCTGGAAACCCAACTATTGGGCTGGCGAGCAACCCAGTGATCCCCGGCTCCGAGGCAGTCCAATTCCCCGCAGGCGGCACAGCACAACGCCCAGTCTCCCCCTCAAATGGAGACTTCCGATACAACTCCGACTTGGGTGCATTTGAAGGCTACGCAAACAACGTATGGGGCGTGATTGCCGCAGGTGGCGTGGGTGTTACATCCATTGCCACTGGCACTGGGTTGACTGGTGGGCCAATCACATCATCAGGCACTATCTCAATCGATAGCACCGTTGTCACCCTGACGGACACGCAGACACTGACAAACAAAACGATCAGTGGTGCGAGCAACACTCTGACCAACATTGGCAACGCCAGTCTGACCAACTCATCGTTGACGATTGGCACAACCAGCATCTCTTTGGGTGCAACTGCCTTGACGCTAGGTGGCTTGACTACGGTTACGGTCACTCAAGACCCAACCGCCGCTTTGGATTTGGCGACCAAGCAATATGTGGATGCTGTTGCAGAGGGACTCCATGTCCACGCTCCTTCTGCGGCGGCAACGACAGGTACGCTGGCATCAATCACTGGCGGAACAGTAACCTACAACAACGGCACTGCTGGTGTTGGCGCTACTTTGACCTTGTCAGTTGCTTTGACCATCTTGGATGGCTACACACTGCTCAATGGCGACCGTATTTTGGTCAAGAACGAAGCAACACAAGCCAACAACGGTATCTACACATGGGCAACAGGCGGCACGGTCTTAACCAGAGCCACTGACTTTGACACTGCCACTGAGATGGCAAGTGGCGACTTCACATTTGTCACAAACGGCACGTTGTACGCCAGCACAGGGTGGGTGCAGACTGATCCAGTGACCACTGTTGGAACAAGCCCTGTTGTGTGGGTGCAGTTCTCTGGCGCAGGAACTTACACCGCTGGAACTGGACTGACCCTCATTGGAAATCAATTCAGCCTTACCTCTCCTGTTACAGCCGCTTTAGGTGGCACAGGACAAACATCGTATGCAACAGGAGATATGTTGTATGCAAGCGCCTCTACGACGCTGTCCAAGTTGACATTGGGTACTGCTGGATATTTTTTGACTGCTGGAGCATCAGCGCCACAGTATGTCGATCCATCAACGCTGACAATTGGCATTGCAACAAATACAACCGTTACCGCAAATTCCACCAATGCAACCAACTACTTGACATTTGTGTCTACAACAAGTGGAAATTTGCCTCAATTGGTAAACTCATCAATAACTTGCAATCCGTCCACTGGCAAATTGACTGGCGGTATTTCTGGAGGAACTTTCTAAATGGCTCAAACAAATTACACCCCTATTCAGTTGTACTACAGCACAACTGCGGCGGCTGTTCCAACTTCAGGAAACCTGTTAGACGGCGAGTTGGCAATCAACATCACTGATGGCAAGCTGTATTACAAAAACAATTCAGGCGTTGTGACGTTGTTTGGTTCTTCTAGCGACCTCACAACCATCAATTTTGGTACAACTGGACTGACACCATCAACTGCAACTGGTGGTGCTGTAACGGTTTCTGGTACGTTGATCACCTCAAACGGTGGTACTGGCTTGACATCATTCACTGCTGGTGACCTACCCTACTATGCGACTGGCACAGCACTGAGCAAATTGGGAATTGGCACAGCAGGTCAAATCTTGACATCAAGCGGCACAGCCCCTCAGTGGTCAACCCTAACTGGCGTGGCAGTCACAACCTTCTCTGCTGGCACAACAGGCTTTACGCCATCGGTAGCAACGTCTGGCGCAATTACTTTGTCGGGTACGCTGACAACTACCAATGGCGGCACAGGCGCAACCAGCTTGGCTGGCGCAAATATTCCTGTAACCAACGTAGCAAACACATTCACTGGACTTCAAACATTTGCTGGCACTACATCAAACGCAGATGTAAAGACTTCCAATATTTTGGAGACTGCAACTGTCTCCGCAACTGCGGCAACAGGCACAATCAACTACGATGTCACCACGCAGTCAGTCTTGTACTACACGACCAATGCAAGTGGTAACTTCACCGTCAACTTCAGAGGCTCAAGCGGCACAACACTGAACACCATCATGGCTACAGGCGAATCATTGTCTGTCACCTTCTTGGTAACCAATGGCTCGACTGCTTACTACAACTCCGCTGTGCAAGTGGATGGTTCTTCTGTAACTCCAAAGTGGCAGGGCGGTTCTGCACCAACCTCTGGTAATGCAAGTTCAATTGATAGCTACACCTATGTAATTATCAAAGTTGGAAGTGCATCGTTTACAGTTTTGGCTTCGGTAACGAAATTTGCATGATGATTCAAACTTGCCGCAAATGCCTTGTTGAAAAGCCCGTTGAGGACTATCAGTTCCATCGGGTTAGTGGCAAGTATTACCAAACGTGCAGGCGTTGCAGGCAGTTGAAAAGTTACGAGTGGAACAAAAGCAATCGTGATAAAAAGAACGAGTCAGACAGAAAATGGCGCAAAGCCAATCCAGAAAAATTGTGGGCAAATCGCAATCCAGAAGAACATAGAATTAAAGCGGCAAAAGCTAGCAAAGAGTGGGCGGAAAGAAACCCAAACTATCAACATGAGCATTATTTAAAAAACAAAACAAAGTATGTAGCCGCAAGAGCAAGACGCAGGGCGGCACAAGCAAATGCAACGCCAAGTTGGTTAACAGCAATTGATAAGGCTCAGATTCAAGAAATGTACGATGTATCGGTGGCTAGAGAAATGCAAATAGGTATAAAGCATCATGTAGACCACATAATTCCTATTATGGGAAAAAATGTGTCTGGGATGCACGTTCCTTGGAATTTGCAAGTAATCACAGCAACTGAAAACCTCAGTAAAGGTTGGAGAATTTAATGCCACGTTTATCCAAAATTGGTGCTGCCGCACTAGCC
>Ga0222712_10001343_pt1 | contig 30605 bp, 21 predicted proteins | sample C33_657DmetaG_FD_165043 | JGI IMG/M metagenome (GOLD analysis project Ga0222712, IMG submission 165043) | Estuarine water microbial communities from San Francisco Bay, California, United States - C33_657D | ecosystem: Environmental > Aquatic > Marine > Unclassified | place: USA: California...
ACAATACTGGAATATGTTCATTTCTTGCTATAGCAATGCCTTCTTCAAAAACCTCACACAACTGGGCATAATCCCAACCCTTGACCTTGTATATCAGCATCCCATTGGTACCCCTGGATTTTTCAAAACCAGAAAGTGCATCAGAGATGGAAGCTTTAACCGTTTGAAATTCTTTCGGCACAGAGATGCCATAGCCATCATCCCAGACAAAAACGGCCAATGGAACCTGGGATACTGCAGCAGCATTCATTGTTTCCCAGAAATGCCCTTCGCTGGTGGATGCATCTCCTATGGTGCAGAAACAAACTTCATTGCCCTGGTTGGAAAAACTTGTTCTGTTCTCCAGAACAGGGGCATGTCTGTATATTTTTGAGGCATAGGCCAAACCTAGTGCCCTTGGCAAATGACCCGCGGTTGGCGCCATGCCAGAAGAAAGGTTTTTGGTCTTTGTAAAATCGATAAAATTGTCATGCTCATCGATGAAAGGCGTGCAAAAATGACAATTCATTTGGCGACCCGCACTGTGGGGATCATGTTCAGGATTAGGATCTGCGTAGAGCTGAGAAAAAAACTGACCAAGCGTAGCCGCCCCTGTTGCCAGTGCAAAGGTCTGGTCTCTGTAATATCCAGCATAAAAATCGCCAGGCTTGAAAAACTTTGCCATGGCCACCTGTGGCACTTCTTTTCCATCCCCAAAAATCCCAAACTTGGCCTTGCCTGTAAGCACTTCTTTTCTACCAAGCAGGCTGGCCTGTCGGCTTTGGAATGCAATGGTATAATCACTGATGACAGTCTGCCTGAACGCCTCAAAGGAGAGTTCATCAGCCAGCTGCTGTTCTGTGATTCCTGTCTCGTGCATGCGACAAAACTAACCAATTTTGTTAATAAAAAATCAAAGCCGGGCCTATGGGGACAAACCACAATTATCTGGGCAAAACCTACTCAATTGGGAAATAAAAAAGCGGCAAGTCAATGACCTGCCGCTCTTGATATTGTGTAAAATTCACCTACTTCTTTACTGCCTTGTCAAAGTCTGCAGCAGGAACCACCTCACCGGCAATTTTAAGTTCGAATGGTGCGTCAACACCTTTGATCTTGACAAAAACCGTTTTCTCAAAAGGGCCAGGTGCGGAAGCATTGAAGCCAGCCTTTATTTTGTCTGACTTTGAAGCCATCACAGGCTGCTGGGGCCAGGTTGGGGTTGTGCATCCACATGAAGCAGAGGCTGTTTCAATGATAACTGGAGCAGTGGCAATATTGCTGAACTCAAAATCGTGGGTAACAGGAACACCCTGCTTGATCTTGCCAAAATTATAGCGGATCTCTTTGAATTTAACCAGGTCTTCTGCTTTCTTGGCTGCATTTTGTGCAACGGCAAAAAATCCTGTTGCCAAAACCATGAGCGTGAGCATTAATTTTTTCATTGTTTCTTGTTTTATCTGTTGTGTAAAATTAGCGTTTTTTCTTGGTTCCTAAAATTTCGAAGTCTTGAGAAATGCAATGCTTTTGTTAAATGGGGCAGGCTGTTCGGGTACCTTCCAGACAGTGCCTTTGATGCTTACCATAGCCGTCATCCCCTCAGCATACATCAACGTAATGGTCTTTTCAAAATATCCGGCTGCAGCTGCATTATACCCAACTTTGATGATGGATGTACCGCCCGGGGCAATGGGTTCCCTGCTCCACTCAGGTGTAGTACAACCACAGGAAGCCTGAACGTTGTCTATCACCAATGGTGCACTATCAAGATTGACTATTTGAAAATCGTGAAATACAGGTTTCCCCTGCATGATTTTCCCGAAATCAAATGAGGTTTCTTTTACGGCAATCTTATCCTTTTTCTTGGCTGCATCGATGTTTTGTGCCGATAACATCGCGGGCAAAGAAAGAAACACAAGAAAGATCAGTATTGAAAACTGTTTAACCATGGTATCACTATAACGCAAATCGAATTTACGTATTGTTCTCCTTGAAACCAATTTTCCTAATTTTACAGTATGTTAAAACCATCCAGCAGGGGCGAACAGATGCCCGCCTCACCCATTCGGAAGCTTGTACCATTTGCAGAAGAGGCAAAGAAAAGAGGCGTAAAAGTGCATCACCTCAATATTGGTCAGCCTGATATCGAAACGCCAGCTTCTGTATTGGACGCTGTCAGGCATGCAGATATCAAGGTATTGGCCTACAGCCATAGCGCAGGCAATGAATCCTATCGTAAAAAGCTGGTTGAATACTACGAAAAAGTAGGTATTAAACTGGATGCCGGCGAAATCATCATCACAACCGGAGGCAGCGAAGCCATTGTTTTTGGCATGATGGCCTGCCTGGATGAAGGGGACGAAATCATCATTCCCGAACCTTTCTACGCCAACTACAATGGATTTGCTGTGATGGCAGGTGTCAAAATTGTACCCATCACCTCTCACATAGAAAACGGATTTGCCCTCCCCCCCATCGCTGAATTTGAAAACCGCATCACGCCCAAAACCAAAGCAATTCTGATCTGCAACCCCAACAATCCAACCGGCTACCTCTACAGCAAGGAGGAGATGGAACAACTGGAAGACATTTGCCTGAGGCATCAACTCTTCCTTTTCTCCGATGAGGCATACAGGGAATTTTGTTATGAAGGAACCTATACCAGTGCGATGCAATTGGATAAAATACAAGAGCAGGTCATTCTCATGGACACCATTTCTAAAAGATACTCAGCCTGCGGTGCCAGAATAGGTGCTTTCATTTCCAAAAACAAGGAAGTATACCAGGCCGCCATGAAGTTTGCCCAGGCAAGGCTGAGCCCTCCAGGACTGGCACAGATTTTGGGAGAAGCTGCAGTGGATCTTCCAGATGCTTATTTCAACGAGCCTAAGGCTGCCTATTTATCCCGCAGAAATTTATTGGTCAAAAGACTGAATGCCATGCCAGGTGTTTTCTGCCCCACTCCAGGTGGCGCGTTCTATGTTATTGCCAGATTGCCCATTGACGACGGCGATCGTTTCTGCCAATGGCTGCTTGAATCATTTTCCTACAACAACCAGACTGTCATGCTGGCTCCCGCAAGTGGCTTCTACGAAACAAAAGGGTTGGGGAAGAATGAAGTAAGGCTTGCCTATGTCATCAACAATGAAGACATTGACCAGGCAATGGATTGTCTTAAAGAGGCCCTGAAAGCTTATCCAGGCAGAACAAACTGATCAGAACCGGTTGATCAGAAAAACACCTCCAATCACCATGGCCGAGCCGTACAAAGTATACCCATGAATGGTTTCACCGAGTATGACCACAGATAGTATCATCGCAAATATCGGTATCAGGTTGTTGAAGGCGGAGGTCTTGACGGGACCGATTGTTTGAATCCCCTCATAATACCAGACAAAACCCAGGACTGAACCACAAATGCCCAGGTAAGCAAGGGCCAGCCAAACCGACCAATCCACCTTGGTAGGATAGGTCTCAAATGGGACAAAGAAAAGAATCATCAGAAATCCCAATAAAATGGCCCAGGTGGACGCCTGCAAAGGAGTGGTTGTCTTGAGTGCATCCTTGGCAAAATAAGTGTAAAAGGCCCAGGAGATAGGGCATCCCAGCATGAAGGCATCACCCCAGGTAAAAGTGGAGAACAGTGAAAAAATATCGCCTCTTGCAATAACAATCGCTGTTCCGGCCAAAGAAAGAAGTACGCCTATCATGCGTATTCCTTTGATCCGCTCTTTACCGAAAAGGGATGAAATCAACATGACCAGAACAGGATTCAACGCAACGATAAGCGAACCATGGCTCGCTGGAACCCGCTTCATTCCATTGAAAAAGAAAAAACTGTAGGCAAAAATTCCAGTGCTGCCCAGGACCAGCAACTGAAGAAACTGTTTTTTGTTGATGCGCAAGGAGGACTTGTCTTTCATCAACATCAATGGGATCATGAAGACAAGTGCAAACAAATAACGGAAGGATGCCCCCGTAAAAGGCTCAAATACCTGCGATGCCATTCTGGTGGCAATGAAAGTGCCTCCCCACATGATCGCTACAAGAATCAGCTTGACATAAATCACTGCGCGAAGGTAGGGCTTTTAAAGAGGCATTAACAATCAATCATGGCTTTCACTACCCTATTTGAGGGGTCTGAAAGCTGGGAAAAATTTCTCAACACATCATCAAACAAAAGCCGATGGGTAATCATGGGCAACGGATCGATTTTACCGGAGGCAATGGCAGCCATGACCTGATTAAAGTCGGCATTGGTTGCATTGCGGCTGCTCATCAGCGTTGCCTCACGCTTGTGAAATTCAGGATGACTGAAAGAAATCTCACCAAGCTGTAAACCCACTAGAATATATTTACCCCCATGAGCCATGTAGGCAAATGCATTGTTGATGGCCCTTTGGTTTCCAGTTGCATCAATGACAACACTGGGCATGTCTCCTGATGTAAACTCTTTCAACATTTCCATCGCATCCTGTTGCGATGGATTGATGGTGGATGATACATTAAAATGATCGCGGCAGAACTGAAGCCTTTCATCGTTGGTATCCATCAACATCACTTCAGCGCCTGCCAATTGGGCAAACAACACCAGTCCAATTCCAATTGGACCAGCACCAACAATCAATATTTTTTCTCCGGCTGCAACCTGGGCACGAGACACTGCATGGGCCCCAATGGCCAAGGGCTCAACCAAAGCAAGCTGATCCAAACTCAGGCCTCCACTTTTTACAAGCGCATAGGAAGGAACAGAAACATAGGCCGCCATGCCCCCATCTATGTGTACACCAAATACCTTGATGGCTGTGCAGCAATTGGGTTTACCATTTCTGCAGGCAATGCAGTTGCCACAATTGAAATAGGGAACAATGGTCAGGGCCTCTCCTTTTACAAAACCTGCAGCATCTCCTTCAACAAATTCAGCTGCCAGCTCATGTCCCAGCACCCTTGGGTAACTGAAAAAAGGCTGATTTCCTGCAAAAGCATGGAGATCTGTTCCGCAAACACCAATTCGCTTTATCTGAATAATGGAAAATCCAGGCGCTGGTATAGGCATTTCTTTTTCAATCAACTCAAAACTCCCTGGCGTTTGGCATACAATGACCTTCATGGTTATAATTGAGCGACCAAATTAATGAAAACTATTGCATTTATCAGCCGATGCATTAAATTGTAAGGAACATAATGCATGCTTGATGAAAAATATTTTGCTGGCCATCATTGCTATTCAACTATTCACCTCAGCAACCAGCCAGGTAAAAAGAATGCCTGCCTATCCTTTGGTAACACATGACCCCTATTTTAGTGTATGGTCTGCAACTGATGCCCTGAATACCTCTACTACAGTACATTGGACAGGCAAACAGCATTCAATCATTGGCATCATCAGTGTGGATGAAAAACCCTACAAATTTTTAGGGGAATTACCTGGAGACAGTGCACATTCACTCTTGAATGCAACACAACTTTCTGTCGATGTTACTGCAACGCAAACCCATTACCAGTTCAGTTGTGGCCCTGTGTTACTTGAGCTGAATTTTCTTTCTCCCTTGATTGCCACAGACCTTGACCTGGTTTCAAGGCCATTGACCTATGTAGACATCACGGTTCAAACTATGGATGGCAAGTCTCATCTGTCTGAGATAGAATTCAGTGTATCAGGAGATCTTAGCAAAAATGAAAAAACACAACGCGTTAAAATAGAAGCTGGGCAAAAAGAAAATATACAGTTCCTGAAAGCAGGTGTAGTGGATCAAAAAATATTGGGCAGGCAGGGAGATGATGTGAGAATTGACTGGGGGCAACTGTACCTTGGCACAGGTAGCCCTTCTGTCAACTTGAACAAAATCGGAATTGACGAATTGCGTCTTTTTGCAGAAAAAGGCGAGCTTGTTGCACATTGGAAGACTGAGCCAACCCATTTGTCGGCCTTTTCAAGAAAAACCATTGTACCCGGAAAGGCAGTAAAATCAACCATCATGCTGGCATATGATGACATAAAATCAATCCAGTATTTTGGGAAAGACCTTGATCCCTGGTGGAAAAAAATTCATGGCAACATGGAAAACCTGCTGAAAAAAGCGGCTGCAGAACATGATGTTATACTGGCAAAATGCAATGCATTCGACAAGAAAATGTTTGCTGATGCAACGACTGCAGGAGGCAAAGAATATGCTGAGCTCTGTGTAGCCGCATACCGTCAGTCACTGGCTGCACACAAACTGGTAAGGGGTGAAAACAATGAACTCCTTTTTCCACAGAAAGAAAATTTCAGCAATGGATCCATCTGGACAGTTGATGTAACCTATCCTTCTGCACCGTTGACCCTGATCTATAATCCAGCTTTGTTAAAAGGGATGGTGGAACCCTTGATGCAATACAGTGAATCCGGAAAATGGACCAAACCATTTCCCGCACATGACCTGGGAACTTATCCCCTGGCCAATGGACAAACTTATCCTACAGACATGCCGGTTGAGGAAGCAGGCAACATGATCTTGCTGGCAGCTGCCATTTGCAAAGCAGAAAAGAAATATGACTTTGCCCAGAAGCATTGGAACATAATGACCCAATGGGTTGGCTTCCTGGTAAAGGATGGCCTTGACCCTGCGAACCAGCTCTGCACGGATGATTTTGCTGGCAGGCTGGCCAGGAATGTGAACCTTTCCATGAAAGCCATTACTGGCATTGGCGCCTATGCACAAATGGCAAGGAACCTGGGCAAAAAAAAGGAGGCAGAAGAATTTGATGCCATTGCCAAACAATATGCCATCAAGTGGATGGAGATGGCAGACGAAGGAGATCACTATGCACTGACATTCGACAAAAATGGAACCTGGAGCCAGAAATACAATCTTGTATGGGACAAACTGCTTTCACTTCATCTTTTCCCTTCATCAGTGTATGAGAAAGAGGTCAACTATTACATCAAAAAACAAAATGAATACGGCCTTCCGCTGGACAGCAGGCGCTCCTATACCAAAAGCGATTGGGTGATGTGGAGCGCCACACTGGCCAATAAAAAAGAAAATTTCAGGACACTCATGTTGCCCATCCACAAGTACATCACCCAAACTCCAAGCAGGGTTCCCATTTGCGATTGGCACGAAACCACCAATGGCAAAAAAATCAACATGCAGGCAAGAAGTGTGGTAGGCGGATATTTCATCAAACTTTTAGAATATTACTGGACAAAAAAATAAGCACATGCAAGCATCCATCAACCCCGAATTCAGCACAAAACGACTGATCTCACTGGATTTCATGAGAGGGCTCATCATGTTCTTACTGGCATTGGAAGCTGCAGGGCTTTATGATGTGCTGCAAGATGTAACTGAAGACCATTGGCTTTCTGGGTTGATCATCCAGTTTCACCATCATCCATGGAATGGGCTTCGGTTTTGGGACTTGATACAACCCGGATTCATGTTCATCGCCGGAACTGCCATGGCTTATTCCATTGAAGGAATGAAATCAAAAGAGATGGACTATCGGCAGCGGACAAGTAAAATACTGAAACGATGCGGATGGTTGTTTTTTTGGGGAGTATTGATTTATGCAGTAAGAAAAGATGGACTCTCGTTTGAATTGTGGAATGTACTTACACAGCTTTCTTTCACCATCGCAGTAGCGTATTTTATTTTTGAATGGAAATTCAAGTCCCAGGTTATGTTCAGCATTGGCTTGCTCTTGCTTACAGAAATACTCTATCGGTTCATGGATGTTCCGGGATACAACCAAACATATGTGAATCATTACAATTTTGGGAACTACATGGACATGTTGCTCATGGGAAAGACCAGCCGCGGAGGATGGGCGGCCATCAATTGTATCCCAACTGCAGTACACACTATTGCAGGGGCACTTGTAGGGAAATACCTGATGAGCAAGCAAACAGAAAAAACAAAACAACTGTTGATCTGGGGATTCGCATGCCTTCTGATCGGCTATGGCCTTGACCTGGCGGGTATTACGCCCATCATCAAGCGCATTGCCACTTCCTCTTTCACCATTGTTTCGCTGGGCTGGTGTTTATTGGGACTGGCTGCCTGCTATTATTTTGTTGATGTAAAGGGAAACAAAAAAGGATTGACTTTTTTCAATGTGCTGGGCATGAATTCCATTTTCATCTACCTTTTCTTTGAAATCGTTGGAGGCAAATGGTTCAACAGTTACATATCAACCATTACAGATGGATTGCTCCACCGCTTCATCGCAGAAAACGGCATCAGGATCATCAGCAGTATGACCATTTTTTTTATTGAATGGAAGCTCTGTGAATTTCTTTATAAGAAGAAAATATTTTTCAGGCTTTGATGGTTAATTCAATTTGGTCAGGATGTTTTCTATCCTTGTTGAAAGTTCCTTCCTTTCCTTGTCTTTTTCAATAACAAAACTGTTGTCATTCATTTTGCCTAACACTGCTTCCATTTCAGTTTCATTGGCATAAACCATTTTTCTGAATGGATTGGTCATGTCTTTTTCGCGCGACTGCACAATTCCCTGAAAAACTTTTTCATTCGTGATGAGGTACTCTTTGAACAAGGTGGACAGTTTTGTTCCACTAAGATTATCCAAAGTTATACCCTCAATTTCCAACAATGTAGCAACTGCATGTTGAAAATGGTGCTCAGGACTTGATTCGGCAAGCCCTTTATAAGCAAGATGAACGGCGTCCCAACTGTTCAATTTGCTTGACTTTATCTCCTCCAACAAAACATCAAGTGATGATGAAGGAACAAGCTGTCCGCCAATGTTGATCCATTCTTCCCTTGATGGCACTATTGACATGGAAGGCAAGTTGAGTGAACTGGTAAATATATCTTCTGTACTGAACGTTGTTACCACTTGACCTACAGCATAATAGCGCACCATTTCCTTGAAAGATGCATATGCCTTTCTGGCTTTCAGTATTACAACCTTCCTTTTGCTATTTTCAAAACCCTCAGCAAGTATTTCAAGTTCATCCAAAACCTTATCATCACTATTGAACAATTCCCTACCCTTTACTTTACACATTTCATCAGTGGGAATTGCTGTTTCCACATGCCTATAGTAGGCCTTGCCTGCAAAAAGCGAGAGCAGGTCCAATGCATTGAAAATTTCATTGACACTGTCTGGAGCAAGACTTCTGTACTCAAGTGCAAGTTCTTTGGTTGCCCTTGCATCACGGTCCTTGTATTTCCACTCATTTCTCTGCAAAGCATAATGATTGTATTGGAACCAATAAGCCGGGATAATCCTGAGTTCATTGGCTGTGGGATCATTGATGACAAGGGAAAATGGCACGGGAATATTCAATTCAAAAGGGAAATCACCTTTGGCCAGCAGCGTGAAAGAAGCAAACCGAGAGTTATGCTTGAGGCTCACACAGAGTCCAGGCCAAAATCCCCGGCCCGCAATCAATTCGCCATCAGCGCCCCTCGAATTGTGGTTTGATCCGATGGTGGCACCTGCTGCTACATTTGACTGGCCCATCAGCAAGGAAGCACACAAAAAAGAATTATTATGGTGCTGCTCGTGGAATGGATATATCAATGAATTCAACACCTCACAACAGGAGATGGTCGCATTGTTACCCAGGTATGAGTTGATCAGGCGTGCACCATATTTTAATTGTGAGTGCGATGCCATAAAAAACCTTACTGCCTTTACTCCATAGAAGATTCTACAACCAACACCGATGATCCCATTGACCAGTTCACAACCTTCGCCAATTTGGGTAGAGGCTTCAGCAGAACTGTTCACCGTGACGTTCTTAATTTTATTGGCGCCTTTTATATAGGCATCTGTCCCAATTTGCACATCCTTGATCATCTTGCAATTCTTGATTACGGTTCGATCTCCAATCAATCCATAATGTCCTCTTGCAGCATCAAATTTCTGTTCAGTAAAGGAATAAAAAGCATTCATCAATGCATTGTCATCCCTGTATTTTGACCAGAGATAAGCGTCTGCAGTAAGCATTCCATCGAATGGAAGGATTTTCCTTCCTCCGTTTTCATTGCATACCTCCAGCCATATCCGCTGGTTTTCAGTTTCCTCTTCTTTGATGATGCCATTGCCAAATTTGGCTGTGCTGGAAGTGGCCAGTTCATTAACGTTAGCGATGATTACTTCATTTCCTACCACAAAATGAGAAAAATAGTTGACATTGTGGATGCTCACATTGTCTCCAAAATCACAACTGATGATGGTTGAATTGAAGAGGCCAACAGGCAACCTGAGCCCATGGAATTCCAAAGAGAATGGCTCCAATTTGCCAATCCTGATCAAACCAAAAAAGCTACAACCCTTTACCAGGTGAGGATCAAACTGCCCTGACACCAACACATTGTTCCAATTATCAGAAGAGTTGTTGTTTCTTACAAGAATCTCCAGCTCGGATGCCTTTAGGCTTCTGTACTGTATTCCGCTTTTATTGTACCGATTCCTGAGGTGGTACTCGTTTTGCCCCTCTTGCAAATGATTGGCAGGTATAAAATTGTATCCAATGGATTCAATCGGACTTTTAATGATGTTGTTCATATTTGCTATTTGGGATGCTATTCGACGGTTACACTTTTTGCAAGATTTCTTGGACGATCAACATCGAGCCCACGCGCAACGCCGATATAATAGGACAAAAGCTGAAGAGGTATCACATTGATGATTGGGGCAATCAGTTCATCTGCTTCAGGAACAAAAATCAAATCTCCTGTAAGTGAATCGATAGACTGATCACCTTCAGTTACCACCGCAATCAATTTTCCTTTCCTTGCATTGATCTCTTGCATGTTGCTGATGACTTTTTCATGGTAGGCATCTTTTGTTGCAACGAAAAGTACTGGCAAATCTTCGTCAACCAGGGCAATGGGACCATGTTTCATTTCTGCGGCCGGGTAACCCTCTGCATGGATATAAGAAATCTCCTTGAGCTTTAGCGCCCCCTCAAGTGCTACAGGGAAATTATACCCTCTTCCCAAGTACAGAAAACTGCTTGCTGTTGCATGCTTCTCTGCAATCATCTGAATGGCATCGGTATTGGAGAGTACTGATTCTACTTTCCCAGGGACGGCATTCAACTCCTGCATAAGATGCAAAAAGCGATCATTGCTGATGGTCTGTTTTGCTTTTGCAACTTTCAATGCAATCATTGTCAGCACAACCAATTGTGCAGTAAATGCTTTGGTGCTTGCAACACCGATCTCAGGACCCGCATGGGTATATGCGCCTGCGTGTGAAATACGGGCTATGGAGGAACCTACCACATTGAGTATTCCAAAAATGATAGCTCCCTGTTGTTTTGCCTTTTCAATAGCAACAAGTGTATCAGCCGTTTCACCACTCTGCGAAATGGCAAACAGTACATCCCCTTTTTCAATGATGGGATTTCTGTAACGGAATTCCGAAGCATATTCAACTTCTACCGGTATACGGCAAAGCTCTTCGATGATGTATTCTGCAACCAGGCCTGCATGCCAGCTGGTACCACAGGCCACAACAATGATTCTTTTGGCATTCTTCAATGCCTCTATGTGCTCCTGGACTCCAGCCATGATAATTTCGCCATTTAACACATCAAGCCTGCCACGAAGACAATCAAAAATTGTTTTGGGCTGCTCATGAATTTCTTTCAACATGAAATGCTCATAGCCCCCTTTTTCAATGGCCGCCAATTCCAGGTCAAGTTGTTGAACAAAAGGGGTAATGATCTCATTGCCAAGGTTCTTGAGCACCAATTCAGTACCTTTGATGATGGCTAATTCATAATCATTGATGTAGACAACCTCTTTGGTATATTCAATGATGGGAGAGGCGTCAGATGCCAGAAAATGTTCATTCTCACCAATACCAATCACAAGAGGACTTCCTTTACGCGCGGCAATCAGTGTATCGGGGTTTTCAGCATCCAGCAACACAATAACATATGCTCCTACCACCCTTTTCAATGCTATGCGGACAGCCTCTTCCAATGAACATTGGTTATTGGACAATATATCATCGATAAAATTCAGCAATACTTCCGTATCAGTATCACTATTGAACTGATATCCCTTGTTCAACAATTCTTGCTTCAGGGATGCATAGTTTTCAATAATGCCATTGTGAATCATTGAAATCCGGCCACTGGCGGAAAGGTGTGGGTGAGCATTTCGATCACTTGGTTCACCATGTGTGGCCCAACGCGTATGGCCAATTCCTATGGTTGAAGTCAGATGTGTGCCTGAAAGTGACTCTTCCAAACGGGCGACTTTACCCTGCTTTTTGAACACGTCAATTTTGTCTGAGATGAGTGCTACACCAGCGCTGTCATATCCACGGTATTCAAGGCGTTTGAGCCCTTTGAGTACAATTGGGTATGCCTCTCGGTGTCCTGTATAGGCAACGATTCCACACATTGTTAGGTTTTTTGGTTGATGCGCAAAACTAACAACTTCATGCCAAGTATTTCAAGAATTTAAGTCATGAGTTTGTAAGCAAATGAGAAAATGTACAATACAATGTTAATGAGGAGCAAACACATGCATAAAAAAATCAATATATTCTCAATAATGGAGTTTTGCAATCCTTCCATTTCCACCTGCAAGAATAGCAAATTTTCCGTCTAGAGATTTGACAGCAACATGAAACCCAAGGTTGCTGATGTTTTTCCAGTTTAGCCCGCCATCAATAGATAGATCAACACCAGAAGTTCCACATGACAATACCCTGGATGGAGATAAATAAACAGCAGCACTTTTGTAACCTAAAGGGGGTGTAACAGGATCAGTGAATTTGATTGTGGGATACAATGAAAAAAGCAGGATTGCACTGTCACTTCTTTTGTCATTGGCAAAATCGCCCCCAATGATGATGCCTTGCTGTTGATTGGGGTGCAGCACCAGTCCATTGGCCCCGGTTGAATTTTTTCCGGATTGCATTGGCAGTTTGATGGCGTTGCCATTGAAAAATATCCGAGACTGCATACCACCTGAAACAAACAAGTTTTTACTATTCCGCTTGGCACCTATGATTTTTATGTTGGTGCCACTGGAGGCAAAAAATGCTTCGCCATCCATCATGGTATCAGGGGTTTCCTTGGGTATCCAGATATTTCCTTTATCGCTGGTCACTGCCATAAAAGTCTTTCCATTGATGGGATCTCCGATGACAACACCATTGTTGCCTGAAAAATCCATCGCATCCAGGAACATGCCTGGCCTGACATCTTCGAATACTTTTCTCCAGGTTTTACCTCCATCAGTAGTCTTTAAGATAATGGCTGGAGTATCAACCGCCATGATGATGGCAGTAGAACTATCAAAAGCCTCAATGTCACGAAAATCACGCCTGGTATAGCCTTCAACGGTCATCCAGCGAAAGGTTGCGCCACCATCAACAGACTTGGCCACCTTCCCATTACTGCCACTTGCCCAAACAACCGACGCAGTTGGCATTGAAAGCCCTCTGAGTGAAACCTTTTGACCCTGCTCGACAACATCAACGGTTTGGGCACAAAGACTGCTGAAAGAAAAGCATAAAAGGCTAATGATCAATAAACGCTTCATTGATTAATGTTTTTCTCTATTCCTGAATTAGTGACCAACAAACAGGCAGCCCAAAAATGTATTTTTTTGACAGCCCTGAGATGATGACATAAAATTACATGATTATCTTGAACAGCTGACCCAACATGCATTTAACGCAGCATTTCTTGACCTAATGGATATAATTAAGTGATGAAAGAAATGAATCTGTTTTGGCAATTGTTTCAGATAAAAATGGTTCTTTGTTGAAAAAACCATGTGGCTGGTTGTCAAATAAAAACAATTCGCACCTACCACCAACTTCCTCAACTTTTCGCTTGAAATTTTGGGCAGTTCCCACTGGTATGAGCTTATCATTGGTTCCAAGAAAAAAAATAGTTGGAGGAAATCCTTTGTTGATATTATGGATGGGTGAAAATGTAACATACGCATCTCCAATCCTTTCATAACCATACCCATCCTTGCCATTATCAATTACCGGATTGAAAAGCACCAAAGCATTGGGCTTGGGACTGATGGCAAGATCATCACTTGATTCATTGAGGGACTCATTGGTGAAACATGCTGCAGCCAAATGACCGCCGGCAGAACCACCTGATACAACAATTCTGGTGGCTTCAACACCCAATTCCTTTGCATGTTGACGCAGATACCGAATGGCTGATTTTGCATCTTTTACACTTTCAAAAGGAGTTGTATTGTGCCTGTTCTTTACCCGATAATCAACCAATACAGTAATCATGTTTTTGGCAGCAAAATACTTTGCATGGGGCTCAAACTGTGCAATTGAGCCGCCTGTCCAGCCACCGCCAAAAAAGAAGACAATGGTTGGATGATGATTCCCTTTTTTGTACCCGGAAGGATAGAATATCTTCAGGCCCAGCTGCACGGAATCCACTTGCTTGTAGGTTAATTCCAGAGGGCTTGTAGCGGGTTGACAAAAAACTGCATTTGAACAGCAGGCCAACATACAGGTTAAAAAAAATGCGTTTCTCAAATTAATCATGATACAAATGTATTCATGTTAACAATTAAAAGACAATTGAATTTAAAAGAATTAGCCTTCGTTGTAATATACCTGTTTCATGGCCGCCCATCCTGATTCGCCTTGCAAAGGAATCTGCATGGGATTACAGATTTCAAGCCAATACTGGTTGCGGGGTTCTTTTTCCAAGGCTGCCATATCGGCCACAAAATCTGTCCCATCATATTCGTAATAGCCAAACTCGAACCAGTCATTTCCAATTTGATGAAGAAAGATGCTAAAATTTTTCATGTGATATTTGGCCAACAAATCCCTCACGCCAGCATTGGAATCAGCATGCAAAGCAAGGTATTGATCCAAACACTCTGGCCGAAGTTTGATGACCATCCCTATTCTTCTTGGGTTTCTTTCTTTATTTTGATGACCAAATGTTTCCATCACTAAATAATTTTCAGTTATTGCTTTTATTAGACCGACATGTGAAAAACAAACATTACCCTTTCATCAACTGAGGTAAACCCGCATTGCATTTCCACCCATGATAGCAGTCTGCTCCGAGGCTGTTAGTGGTGATATGAATGATGTTACGGCATCAACCCATTTTTCATAGCTGCTTTGCAGGGTACAAACGGGCCAATCCGATCCAAACATCAACCTATAAGGGCCGAAGGCTTCCAGCACAACATCAAAGTATGGCTTTAGCATTTGTTCGTCCCATGCACCATCCCTTACCTCGGTTACCATACCCGACAATTTGCAACAAATATGTTCCCGATTTGCGAGCTGCCTGATGTTTGCCGCCCAGACATGGTCAAACTGATTTCTTTTGATTACTGGTTTTGCAATATGGTCAACCACCATGGATAACCCCGGATGCATATCTGCAAATTGAATGGTCTGTGGAAGGTGTTTTTCAAAAATCAGTAAATCATAACATAACGGGTATCGTCCCAATGCCCTTATACCCGCATTAAAATCCTGTCGAAGCATGAAATTATCATCTGGTTCATCATGCAATACATGGCGGAAACCAACAATTTTTTCTTGAATGGCATATTTGTCCAAATAACCCTCCACGGAACCATCACAAAGAGGAATCCAGCCAACAACACCTTTGATGATTGAATGATTTTCCGCCAGTTCAAGCAAAAAATCTGTTTCTTTCATCATTTGTCTGGCCTGGACAGCGATGGTGCCTTCAATCTTACAATCATCAAGCAAAGGCAGAAGATGTTCCGGAAGAAAATTCCGTTTTAAGCTATTGTGCTCTTCCGACATCCAAACATAATCGGTTGTATTGTGCTGCCAGAAATGCTGATGGCTATCAATTCTCATGTTTAATAATTCCAATTTTGATTTGAGACAGGTACCAGTATATCCAATACAGTCTTCAATAAAATATCATCAATTGGCATTGAACTCCATTCAACATTTCGCCTTACCGCTTCTGGATTTGAGCTGCTGAACATGGTTGTTATGAGTTCAGGATGCTGAGTTGAAAATTGGATGGCGAGTTTTTCAATCTCTGTCCCCTGCTCCAAACAATATGATGCAGCTTTAAAAAATATTCTTCGCTGTTCAGGATTTGCGGGATGCCATTCTGGTGCGCCACGGGAACTGAGTAATCCTGCAGCAAATGGCGAAGCATTGATGAGCCCGATTCCTTTGGATTTGGCGAGTTCCAACAAGGGAAGAAATCGTGTATCATTCAAGCAGTAGAGATTATGTGAGAGTCCGACATCAATCAGTCCCTCCTGAATAACCCTTTCCCAGAGGTCCACAGGGTACATGCCAATGCCAACAGCACCAATACGTCCTTCTTGCTTAAGGTCAAACAATATTTTCATGCCCTCATTTAGCGCCCAGTCAGTATTGATCCGGTTATTGTATTCGATATCATGCAGGTGAACGATGTCGAAGTAATCAACACCAATCCGTTTGGCACTTTCATCCAAAGACCTTCTGATTCCTTCACTGCTGTAGTCAAAACTATCTACGCCATAACCATCTGGTGCTGTATTCTTTCCAACTTTAGTTGATAAATAATAACTTGACCTTGGAATCCCTTTCAACGCTTTACCCAAAACCGTTTCTGCCTTTGTACCTCCATATGCAGGAGCAACATCGATATAATTGATGCCAAGTTCAAGAGCAACATGTACTGCTTCTATGGCCTTGCCCTCATCAATCTCATGAAAAACACCTCCGAGTGATGAGGCTCCGAAACTAAGGGCAGATATTTCATACCCGGTTTTTCCCAATTGATTGTACCTCATACCGCAATTTGTACTTTCATTACATTTTCTTTTGCCAAAGCTTTCTGCATGGCCGCTGGAACATGATCAAAACCATAAATGTCTGTTACAATACCATCCAGGTTGATTTGACCTGAGGCCACCATGTTGATGGCATCCTGAAACACATGAGCAAAACGAAACGAACCAAACAACTTCAACTCTTTGCTCATGATTAAATTACCAGGCAAGGAAAAAAGCTCTGGTAAAGTACCCACCAAAACAATAGTTCCACCCCTGCGCACAACCTCCAACCCATTGGCCAGTGCAGATGGAACCCCAGATGCCTCAAATACCACATCGTAGATGTTATCGGATTGCCATGCATGCTCATCAAGAGGATTGATGGCAGCAATGGCGCCACTGGCCAAAGCAAAATCTCTGGCATATTCACTCACATCGCTCATGGTAACATTGTATGCGCCAAATGCCCTAGCCACCCTGAGAATCAACTGACCGATTGGGCCTCCGCCTGTGATGAGCACCGACATTCCTGATATGTTACCAGCCTGTCGCACTGCATGCATGGCGACACTCAGCGGTTCCAGCAAAGATGCTTTCGACAAATCAATTCCTTTTGGCAAAACATGACAGTTGGATGAGGGCACAACAACAAACTGCCCCATGGATCCATCAATGTGAGGATCACAGCTGGCAGAGCCAAAAAACTTCATTGACAGACAGAGATTGTAATGACCACTCCGACAATATTTGCAAGCTCCACAAGGCATGGAAGGATCAACTGCAACTTCATCACCGACACTGAGGCCTTGTACGTTCGAACCCAACTGTTTTACGATTCCTGAGAACTCATGCCCAAGCGCAAAAGGACGTTTGGGAACAAACCGACCACAAAAGCCATGATTAAAATAATGCACATCCGATCCGCAAATTCCAGTGAATTTGATTTGCACCAAAACCTGTCCCGATTCTGGGTTGGGAGCAGGCTTTTCTGCCAACCTTATATCCTTCGGCCCATACAGTAAATATGTTTTCATTATCTGTGGTTGAGATGAATGGTTATCTATCATTTTTTTCAAAAACCCTTACAGCATAAATTTGTACCCTGTCTACCCCATTGGTTGCCTTGCACTCCAATCGAATCCTAAGCACATTGGTGAGATCAAGCGAATGATAACAATTGCGTTGATGATTGTTATCCGCGTTTGCAACGACCAGCTCCTGACCATCTGCCGAGGTTGCAAGAATAGCATATTCCTTGACAATTGTCGGGATTGTATTTTCGGCATAGCCTTGCCAGCTTTGGCCAAAATGAAATTGTAAGGAGGAATCAAATAGAATCTGGATTCCGCAAATATCCCGAGGCTTATCCCACAACAATTCTATCCACTCTGGCCTTTCAAAAGAAGTTTTTGATGAGACCCATAGATTGGGAAGATTGGTTGGACGAGACTGCTGATTGACAACCATCGATGGCTCATAAATTGGTTGTAATGGAAAAACGCGGCAAGCAAAAGAAAACCCAAGAAAGCAACTGATGTTTTGAAAAGCATAGGCATGTTCATTCCATACAGGTGCTGAAACACTTGCCCCATCTGCATCAGCTGCCCTTTTCTGACCAATTGCCAAGGTTCGCAAGGTCCATTTTGAATGAGGATTGGGCCGAATAGGATCATCAGGTCGAGGGTAATAGCGCAACTGACCAGGTGGAGACTCAATCACATGAAGCCTGATCAATGCATTTGGCTCCATAACAAGAAAATGCCATCCCGGCTGTGATATACTGCAAGCAATTGGTAGTGTTACCCATTGTTTTTCGCCAGGGAATATTTCTATTTTGCCAGAAAAAAGTTCCTTGTCTGGATACGTAGAAGCATTTGAAGGACCCTGCATAAAAGAGTAGCAGAGGTCTGTAATTCCGGCAGCATCCAATAAAACTTGCACATGGGTGATATGATCGGTTAATATGGACAGCAATTGCATGCGTGATTCCAACAAGGGTTCTGTACCCCAACTCTCCACTGGAGCATGGCTTGAAAATACTGAAGATGCGATTGTTCTTGCAGCTGGAGCAATATCAAAGGGGAGTGATGCGTCAAAATGATGGATATGATGATCAGCCCTTATCAGGTCATGTTGGATAGCACTAAGCCTTTCACCAATTGAAAGATCCCGTGGTTTACAGCCAGCTGCACATGCATGTGCAGCTGCCATGCCTACTGCCTCTCCAAGCTGTGCACATGTCAACATTACCCTTGTGCTTGAAAGGGCATAGTGGGATGCACTGATGTTTCGACCTGCAAAAAACAGGTTGCTCACATTACGGGAGTAAAGTGACCTCAGCGGCACATTGTGAGGTCCACGGAGATACTGATGTGTGCTTGGGTTTTCCTTATCATGAAAACCTCCTGGTGGATGATGATCAAAACCCCAGCCGCCATATGCAATGGAATCTTCAAAATCAACCTGTTGATCAATATCACCCATTGTAAGGATGTGGTCACCCTCAAAACGACGGGACTCCCGCTTACCGGGCACAGCACCCATCCAATCCAATTCATATGTCGCAAGTCTTTCTGAAATGGGTGACCTGTTTTTCAGGTAATCCCAAACTGCCAGGGTGATGCGCTGAACCTCATCTTTTATCCTGAGTGTGTCATGGACCGTATCAAGCTCTCCTCCCCATTCCAACCACCAGAAGCCCCCAGTATCTGGGAAAAAATGCTCATTAACCGGACGATAAGGACCAAAATCTTCCAAATGAAGTTCCAGTTCGACCCAATTGGGCCTTACAAATGGGATAGACCTTCCCGTATCCCTTGCACGAAGTTGAAGACTCATGCCCATTGTTTCTTTATTGGACACTTCCGGACACATGGGCTCATTGAACTCTGAGAAGGATTCGACCCCAAAGCGAAAAATAGCACCGGCCTGAACGCCAAGAATACCATCGCCAGAACAATCCGCAAAATAATCAGCATGAAAAACAAACCAGGTTTCAGCCATAGCACAATAAGCCTTGACAGAAACAATCTCAACTTCATCATTGATGGTTGATTTGACTGAATCACCTTTAGTGGTAACATCACATACTGCTGTATTCAAATAAAGATCAATGTTGGGCTCGTTGCGGACCAAGTTTTCCAACTCTGTATTCCAACCCTGTGAAGACCAGGTTGGATTACGCAATAAATTATTCAAAAATAATTCTTCAATGATCCCCGTCTCTCTTGAATAAGCGAAATTGCATTGTGTAGCGCCTACAGGCGGCACCCGAATTTCTGTACTCGCATTTCCACCAAGAACCGGTCTGTCCTGTACCAATGCTGTTCTGATACCTTTTCTGGCTGCTGTGACAGCTGCTGCAATACCTGCAAGCCCGGCACCGACAACTACAAAATCATATTTATGTTCAATTGTTTTCATGTAGAATTCGTTCTGAAAATTATTATCTGTTTTTAGACCTCATGAATTTTGCCGATTTTGCCAATCAATACCTGAACCAAAAGGAAGGCTATCAAATAAGCAGACCCAATAAAAATAAATATTGGCAAATAGGAATGACTGCCAACCGTGATGCCAATCATCTTTTGGGTGATGACACTCATCATACCACCAAGGGTTCCGCCAATTCCGGTTACTGTGGCCTGTATGTTTTTAGAAAATACCTCAGTGGGCAACGTAATATTTGACCAAAGGCCATGTGACAACATGATACCCGACATAAAAAGAACAGCGGCAAAAGGACTGACCTTTAATGTGAGGGCAAAACAAAAAACCGGTATTGCCAGAGAGGCGATCAACATGATGGTTTTCCTTGCTTTGTTTAAACTCCATTTTTTTCTTTCAATCAAGATTTTTGGGAAATAACCTCCCAAGATAGTTCCAATGCCCATCGCTGCATAGGGCAACCAAGCAGTAACGCCAATTTCAGCCAATGAAAGCCCCTGAACATCATGCAGGTATTTTGGAATCCAAAAAATGAAAAAATAAACAACTGGATCGATAAAAATTCTACCGGCAAAACATCCCCAACTTTCCTTTTGCATCAGAATCCATTTTATGCCAACAGCAGTTGAATGTATTTGATCAATTTTACCTTTCTCTTCATTTAGAATGAGCGCTCTCTCCTCATCAGATATTCGGGTATTGTGCTCAGGTAAATAATAATACCGCAGCCACAACAACAGCCAAATAAACCCCAATGCTCCGGTAATAACAAAGGCCATTCGCCATCCCCAGGCAATGGCAATAAAGGTTACCAAGGGAACAGCCAAGGTTGCACCGATTGCTGAACCTGCACTAAAAATACCCACGGCCAATGCACGCTCTTTCATTGGAAACCATTCGGTAACCGACTTGACACCTGCTGGAAAATTGGCTGATTCGGTAATCCCCAAAAAAAATCGGGCAATGGAAAATTGACCTACAGAATTGGCAAAAGCGTGTAAAACACTTACCAAAGACCAACTTCCAACAGAATAAGCGAATCCCTTACGCGTACCAATCCGGTCAATGATGCGTCCGCTAATAGCATACATAACGGTGTAACTGAAAACAAACAAGGCAGTAATGTTTGCGTAATCAACATCCGTCCAATGCAATTCTTTTTGGATGGTTGGTGCTAAGATGGCCAGTGTATTTCGGTCGATATAATTCAACGCGGAAGCAAAGCAAAGCAATGCTGCCATCTTCCACCTCAAATTGTTATTGTTCAATAGTCCCATTTATTTTTTTTCAGTCGGCTATTTTTGTTTGATGATACCAACACCATCGGCAATGATATGTCCGTCTGCATTTTCATTGGATATGGTGAAAGTTGCCGGCTTTCCTTTTTCAAAATAAAATTCACCTAAGCTGATAGAAAATCCAAGGTTATCTCCCTTGCGGAAATTCCAATTCATCTTTTCAGTTCCCTTGGCATGCCCAATGGTTATTGTTGCATTGGACGCCGCCTTTTCATCAGGAAAGTACATGATGCATACCTTGTAGAATCCGGGCTCGCTGATCTGCAACTGGTAGGTACAGGAAGCAGGTTGAGCAGCAGCCGCCTGCTGACAGTCATAATTAAAAAGGTTTCTCAATCCCGCAATTCTTTTGGGCTCCCACTTTCCATCATAGCGAATCAGTTGCTTTTCGGATGATGTGATGACTGCACCAACATTTTTCAATTGTTCAGGGTAGATACAATGTGATGCAGATCCTTTGGGCCCAACTTCCTGGTCCATAAAGGGCAAAATTTTTGTTTTGGAAGCCAGGTTGTTTTCGAGAACAAGATTCCAGTTTCCCATGATAGGCTTGATCTCTCTGTCGCCGGCATTGTAAATAACATTATTGGCCACCGTGGTATGGCTTGTCGCCCAATCCAGAAACACCCCATTTGCCAGGGTTCGGCGGGGTTTGCTTTCAGGCAACTGCTCATATCCCCAGATATCATAAAGATAATTGTTCATGATAAAATTGGGTGCAGCCAAACGATTCATGGTGGCAAAATGAATGGCAGCACCGTCAATGGTAGTTTGCATGCAATCATGAATTTCATTGAACTCAACAACATTGCCACCTTGGTTCCTGAAAAGAAAAATTCCGTTTCGGGAGAGATCCCGAAAATGATTATGGGCGATATAATTACCAGGCAACATCGCCATGGAAGCCGGTCTTGAGTCGACATGAACACCTCCGCCATAGTACCTGATCTTACCACAATGTTCAACCGTGTTACGGGTGATGCGATTCAGAATGGGGAATACACTTGATGCCTTTTCACCAGGAGTATAGATCTTGGTGTCATCCATATAAGACAAGCGGGATCCTGTTAAAAGCACACCACCACCACCTGAATTTGTAACAATGTTATGGTCAAAAATATTATTTCTGCTGTCCAGATGCAGCCATAACGCATATCCGCCAATATTATTGAAACTGCAATCCGTCAAACTACAATCTTGAGCATTCTCAAACATTACAGCGCAATCGGTGTGAACCCTTGCCTCTATCTGTCCCAGTGTATATGTCGTATGCCTGAATTCAAAACCCTGAAACTGAATATTTTTAACTGCTATGCCCTTTTCCACATCACCCTTCAGGTAAAATATCCTGTTCAGGTAAGGGAAGATTATTTCTGAATCGTTGGGCGATTTTCCCTCCAATGGCTTGTAGTAGAGTTTCCCCTCCTGATGGTTGAGATACCACTCTCCGGGCGTGTCCAGCTCTTCCCTGACACCTTCAATCCAAAACCAACTTCCTTTATCAATCTCACCATGTTGTTCCCTTGGACCCAACTTGATGAGTGATTTTTCAACATCGACTGCTGTTACATCATTCCACTGATTGAAAAAACGCCAGCGGGGCACCAGGTTGATCTGAGCATCAGGTTCCTCACCCCAGCTTTTTTTAATTTTTCCATCCGGAATTTGCACTTCATTTTTTGTATTGGCAACGGAATAAAGAAAAGGATTATCCAACTGGGCATTGGGATAGCGGGCCCGAACAGTCCTTTTGCCATTCACAAAAAGCTGACGAAAGTTTAGGGGCAGCTCGGGTTTTTTTGAATATTTTTCTGCTTCGTTGTCATTTCTTTTCCAATTCTTTGCTTCAGGGACTGAAACAAACCAGATGCCATCATTCCCTTTTTCCCAGGAGCCATTGATTCGTTTCCCTCCGCTCAGGATCACTTTTTCTCCTGGCGCAGCTTTCCATATGATTGGAGCAGATTTTGTACCAGAATCTTCTGCATTAAATTCTATTGTTTGTGGAAAATAATAAGTGCCGCCGCGCACAATCACTTCAATAGAACCCTTGAAACCGGATTGCTTTGCAGCCCTTACGACTTTTTGTGCAGCCTCAAAAGAGGCCAGGGGTTTCTGAAGAGAACCATCGTTGGAATCCTTGCCCTGAAGAGCAACATAGATCTTTTTTGTTTCCTTGTCAGGAAGCTGAAAGGAAAGTAAAAATATCATGCTGAAAGCGAGTAATCCAAAAACATTTTTCCTAAGCATAGATTAATTTTTCAATAGTTTTTGCAATTGCTTTCCCAATACTTCATAGCCCTTATTGTTTGGATGCAGCCCGTCGTTAAAAAATACTTCATTGACTTTTCCACTTTCCAGAAACAACTCCTTGCCAATATCTGCAAATCCGACATGCTCTGATTCTGCCATTTTTCGCATATTTTTATTGACAACAACAATACGGTCTTCATACTCGCGCCTTGGATAAATACCCAGCAGTGTTATCTCAGCTTTGGGCTGATGGCTTTTGATTACCCTAACCAAAAAACGAAGACCCTCCAATATTTCTTCATTGCTGTTGACCCGCAAATTATTGGTTCCAATATTGATCAATATTTTTTCCGGACTGATATCTTTCAGTTCTTCGTGATAAATCCTCCAGAGAACATTTTCAATCCGATCAGCCCCGAATCCAAAATTTCTCACCTCATAGGGGGCAAGATATTTTTGCCAGGATTCATTGCTCCTGGCATTTGGTTTTCCACCCCAGTTATGGGTGATGGAATTCCCTATCAGCAATACTTTGTTGGATTCTGTTTTATTCAATGACAGCATAGACCTGTGTCGGGCTTCCCAATCATAACCGGCAGGCGTTCGGCGCTGACGAATAGGGATCTGCGTTTTCAATGTACCAACCGGCTCCATGAATATCTCCCGTAGTTTTTTCTCGTAAGCGGCTGCGTATTTCATCATACCAATGTCGTTAGGATGTGCTCCATCGAACATTTCATCCATTTGAATATTGATTTCCTTTTGGGTCAGCAGGTGTAAACCATTGATGTTTTCACCTTTCAATTGGTTCAATGCTGCCTGTAAAATCCTGTTTACCTGATCAGACAGGGATTGTCTGTTAGGCACTAAATACCCATCGGCATACCCGGCATGCTCAGTGCACAATATGGGGGTTTGGGGATGTCTTGCCCTAATGACCTGTATAATTTCAATAACAGACTGCAACAGATGAATGGAATCAAGGGGTATAGTCGCCAAATCAAGCAATCCATCAAAAACATAGATGCTGGCATCAATTTGATTGATCTGCTCCATCAGTCCTTTTTCAAGTAAGATATTTCCAGAAAAACCCAGGTTTACAACATTTCGGTCTAATTGACGAGACAAAATATTTGTCCACGCAAGACCCGGACGTGAAGCTCCTTCTCCTTTAACGATGGAAGAACCAAAAACAACGATGGGCTTTTCTGGACGAATGGGAAGCACATTGAAAAGACTTCCTTGAGGCACACCAATTTGTAAATCTTCGATCGAACTAAATAATGGAAGAAAAAGCTCATACTCCCTTCCCAGCTTGTGAAAATTATCGTTGGGACGAAGCTGGGAAAAAATATAATTTCCTGAATCAGGGATCCCAATATCTGGAGCAGCCCAATGCCACATCCCATCACTGTCAATGGCATAAAGATCGACACCGTTTGCAGCATTTGCAGGGATAGTGTTTGGCATGTTGGAATCAGTTATTTTATACCGAACAATAACTTCAGAAGCATTAGAAACGAAACGTATGGAAGATCCTGCGCTTTGGCGAGACGGCATTTTCCACCAAACAGTGTTTATTTGAGCTGATGCCATTAAAAACATGGCTTGAAAAAATAATATAACGAAACCTCTCATGAATTGATTATTCAACGCTATCAGAAGAATTAAAGCTTATAATTTACAGAAATATTTATTATTCTAACCAATCGCGCAATAAGATTGAGTTTCTTATTTTTCACTCCACACCTTGCAGAGAAAAAATTTCCAGAGGTCATTTTGATTGATTAAAAACCAATTGACCTCTGGAAATAGTTCAACTAAGTGAAACCAGCGTCATCAATACCCCGGATTTTGAACAAATCCAGGATTCTTGTTCACATCAATCTCAGCCTGAGGAATGGGCCAGAGATAGTTATGGGGCTTGAATACCCTTGGGTTATCCATGATCTTGAAATTACCAGCCACATTCACCAAAGAATTGAATGAAGCATAATCAGGCGATGAGTTTGCATCTAAAGTGGGCTTGGGAAGCGTATAGTAAATGGTTTTATTCATTGCCTTACCAAAGAGTATTCCATTCATCACTTTTTCAGCAATGTTCCATCTCCGGATATCAAACAATCTAAGACCCTCTCCAGCCAATTCAATTTTACGCTCTCTTCTGACAATGCTGCGCAATTCAGTTTGATTCGTCGTTTTAATGGATGGATAGAGTGTTGTCTGTGTTACCGCTACACCATAACCACGTGCCCTAACCAAGTTTATTGCATCAAGAACAGTTGCATCGATCTGGTTGAGTTCAATCTTGGCCTCAGCATAAGTCAGCAGCACCTCGGCGTAGCGTATGAGCATGAATGCCAACTCTGACTGATTAGGCACAGCGATATCCAGAGGATCCAGGTATTTCTTCATGATGTATCCGGAGTAGGATGAAAACGCATTGGTAACCTCCAGATTCGGAATCTTGGCAAATGTTGGACTATACCTCGTACAAGTAGTACTATCCGGATGAAAGGCCATGTTAAATGTAATTCCCCCAGCACCAAACCAAGTATCGCCATCACCCAGCAAGGATTGACGCATCCTGGGATCCCTGTTTTTGAAAGGGTCAGTAGTTGAGTATAGGGGAGACTTATCAATTGTCAATCCATCTGTGCATTCATAACTGTCTGCTAAGGCTCTTGTAGGTACAAGGCCAGAAAAGCCGCTCGAATTTCTAGCCTGGTTGTTTTGGGGTGTAGCAGTTGTTCGGATTGTAAGCTTATAATCAAATGCGAAAATGGACTCTCTTGAATTTTCTCCAACATACATGAACAGGTTTCGGTAACTAGGATATAGCGAGTGATAACCAAGATCCATCACAGCTTTTGAGGCTGCAGCAGCAATGTCCCATTTTGAGTTGTAAAGTGCAATACGGGCTTTAAGTGCCAAAGCCGAAGTCTTTGTTGCCCTTCCAATATCTGTTCCGGTGTAAGACAATGGCAATTTTACTGCAGCAGAATCCAAATCAGTAAAGAGGAAATTCAACACTTCCGCCTTGGGTGTTCTGGGTAAAAATGATTCTTCAGGTGCAATTGACTTAACAACCAGAGGAACATCACCATATAAGGAAATCAAATTTGCATAATAATAAGCCCTCAGAAATTTTGCTTCACCTTCAATCCGACTGTATTGTGCGGCAGGGGTAACGGCTTTTGCTTTTGTCATATTGTCAAGAAGCATATTGCATCTTCCTATACCGATATAGGATTGCGTCCAGATGGTTCTGATCATTGTGGTATTGGAAGTATGCTGACCCAAGCCTATGGCTTGTGCATCTGTGGCTGGTCTTTGCCATATAACATCGGATGTGCCTTCCAGTTGCATTTGATATGGGAAACCATCTTGCTGATAAGACAAGGTAGAATAAGCACCATTGACTGCTAAATTCAATTGTTCTGCAGTAGTAAAATAGGTTGCGCTATTGGGTTGGTCTTCGGGAAAACGGTTGAGGTAATCTTTATCACAACCAACCAGAAGGATAGCCAAAACTAACCCTATAATAACATTTATTTTTTTCATCGTGTTTGCTTTTTTTATGAATTATTTTAGGCTGATTTGAATCCCTGTAACAAAAGATGAAACTTGAGGATAGTTAAATGGATTTCCCAATGGTGCTTCCGGATCATACCCAGGAACTTTATCCCAAGAGAAAACATTTTGTCCGCTTAGGTATACCTTGAAAAGAGAAAAAGGCGTTTTTCTCAAAACAGATTGAGATAAAGAATATCCGATTGAAACAGTTTTCAATTTGATGTAAGAGGCATTGTCCATCCAGTAACTTGATGTCTGCTGATTATTCGTTTGGGATATGAAGAAACGGGGATAAGTGGCATTGGCATTCTCTTCAGCCGTCTTGGTTGGGCTCCAACGGCCAAGGTGAATATCACGCACACTACCTGCGTTAAAAAATGCCCAAGCAGCATCTTGTATCTGAAGACCATTGTACTTACCAACTCCCTGAAAGAATAAGGTTACATCGAATCCTTTGTAATCGAAGAACAAATTGGCACTGTAGGTATTTCTTGGGATGCGGCTGCCGATAATTACACGATCTGAGGCATTTATTACTCCATCTTTATTCTGGTCTACGTATTTGATATCTCCAGGCTTTACTGTACCATATTGGGTGGCACTGGCTGAAATTTGTTCTTGTGTCTGGAACAAACCTGCCGCCTGCAACCCAAACAGGGCACCTATTTCTTCGCCCTCTTTGGTGATTTGAAACCCTGAAATATAGGGCCCTGTTCCTTTCAAATCAAGCACTTTGTTCTTCACGTCAGAGAATACACCAGTGATGCCAAACTTAAAATCTTTACCGATTTGATCATTATAATTGAGCTGCAAGTCCCATCCCTTGTTTTCAACGCGGCCAGCGTTCTGAACTCCAGGACTCATACCAACAATCAATGGAATTGGAAGCGTCAAAAGGATATCGTTTGTATTCTTTATGTAATAGTCAAACTCAACATTCAATTTATTGTTCAAAATTCCAGCATTGAATCCAATATTTTTAACCTCGGTAGATTCCCATGAAATCTTTTTGTTGGCAACAGTGTTTTGGGCAGAAACACTGGCAATATTTCCATTGAACACCCCTGAACCCAGTACGATTGAGGATATGTAAGGAAAATCTCCAACATTCTGATTTCCCAGTGTTCCCCAAGAAGCCCTGAGTTTCAGAAGAGACAACCACTTTATATCACTCATGAATTTTTCCTTTGACATGATCCAACCTGCTGAAACGGAAGGGAAAAATCCAAAACGTTTGTAATCGGCTGAGAAACGGGATGAGCCGTCATAACGGGAATTGACTTCCAGCAAATACTTGTTGCTTGCCACCAGGTTCAATCGGCCATAGTAAGACCTTAAGGCCCAGGAGGATGCATCGCCTGTGACATTTTGATTCAGGGCAGGATATGCATTGAGTTGAACAAGATCAGGAAACAGGGTAAGTTCTCTTGAGCCACTAAAACTCTGATTGAGATTATCAGTTTGCTCAGCTCCGGCCAGTATACTAACATCCAACCAATTGAATTCCCTTGTATAATTTGCCTGGGCTTTCAAATAATTGTTCAATATATTGGTATTGGAATTGGTCAGTGTGTTCTTGGTAGGACTACTGAAAAGCAAGGCTTTGGAATCCACATTGAAATATTCAATCCTTTTTTGGTTATTGCTTGCAAATGCAGTTGAGAACCTTGGGGCATAGTTGAAATTAATATTTAGCCCTTTCAAGGGCTTGTAATTGGCCTGAAAGTTCATTAAGCCGGTATTGTTTGTATTGCTGTTGACACCAGCTGCAAGAGAATAAGCCAGTGGATTGCCGCCCTCCCAACCGGGTCCCCATGAACCATCTGAATATTTGGCAGCGTAGGTTGGCGGAACCCTGTAAACTTGTCGAAACAACTCACCATAACCTACTGAAGGCAATTTGGTGATATCTCTTCTCAGGTTGATATCAAACTGAAAACTCAGTTTTTCAGAAGCCTTATAATCTGCGTTGAGCCTGAGACTATAGCGATTGAAACCTGAATTGTTGATGATTCCGTTTTGCTCCATATAGTTCATTGCAGCAAGCAACTTGATGCGATCGGTTCCACCATTGAGCGTTATATCATGCTGTTGCTGAAGACCATTCGTGAATGTGGCCTTTTGCCAATCAGTATTGGGGAAATGGTCAGGATCTTTGGCATTATTACTCAAATAATCCGCAATAAAAACATCTGTAAATTTTGCAGCAGCACCTTCATTGGTCAATGCCTCATTGTACATTTTCATGAAACCAACAGCATCAAGGTATTTGGGCTTGTCTACTGGTTGTTGTTTACCATAAAAGGCATTATAACTCACTTTCATTGCTCCAGACTTGCCTCTCTTGGAAGTTATCAGGATAACTCCTGCTGCAGCCCTTGAACCATAAATCGATGCAGAGGCAGCATCCTTCAAAACAGATATTGTTTCAATATTATTAGGATCAATATCCCCAATAGATGCTACTACCCCATCAATCAGGATTAAGGGGTCATTACCATTTCCCAATGTATTGATACCTCTTATACGAATCTGGGCTGATGCATTGGGTTCGCCATTAAATTGAGAAACAGTTACACCTGGCAATGCACCCTGAAGCGCAACAGTTGTGTTAAAAACAGGCCTTTTGGCAATTTCAGCGCCGCTGATAACAGAAACAGCTCCTGTAAGATTGACTTTCTTCTGCTTACTATAACCCACAACTACAACTTGTTCAAGAGACTCAGTTTGTGATTCAAGTATCACCGACATTGGTTCTGCACCAGCAGTTAGCTCCAATGACTTAAATCCTATCGCTGAGAATTGAAGTACCGACTTGCGATCAGCAGTAAGTGTAAATAAACCTTCTCCGTTCGTAAGGGAGGCTTCTTTCATTCCCTTTACAGTAACACTAACACTTTCAATGGGTTTCCCATCAGAGGAAACTACTTTTCCGGTGACTTTAACGGATTGGGCGGCCAATTCATTTGTCTGAAAATTTAAAAAAACCAAGAAAATACAACAGAGATGAATGTAAATCTTTCTCATATGGCAGAAGTTGTTTTTCCAAACATAAGTAACATTTGTTCTCTTCAAAAAGAGGAGAATTTTATGAAATCAACTTTTTCTATCGTTATCGTAAACGTTTACGTATACGATAGATAGATTATTTTTGGGGAATTGAATATAAATGCTTCAATTCAGCAGCTTATCAGATATTTCGTTTAAATTGACATTACATAAAATTCAAATAACTATCTTTCAACCGATAGAAATTTCATAATTATGGCCCGCGTAAAATGTCCAAAATGTACCAAGGTTG